>Ga0310786_10009109_pt1 | contig 12656 bp, 11 predicted proteins | sample AusTroGonzalo_MG_FD_203881 | JGI IMG/M metagenome (GOLD analysis project Ga0310786, IMG submission 203881) | Bovine rumen microbial communities from tropical cattle in Woodstock, Queensland, Australia - Gonzalo_03 (v2) (version 2) | ecosystem: Host-associated > Mammals > Digestive system >...
CCGGGCGGATACCGGAATTGCGATCGGCGCCGGAACGGACGTGGCGATAGACAGCGCGGATATCGTGCTGATGAATTCCGCCCTGACCGACGTGGCGGCGGCGATCCGGCTGAGCCGGGCGACACTGCGGAACATTCATGAAAACCTGTTCTGGGCATTCTTTTATAACCTGATCTGCATTCCGCTGGCGGCGGGGCTCTTCGGGTGGAAGATGAGCCCGATGATCGGGGCGGCAGCCATGAGTCTGTCCAGCTTTACGGTATGCATGAATGCCCTGCGGCTGAATTTGTTCAGGCTGAAGGACCCGGCAAAGGATAAACCGCTTAAAGCGGCGAATATACCCCTTACTATTACTGAATCAATCAAAGAGGAACAGAAGAAAGAGAGGAACAAAACGATGACAAAGACAGTAAAAATCAAAGGCATGATGTGCGGACACTGCGAGGCATCCGTGAAGAAAGCCCTGGAAGCGCTTCCCTTTATCGCGAAAGCGGCGGTAAGCCATGACGCGGGCACCGCGGTCATTACCCTGGCCGGAGAACTGGATGAAGCAGCGGTGAAGGCTGCCGTGGAAGCCAAGGATTTCACCTTCGAAGGCATTGAGTAAAAACAGATTGACAGAGCATGTAACCCGGCTGGAAACAGCCGGGTTTTCTGATGCCCGGAAATTGTTTTCTGCGGATATACATAAGGGCGAAGTTCAGGATCTGATCCAGGCCTTTAGAGAGGAATTCCTTATCCCGGATGCCGTATTCATGGCCGGTATTAAACCAGTCTTCCCAAGCTTCATCATAGCATTCAGCTTCGGTGACTTCTATATCACACTGGCTGCCGCACTCCTTTTCCAGCAGGGATTTCCACCAGGAGACCGTTTTGAAGCACAGGGCATCGTCGCCTTCAGCCCAGGCTTCAAACAGGGCACGCAGCTCGCCCCGGGGCTCTTCCCGGAGGCCGGGGACCGCGATCATGACGGTGCCGCCCGGCCGGATAAAAGGCAGGATTTTATCCGCGAAGACGCCTTCCTTACACCCGAAGTAGTGATAGGAATCCACGCTGACAATGGTGTCAAAGTATCCGCGGGCAAAGGGCATGTCCAGCGCGTCTCCATGGATCGGGATGATTTTATCTTCCAGTCCCAGGGAACGGATCCGTTTCAGGTTATCCGCCGCGTCTACCCAGAGGTCGAAGGCGTATACGGATTTCGCGGGCGTTTCGTTTGCCAGGAAGACGGAGGTCAGCGCCATGCCGCAGCCCAGGTCGAGGGTGCGGTCATAACACCCGTCTGCCGGACTCCTGCGGAGCAGTTCTTCCAGCAGGCGGAAGGAGTTGGGTCCCATCAGGTAATCCTTTGTAAAGTACTGGCTGTATTTATTTAATGTATTCATGTTTGTCATTCCTTTCATTCATCATTCTGTTTGCCATCTCTGATCACAATCACCGCGTCAGGATCGAACTTGCGCGACATGGTATGCGCAGCTTTCCGGTTGGCGACAGTGTCAAAGATGATTGAGAAATCATAATCCGGCGGATAGAGCTGTGAGGCGGGGACAAGCAGCTGCAGCCGGTTATGGCGTACTTTCAGCTTCTGCCCCTGCAGCTGGATGATGACGTTGCCGTCGTCATCGGCCGGGTGGTATACGATAGCGTTCTTCTTGTCCGGCAGGAGCAGCACGCTGTCACCCATGCAGAAACGCTCAAAGCCGCCGTCTGTTTTCCGGATCAGGCGCTGCAGGCGGGTGGCGGGAATACGCATCTGATGATGCCTGTGCTCCGGAACCGTATCGGGGCCGTGGTCCGCAACCTGCCGGGCACGGGACAGCAGGCTTTCATCCATGCCGAGACGACGGGCAATTTCAATGGCGCAGCTTTCGCCGCTCCGGCCCAGCTCCAGATGATACAGCGGCTTCAGGGAAACCCTGTCAAAGGCCATTCTGCCGGGAATCACGTGCGCTGTCTGTTCCGCCCACAGCTTAATCTGGGGATCATGGGTGGTCACCATGAAGAAACATCCGCGGCGCAGCAGCTCCTCCAGAATCGCGGCAGCCAGGCCGGAACCCTCAGCCGGATCCGTGCCGCTGCCCAGTTCGTCCAGCAGGACCAGGCTGTCCCGGGAACAGTGTTGCAGGATACGGATGATATTGGTCATGTGACCCGAGAAAGTGGACAGGTTCTGGCTGATACTCTGGCTGTCACCGATATCGCAGAGCACAGTATCCATCATGCCGATGACGGTGCCCTCCGCACATGGAATATGGAGCCCGCACTGGGCCATGAGGGTCAGCAGCCCGACTGTTTTCAGGCATACGGTCTTGCCGCCGGTGTTCGGACCGGTGACGGCAATGCCGGAATCCGGAAGGGACAGCTCCAGGCTGAGGGGCACACAAGACTGACGATCCAGCAGCGGATGCCGGGCACTGACCAGGCGGATTCTTCGCTCTGCTGTCAGTTCCGCCGGGCGGGCATCCATTTCCAGGCTCAGCTTTGCCCGCGCAAAGAGTACATCCAGATCTGTCATGACGCGGACGGCTTCCTGAAGCGGCTCAGCTTCGGAGGCTACCCGGTCGCTGAGCTCCCAGAGAATCCGCCGCTCTTCCGTATCGATATCGATCTGCAGCTGGTCAAGCGCCTGGCGCATTGCCTGCACAGCGGAAGGCTCCATGAAAACGGTACTCCCTTTGCCGGACGTATCCACGACGCGGCCGGGAAACTGGCTCTGGAAACGCTTCAGCACGGGCAGGACAAAAGTGCCGCCGCGCTGGGTGATATAACTGTCCGCCAGTTCAGCTTTATGGTGAAAGATAATCTGATTCAGTTTCTCCCGGATGCCCTGCTCGGTGTGTTCCCGCTGACGGCGAAGATTCCGGAGGGCAGGGGAGGCGTCATCCAGGACGTCTTCCTCCCGGACAGAACGCTCAATCTCATCCTCCAGGCTGCCCAGGTCCGGCAGTTCCGTATACCAGGAAGCGATGCCGGCACTGTGAACCTGGGCGTTCTGCAGATAACGGCGCAGGCGGCGAACCGCCGCACAGAAGCGGGCGATGGAGGTCAGCTGCGCAGGCAGCAGCATGCCGCCCTGCAGGGCTTCTGCCAGACCTGTATCAGTGCCTTCGGTTTCCGCTAGCGGCGGGGTGCCGGTGTTTTCAATGACGCGGCGGGCGGCAGTGGTTTCCTCCATCCGGGCATGGCAAAGCCCTTCGTTCAGGATGGGTTCAGTATCTGCCAGCAGACGTCGCGCGGCCTGTGAAACAGCCTGTTCTTTCAGTTGTTCAATGATCTGGTCAAAACCTAACGTAAGCATATCCTGTGTCATGTCGGGTTCCCCTTATCCGTTTATTGATTGACATGAACGAAGATCAGGGAATGCGACACAACAAGAAGGCAAACAAAAAAGTGCCCGGTAACTGTCAGAACCGCGCCATGGCATCAACAAACAAGCGGTCATGTCAACCGCTGTATTTCATTCGCCATGTTCCCTGTTACTGAACAGTCTCCAAACACACCTCCACAGGATTGCCCGCTCTCGTCGGGATCGCTGCTGCACGTATTATAAAACAGCCTGAAAAACTTTGTCAAGCCTTATATTTCAAGCCTCAGAAAGCCGATAAATATTCGCCCGGGAGAAGTCTTGAAAAAACCGAACAAACAGAATATAATCAAAAAACAGTTTGCGGAAGAGGTGAGGCAGCGTGTTCAATATCGGGTTTTCTGAACTGATCATTGTGCTGCTGATCGCTTTTCTGGTTGTCGGCCCGAAGGACCTTCCCAAGGTGGCACGCTGGCTGGGCCGCATGGTCAAAAAACTGAAGCAGATGATCAACGAAGTGAAGAAAGAGACCGGCTGGGCTGATCTGGAGAAAGAGATCAACGATACGAAGACGGATCTCAACAAGTCCGTGAAGGATATGAAAAAGGACCTGGATATCACGTCTGAACTGAAGGGCGCCTCCGCTGATCTGAACAAGAGCCTGAACAGTGTGAAGGATGAGCTTCATCAGACCGGAAAAGAGATTCAGGAAGAGACAAAAGAGATCAAGGACGAAACGATGAAAAAATAAGCCTGCAGCGTCAGGCATAAGGAGGATACAAACATGCGTCTGGGAACTACGGAAATCATCTTAATTGTGGTGCTTGCACTGGTACTGTTCGGCGGCGGCAAACTGGCCGGCGTTGGCAAAGCCCTGGGAAAGAGCATCAAGGACTTCAAGCATGAAGTGAAGGAAGATGACGACACCAAGTCCGACGAGGATGAGGACGAAAAGCCCGCCAAGAGCACCAAAGCAAAGAAGTAATAAGGCTGCCGTGATCGTATGAGCAAAAAGAATAGCAAAGAGCTTCGGAAGGGAGCCGATCAGGCGGAACGGGAAGAAACGGAGCAGCAGATGCCGGATGGCGGCGGTGCGCCGCTGCTGGTTCATCTGCAGGCCCTGCGGCGCGTGCTGATCGTATCCGCCGCGGCAGTGGCGGTTGCGTTTTTCCTGGTGTTCTATCTCGCGATCGAAACGCTGATGGCCTGGATTATCGGGCCTATTGCGGAGCGCGGGATTGAAATCATCTACACAGCCATGTCTGAAGCACTGGTGACCAAATTCAAGGTCGCGATTATCGCGGCGTTAATCCTGGCTTCGCCGGTGATCATCTGGCAGATCTGGAGCTTTATCAAACCCGCCCTTTTCCCAAAAGAGAAAAAGGCGTTCCGCATCCTGTTCCTGATTGCCCTGTTCCTGTTCCTGCTGGGCGTGGTCTTCTGCTACCTGGCAGTATACATGCTGGCAGTGGATTTCTTCCTGGTGGCGGGCGACAACCTGGCAACACCGATGCTGTCCATCGACAAATACGTCAGCTTCCTGTTCGGCTTTATTGTTCCCTTCGGACTGGCGTTTCAGCTGCCGGTGGCACTGTATCTGACCACCCGGATCGGATGGACCAATTACAAGATGCTGGCTTCCAAACGGAAGTTTGTGGTGCTTGGCATTTTCGTGATTGCCGCCATCCTGACGCCCCCGGATGTGGTGTCCCAGCTGGCCCTGGGACTGCCAATGATCCTGCTGTATGAGATCGGCATCCAGGCCTGCCGCCTGACCAAGCCGAGGGAAAGGGAATAAACACCGTTAAAAAATGACCGTCTGCGTTATGCAGACGGCCTTTTTTATTTCGAATACTGGCTGAAAACCTGTTTGGCCACTTCGATAAACTGATTGACGACGGCGGAGCGGGGTTCCCGGTAGACCAGCCCGACGGGCCAGCTCATATCCATTTTCAGCGGAATAGTCCGGAGAGGATGGAACTGGCTTCCCACATGCGGGGGTACCAGGCCGATATGACCGTCCTCAAAGGAGCGGACAACGGTGTACAGATCCATCACGCGGGGATCCTCGCTGATGCGGATGTCCGGATGCCATTTTTCCACATACTCCCGAAGACCGGGCAGGCGGTCAAACCGGTAGACAATGATGTGCTGTCCGGCCAGGTCATCCAGCGTCAGGGTATCACGGGAAGCCAGGGGGTGATTGGGAGACATCATGCAGTCCCGGCCTTCCCAGAACAGCGGTTCGAAGTTGCGCCCGGCGGCATGCGCCCGGGGACAGTCAAAGTATTCGATCACATCCAGCGCTCCGCGGTCCAGATCACTGAAAAGCTGTTCCTCGCTTTCCATAACAGGTTTCTGGATAACATGGGGATACTTCTGGTAAAAGGGACCGCTGACCCGGGGGAAAAGATCGGGCTGCAGACCGAGGATGGCACCCACCCGCAGGGATTTGTTCAGGGAATCGGTTTCCCGGCAGCGGGCTAGCAGGGATTCTGTGTCAGAGCGGAGTTTGATGACGCCGTCCAGAAAGGTTTCCCCCGCCGGAGTCAGACGAATACCGGCGGAACCTCTCTCGAAAAGCTTGAAGCCAATCTCCGATTCCAGCCGGTTGATCTGCTGCTGCAGCGCCGGAGATGAAATAAACAAGGCGTCTGCCGCCGCATTGATGCTGTTGTACTTGGTGAGGGTAATAAAGGTATCCAGGTTCTTTGTGTTCATACTGCGCCTCTGGGTATTTGCTGGGGTGAAAAGGTTTCACTTTCCACAGTTATACAGTAAATCTTCTTCTATTGCAAGAGGATAGATACTATAATTTTGATACAAATAAAAGCCAAACGTGTGGCTATATAGGAAGGAGTCTTTTATTGTGGAGAAGAACATTTCCCGCCGTTCATTCCTGAAGGGCGCCGCGATCGGTGCTGCAGGTCTGACTGTTGCGAGCGCCGGACTGAACCTGCGTGACGCAAAGGCGGAGGAAGAAATCGCGTGGGACGCGGAGTATGATGTTGTTGTACTGGGTTACGGCGGAGCCGGTGCCAATGCGGCTGTGGCTGCTTTTGAACAGGGCGCGAAAGTGCTGCTGGCTGAAAAAGCCCCCGAAGGCGCTGAAGGCGGAAACACCGCAGTTTCCGGTCAGTTCGTTATGGCTACCGACGATGCCGACGGACTGTATGAGTACCTGACCACCCTGATGGGCAAGTTCCAGAACTGGGATCCCGACGCTGTCCGCGCTTACTGCGAAGGCTGCGTGGAGAACTACGCCTGGATGACCGGCCCCATGGGCGGCGATGCGGCAATCATTTCTCCTACCGATCATCCCTCTGCCGGTATGGAAGCCAACAATAAGGACTGGAAATATGCCGACGGCAGCGAAGGCAACCTGACTGACCCCTACAAGCTGGGCCGGACCGACTACTGGTACTACAACTGGGCAGAGTTCCCGGAAATCCCTGCCAGCAAGCACTGCCTGTGCCTGACCGCTACCGGTTCCCGCTTCGACCGCGGCTACTACAACCTGTGCCAGGAAGCTGTGAAAGCCCGTCCGATCGACGTGTGGTTCTCCGCTCCCGGCAAGAAGCTGATTACCGATGCTGAAGACGCCGTGATCGGTGTGATCATCAACAAGGACGGCACCGACATGAAGATCAAGGTCAACGGTGGTGTGGTTCTGGCCTGCGGCGGTTTCGAACACAACCAGGAAATGGTTTCCAGCTATCTGCAGATGCCCTACGTCCATCAGCAGGGCGGTCTGTACAACGACGGCGACGGCATCAAGATGGCGCTGGGCGCCGGTGCCGACCTGTGGCATATGTCCAACTCCGCCGGCTTCACCTGGACCCACAAGCGGCCCCACCTGGACGCTGTGAGCCTGTTCAGCGGCCCCAACGCCACCAGCGGTATTTACGTTGGTCTGGGCGGCGACCGCTTTATGGATGAATCCGGTGCAACACGTCACGGCCGTATTTACATCGGCGGCCGCTGGATCTCCACTCCCATGCCCCTGCCGGCCTACCTGGTGCAGGATTCCGACCAGCTGGCCAATGGCAAGAAGCTGGTAAGCGCTTTCTCTGACGGATATGTTGACGAGCTGGCCACCGGTGAAGTCCTGATGGGCGAAACGCTGGAAGACCTGGCTGAAGCGATCCGGCAGTCCGAAGGCGGCAAGGATGCTCCTGACTTCAGCACCGAGCGTTTCGTGGCTGCAGTCAATGCCTACAACAAGCGTTATGATGCCGGTGAGGATGCCGACTACGGCCGTCCCTTCAGCACCATGGTGCCCGTCAAGAAGGGTCCCTTCTACGCCACCAAGATCGGCCCGACCTACTTCAACACCCAGGGTGGTCCCCGCAAGAACAAGTTCGGCCAGGTCATCAATACTGACGGACTGCCGATCGAAGGTCTGTTCGAAGCCGGTGAAATGGGCTCCATCTTCTGCGACATGTACAACGGCTCCGGCAACCTGGGCGAGACCATGGTCTTCGGCCGCATTTCCGGTACCAACGCCGCCAAGCGCGCCAAGGGCGAATTCAAGAGCGAAGAAACCCCTGTGACCACCTTCGTTGGTGAGATCTATGCGCCCGGTACCACCAGACCCGCCAGCGCTATTGCTGCGGCGTCCGCCGACGTTACCGGTACTTTTGCTGACGGCGAATACGAAGGCGAAGGCAACGGCATCAACGGCAAGATCAAGGTTAAGGTCATCATCAAGGATGGAAAGATTGACAACGTTGAAATCCTTGAGCATGCTGAGACCGAAGGCCTCGGCGGTGTTGCGCTCCCGCAGTACGCTGCCCAGACCGTTGAAAAGCAGAGCCTGGATATCGACGTGGTTTCCGGCGTGACCGTTTCCATGAACGGCTACAAGGAAGCTGTCAACGACGCCCTGTCCAAGGCCGTAAAGTAATTTTGACAGGATCTTCTTCATAACCAGGGTTAAGGGGTTCCGCTTCGGCGGAACCCCGATTTTTATACCGACCGGAAAGCGTCCGGGTCGAATGATTGTTGTTCGAGATACCTATCTGTGATATGCTGATCACGCAAGTAAAAGGAAGAAGCAGGAAAGACCGGAGGAGAAATTGTGAAGAACAGGCTGATACAGATCGCACAGGAAGCGGGTGCCTTTTTCCGGCGGGATGCGCTGACAGACGTGGTCAGCAAGGAAGGCCACGCGAATTATGTGACAAACATCGACTGCAAGGTTCAGGAGTTTCTGGAGAAAGAGCTTCTGCAGCTGCTACCCGGTTCTGAGTTTATCGGGGAGGAGAAGGAAAACCAGGCCCTGACGGACGCGCCGACATGGATTGTGGATCCGCTGGACGGCACGACCAATATGATCCATGATTACCGCTTGTCAGCAGTATCCATTGCGTTGTGCCGGAACAAAAAGCCGGTGATCGGCGTGATCTGGCAGCCCTTTACGCAGGAACTGTTCTATGCGGAAGAAGGAGAGGGGGCATTCCTCAATAACCGCCTGATCCATGTGTCTGATACGCCTTTCCGGAATGCATTGGTTGCTTTCGGAACGGCGCCTTATTATGAGGAACTGGAAGATATCGGCATGAAGCTGGCAAGTGAATATCTCCATCAATGTGCGGATATCCGCAGGAGCGGCTCAGCCGCGCTGGACCTGGCATACCTGGCCTGCGGACGGCATGATATATTCTTTGAACTGCGGCTGAAACCCTGGGATTATGCCGCGGGCAGCCTGATCGTACAGGAGGCGGGCGGACTGGTGCAGATGCCGCTGGCCGGCGGAGAAATGGATTACAACCTTTCCACGGCCATCCTTTCGGCGAATCCTCTATGCATGCCAATGGCACTGGAAGTTTTCAACAAAACAGTACCAAAAGAAATGCCGGGACTGGAACAGAAGTAAAAATCTGAAAAAGGCAGAAAGAGAATCCGGAAGGGTTCTTTTTTTCTTCCTGAAGAAACTTTTTGTATCATAAAACCGTATATTATGTGAAGATCTTCAGTCGGGGAGGCCCCAATTTATGACCAAGGAAGCCTTTGAACAGCTGTATATAGAGCTGCTGCCTGGATTGTACCGGCTTGCGGTCAGCATCCTGTATCACAGGGAAGATGCAATGGATGCCGTACAGCAGGCTGCGGAGAAAGCCTGGAGAGTATCGGACCGGATTCAAAGCGGCCGGGAGAAAGCATATATCGTCAGGATTGTGATCAATGAATGCAGAAACATCCAAAGATACCGCAAAAGAGTTGTTCCGCGATCAGATTTTGCTGAAGAAAAGACATACGATGAAAACCCGGAACTGTATGCCACTATATGCGGACTTCCTGAGAAATACCGTCTTCCGCTGCTGATGAAATATATGGAAGGGTTCAGCGAAAAAGAAATAGCCGAAACACTTCACATATCTGAAAGTGCTGTGAAATCCAGAATCCACCGGGCAAGAAACAAACTAAAAGATATCATTCTGGAAAGGGATGGAGAAGAGCTGTGAAACGCTATACAGATAAAGATCTGAAAGAGATGTTCGGCGATGTGCCGCAGGAACTGTACAGCCGTGTCAGGCAGTCCTTTTCCAGCCAACGGGATGGCAAAGTGGAGGAGTTTGTCATGAGACGTAAAGTCCGCATCGGCCTGATTGCCGCCGCAATTCTTTTGATTATCCTGATGACGGCGGCAGTGGCGACGCAAATCCTTGCCCATAAAGAGGTCAGTGTAAACTGGGAGGGTGAGGTAATCAATGAAAGAGAATCAGATATGCCATATATTGATAATCCGAACAGCCCGTATATGAGCTACTACACAAACGCCCAGAAGATCAGGAAACAATATCCATTGGACTGGTATATGACGATATATTATAAGGATATACCGGCGCACATGGGATCCTGGGGACGCTTTGGCTTTGACAGCTGGGAATCAATAGACAGCCTGGAGGTATTCACTGAAAAACTGAAGGATACTGGCTTCATGTATCCTTCAGCCGTGCCGGAGGGATATATCCTCACAGGACAATATATCAGGTATGAATGCAGCGCAGATGGCGAATATCAACCGGAAGGTGAATGGGAAGAAGAGGGGTATGAAGTCAAGGCCTGGTCCATTCCGGAAAAGGACCGGGTGATTGCCGGTTATTCAATGAAGTACCAGAGCGTCCGGGATGAAAACGCATACTTTATCATTACGATGCATGCCACATCTTCGTATGATGGAGAAACTGCTTTCTCTGTGGGCGAGAATGACCTGGTTGAGAAGATTGACCTGCCGGGAGGAATGACCGTATTAAGAGTATCCTCGCAAATGCTGAACAGTTATATATTCAAACAGGATCTGCCCAAAACTGTTACTGCAGGTTATAAGGGAAGACAAAACTATTATGTAATGCCATCCGAATATACAATAGGGCATTTCAATGTTCAGCTTTATAATATACCTTTCGACGAGCAGCTGCTTGTTGAACTGTTTGAGCTGAAATGATGGATAAAAGAAAAAACGGCCCTGGTTTATAATCAGGACGGCTGGGGTTCCGCTGCGGCGGAACCCCATTTATTGGTCTTTATCAGCTTTTCAGGAAATTCATCACGTCCACTTTTTCCAGAATATCAAAGGTGATTGTCCCTTTGCGGATATAGTACAGCGTATGGCATTTTTCCCAGTGAACGCCCTTCTGGCTGCAGGTTCCCGCATAGCTGAAACCGTATTCCTGTATCTCTTCCATGACTTGTTTGCGGGAATATGTTTTTTTCTTTCCCTGTCTATCCCGCCAGTTGCCCAGATGCACAGGCAGAACGGAGAGGCAACCGCCCGGTTTCAGGATCCTGCTGGTTTCTTCATAAAGCTTATATTTTCCCGTACCTGCATGGAGCACATCATACAAGAGGACCAGGTCCATGGAATTATCCTCAAAATCCGACAGGTTATCCACCTGCCTGTTGATGAGTGTAATATTATCCAGATTCCTGGTTTTGATCTTCCAACCCACTTCCTTCTGACAGACCGGGTTTCCGTCGATCCCGAATATTTTACCGTCGGGATACGCGTTGGACAAAGCAAACAGCTGTTCCCCAAATCCATAGCCGAAATCCAGGATACGCGGCGTCTGCTTTTCATTCAGGGGCATTTCCAGGAATAAATCCCTGCCGTCTGTCTGTTCCCACAGCGTTATATCATCATACAGATGTTCGTTTGTATTTGAATATGCCATCGCAATGCTCCTTTTCCGGTGGACTCAGTTTTTTCTCTTCGGTTATCATCATAAACTGCGACACCGTGTTCGAGTCAAGTGTTTTTCCTTGGACGCATTCCTTTTCCGGAATCCTGAGGGAAAAAAGAGCTGAAAACAGGGGATAAACTTGACAAAAAAAGGAAGAGCCCCTATCATCGGGTTGAACGATAAACGCATAAGAGGAGCGACTGCTTTGAGCACGATCAAGGACATTGCCGCGGAGGCTGGCGTCAGCGTAATGACGGTTTCGAACGTGATCAACAATAATCACGCAAGGGTTTCACCTGCGACCGAACAGCGTATCCGTGAAATCATGGCGAAACACAACTATGTGCCGAACATGGCCGCACGGAGCCTGATTTCAAAATCCTCACGAATTATAGCGGTGTTACTTCCCATCTGGCATGTTTCCACCGCAAGTATCCTGCGCGATCCGTATGCCGGACAGCTGGCCGGCTATCTGGAGGAACTGCTCCGGGAAAAAGAGTATTATGTGATGCTCTGCTCCTTTGAAAATGTAGATCAGGTTCTTATGGTACAGCGGACGTGGCAGATTGACGGTATGATCCTGATCCTGCCCCATGAGGATACCGTAACAAGGGGACTGATTGAAAAGGCCAAGACTCCGCTGGTGGTGATCGACCGGCATTACGATGACCTGAAGACGCTGTCCGTCTGCCTGGACGACCACGGCGGTGGTTATCAGGCGGCGAAATACCTTCTGGGAAAAGGCCACAGAAAAATCGGTTTTGCTGCGCCGGCTATCTATGAATCTTCCGTTATCCGGGACCGTTTTGAAGGGTACCGGGCGGCTCTGAAGGAATACGGCCTGAAGGAAAAGAAGGAATGGCTGTTTGATAACGTCATCCAGCAGGAAGGCGGAGAGACAGTTGCGGAGGCAATCAGCCGGATGAGTGACAGACCAACGGCCGTGATTGCCACGGAAGACCTCCTGGCCTGCGGTATTATCAAAGGCTGCCAGAAGCGGGGCATCCAGGTTCCCCAGGATTTGTCAGTGGTCGGTTTCGACGATTCCATGCCAGCACGGCTGATCACCCCGGGACTGACAACGGTGGCCCAGGATATCCGGGAAAAGGCAAACCTGAGCGTGCAGATGCTGATGCGGGCAATTGAGGATCCTTCCTTCCGGGACG
>Ga0310786_10009110_pt1 | contig 12654 bp, 11 predicted proteins | sample AusTroGonzalo_MG_FD_203881 | JGI IMG/M metagenome (GOLD analysis project Ga0310786, IMG submission 203881) | Bovine rumen microbial communities from tropical cattle in Woodstock, Queensland, Australia - Gonzalo_03 (v2) (version 2) | ecosystem: Host-associated > Mammals > Digestive system >...
CACATCTCCGGGCAAACGGCAGGTCTGCCGTGTAGAGGCCGCCTCCTGCAAGCCGCCTGTTCCGGTAACAAAAAGGGCGGATGTCATCCGCCCTTCTAAGCACTAATAACTATGTACTAATTACTTATTCTGCATATATGCGTCCATTGCAGCCGCAGCTTTCTTGCCAGCGCCCATCGCAAGGATAACTGTTGCAGCGCCGGTAACAGCGTCACCGCCTGCATAAACACCGGTCTTGGATGTGAGACCGTCCTCGTCAGCAATGATGCCGCCCCACTTCTGGGTGTCAAGGCCATCTGTGGTAGCCTTGATAAGAGGATTGGGTGATGTACCGATGGACATGATAACGCAGTCAGCCTCGATCTCGACGAATGCGCCCTCCTTCGGAACAGGCTTTGCACGTCCGGAAGCATCAGGCTCGGAGAGCTCCATTTCCTGACATACAACGCTCTTTACCCAGCCGTTGTCTGTGGACTTTATCTCAACAGGGTTTGTGAGGAAGCGGAATACGATACCCTCTTCCTTAGCGTGCTCAACTTCCTCTGCTCTTGCAGGGAGCTCTGTCTCTGTACGTCTGTAAACGATAGTAACGTCAGCGCCGAGTCTCTTTGCACATCTTGCTGCGTCCATAGCAACGTTTCCGCCGCCTACGATAACAGCCTTCTTTCCGTGCTGAACAGGAGTAGAGCTGTCCTCCTTGTAAGCCTTCATGAGGTTGATACGGGTGAGGAACTCGTTAGCTGAGTATACGCCGCTGAGGTTCTCGCCGGGTATCTTCATAAATCTGGGAAGGCCTGCACCGGAGCCGATGAATACGCTCTCAAAGCCCTCTTCCTTCATGAGCTCGTCGATAGAAACTGTACGTCCTACGACTGTATTTGTCTCGATCTTTACGCCAAGAGCCTTCAGGCCCTCGATCTCCTTCTGAACGATGCTCTTGGGAAGTCTGAACTCAGGGATTCCGTATGAGAGAACGCCGCCGGCAACGTGGAGTGCCTCGAATACTGTTACATCGTAGCCCTTCTTGATGAGGTCGCCTGCACAGGCAAGGCCCGAAGGACCGGAACCGATAACAGCAGCCTTATGGCCGTTGGAAGCAGGCTTCTCAACAGCTGTCTCGGGCTGTGCATTGTGCCAGTCGGCAACAAATCTCTCGAGACGTCCGATAGCAACAGCCTCGCCCTTGATACCGCGAACGCACTTGCCCTCGCACTGGTTCTCCTGCGGACATACTCTTCCGCATACAGCCGGGAGCGAGCTGGACTTTGTGATTATCTTATAAGCAGCAGCAAAATCGCCCTTTGCCACCTCTGCGATGAATGCAGGGATATCTATCTGCACGGGACAGCCTGTAACACAGGGCTTGTTCTTGCAGTTAAGGCAGCGCTGTGCCTCATCTATAGCCTGTTCCTCAGTATAGCCGAGTGCAACTTCCTTGAAGTTCTTGTTTCTTACGTCCGGCTCCTGAACGGGCATTTCGTTTCTTGTAGCTCTCATATTAGGCATTTTACTGTACCCCCTTGAACAGATTGCAGGTATCCTCGTGAGCCTTGCGCTCAAAAGGCTTATACATAGCTCCTCTTGCCATAGCCTCGTCGAAGTCGATGAGGTGACCGTCGAACTCAGGTCCGTCAACGCAGGCGAACTTAGTCTCGCCGCCGACTGTGAGACGGCATCCGCCGCACATACCTGTTCCGTCGATCATTATGGGGTTCATTGAAGCTACTGTGGGTATCTCGTACTGCTTTGTGAGCTGACAGACGAATTTCATCATGATAAGAGGACCGATAGTGATAACACGGTCATACTTCTCGCCGCTCTCGATGAGCTTCTTGAGAGCATCGGTAACAAGGCCCTTCTCGCCGGCAGTTCCGTCATCTGACATGAGCACGAACTTTGAGCTTGCAGCCTTGAATTCGTCCTCGAGGATAACGAGATCCTTGTTTCTGAAGCCGACGATGGAGTGTACCTCAACTCCGAGGTCGTGGAGCTTCTTTGCAACGGGGTAAGCGATAGCACAGCCCACGCCGCCGCCCACAACAGCGACCTTCTTCAGTCCTTCTGTCTCGGTAGCCCTTCCGAGAGGTCCTACGAAATCGTGGAGACATTCGCCTTCATTGAGGTGGTTGAGCTTTTCTGTCGTAGCTCCTACTATCTGAAAAATTATGGTGACGGTACCCGCGCTGCGGTCGAAATCAGCGATAGTGAGCGGTATGCGCTCGCCCTCAGCATCAGTTCTGAGAATGATGAACTGACCGGGCTCAGCCTTTTTCGCCACCTTGGGCGCAGCGATCTTCATAAGGGTAACGGTCGGATTGAGACTTCTTTTTTCGAGTATTTCGTACATTGTCTTTACCTTCCTGAACGTGTATTTACCGCGCAGGAACTTCCGGACAGGGTCGCCTTTGACCTCTCCCGGTACAAGCGCAGCATGGGATAAAATATATTATAACACATATTTCCGGAAATTTCAAGACTTTTTTATTCATAACGATACAAATTCTCTGCATACAGACCCAAACTGTATTTGACAAACACATATCAATAGTGGTATAATGAAAGTTGATGTGCGAACACCAATTATTATTATATAGAAAGAAGTGCTTGTTATGACAAAGATAACCATATTCTCCGGATTTCTCGGAGCCGGCAAGACCACTCTCATAAAGAAGCTCATTGCCGAGGGCTATAAGGGCGAAAAGCTCGTCCTCATCGAGAATGAATTCGGACAGATAGGCATTGACGGCGGATTTTTACAGGACGCAGGCGTTGAGATAACCGAGATGAACTCCGGCTGTATCTGCTGTTCACTCGTCGGCGATTTCGGAAAGGCTCTCGAAAAGGTCCTCGAGGACTACGCTCCCGACCGCATCCTCATCGAGCCCTCCGGCGTAGGCAAACTCAGCGACGTTATCCGCGCTGTTCAGAACATAAATGCTCACGACGTTGAACTCGATGGCTTCACCACCGTTGTTGACGCAAAGAAGTGCAAGATGTACCACAAGAATTTCGGTGAATTCTTCAACAACCAGATAACCTATGCAAGCTGTGTTATCCTCAGCCACACCGGCGGTCTCAGCGAAGAGAAGATCGGCGAAGCTGTTGCTATCGTGAAGGAGCTGAACGCTTCCGCGCCTGTTGTTACTACCGAGTGGGATCAGCTCACCGGTCAGCAGCTTGTTGACGCCATGACACAGAAGAACACCCTCGATGACGAGCTTAAGGAGCTTCTCGAGGAGGCTGAACATCATCATCACCACCACGATGATGACGACGATGAGCATGAGCATCACCATCATCACGACCATGATGAACATGAACATCACCACGATCACGGTCCGGACTGCACCTGCGGCTGTCACGATCATGACCATGACGAGCATGAGCATCATCACGATCACGACGAGCATGAACATCACGATCATGACGAACATGAACACCACCACGACCACGGTCCGGACTGCACCTGCGGCTGTCACGATCACGACCACGAGCATCATCATCACCACCATGCTGACGAAGTATTCACCAGCTGGGGCAAGGAAACTCCCAACGCTTACACTCAGGATGAGATCAAGGCTATTCTCGGCAGTCTCGGCGACGAGGAGAAGTTCGGAATCATCCTCCGTGCGAAGGGTATCGTAGCCGGTCAGGACGGTCAGTGGATACACTTTGACTACGTTCCCGGCGTTCCGGATGTCCGCACAGGCAGTGCAGGAACTATCGGAAGGCTCTGCGTTATCGGCTCCAAGATAAACGAAGAAGCTATTGCTCAGCTTTTCCGCGCTCAATAATACGGAGGTATCATTATGCCGCAGAATAACAATGAAGTTCCGGTATACCTGTTTGTAGGATTTTTGGAATCAGGCAAGACCAAGTTCATACAGGAGACCCTCGAGGACAAGCGCTTCAACAGCGGTGAGCGCACCCTCGTTCTCGTCTGCGAGGAGGGTATCGAGGAGTACGACAGTTCAAAGTATCCCTCCAAGAACGTTGAATTCCGTACTATCGAGGAAAAGGAAGACCTCACCGAAGAAAAGCTCGATGCCTTCGTAAAGGAGACCCGTGCAGAGCGCGTTGTGATCGAGTATAACGGTATGTGGCTCGTCAACGAACTTTTCAACGCTATGCCCGAATCATGGGCTATATATCAGGTCATGTTCTTTGCGGACGCTTCCACTTTCCTGAACTACAACAGCAACATGAGAAGTCTCGTTGTGGATAAGCTCAACATCACCGAGCTCACTATCTTCAACCGCTACACCCGTGATATGGACCCCAATGAGTTCCACAAGATTGTCCGCGGCGTAAGCAGACGCACTGAGATAGCCTATGAGTACACCGACGGCACTGTAGCCTATGACGATATCGAGGACCCCCTCCCCTTCGATGTTGAAGCTGACGAGATTACCATAAACGATGAGGATTTCGCCCTTTTCTACCGTGATATCATGGAGGAGCCCGCAAAGTATGACGGAAAGATAATCACCTTCAAGGGCATGACCGCAAGAAATCCCAAGTTCCCGCCGGAGGTTTTCGCTATCGGCAGAAACATCATGACCTGCTGCGTTGAGGATATCCAGTTCTGCTGGTTCGTGACTGAATCTGCAGACGCTTCCGAGATAAAGGAGCGCAGCTGGTACATCGTCCGGGCAGCGATAAAGGTGCAGAAGCACAAGTTCTACCGCGGAAAAGGTCCTGTTCTCCGAGTTCTGGAGATAAATCCTGCCGCTCCGCCCGCAAAGGAAGTTGCGACTTTCTATTAAGCCGAGCACTTTCAGATTTGCGCTCAGGTATCGGTAAAACATAAAGTCCCCGCAAAAGCGGGGACTTTTCATATCTATTGGATTGCAGGACCGGCTGACAGACTTATTTTATCTGCTGTGTCTCAAAGTCCATATCGTAGGTGCTGTCGCAGCAGAATCCCTGATATGTATCAACGATACGCTGTGCCGCGATCTTTGCGCCTTCTTCATCAGCACCCATGAGCATGGCAAAGATACAATTGCCGTAGATCGAGACAACATCTCCGCGGCGGAGACACATTTTGACGATGAGGAAAGCCTCTTCGAGAGCTCCCGGCTCAAGTCCGCCTTTATACGGATTGCTGAATGTGAATTTCACAAGATATGCCGTCTTCTCCGAACGGTCGAGCAGACGCTTTACAAATCTGTAGAGATTGGTGAAGTTTGACTCATGCACAACAAAGGCGCCTCTCTGGTCATCGAGCGCAACCGCCTTCGCAAACATTTCAAAGCCGACATCCGAGCCTAATCTCTGAGATGAGATAAGAGCTGTCATATGCTTGACAAGAAGCTCGGCAGATATGGGAAATACGATAATATCCGTTATGCCCATATCAAGGAGCTTCGCCTTGTTCGCGTCAGAGCCGTCAAATGTTACAACAGCACATGGTATACCGCGCCTTTTGAACACACTGACGGTATCTCCGATATCCTCTGCGGAATACTCCTGAGATATCAGAACACATTCGGTATCAGGCTGAACGTCAGACGATGCAGCAAATGTGAACGAAAGCTCATCCGCTGCCGGAAGCGCTTCCCTGAGACGAGCGTCATTATCGCTGAGAATAACTATATTATACATAAATCCACGACCTTTCATATCTTTCTGTCATTGCATTATTAGATTGATTCTGTAATAATACCAGCCTTGTACATACTATTATATAACATGTTCGGATAAAAATCAATAAACAAATAATGAATTTTTCAGTTTTTTTGCCGGAATTTATATTTAAAAAAGGTCGCAGACCATAACTCTCAGCCCGGGAAGCCGTTCAGACCGACGTAGACCACAAAGGATATAATGTCGATCAGGACGAAAGCTCCTAATACTATTGCGGCTATTTTTAGTCCTTTTTTAGCCTTTTTCTTATTATCATCCGTGAGAAGATTTTCCTTGATATCGGTATAAAGTCCGGATTTTTCCGGCTGAGGAGCAGGCGCAGGTTCCGGCGCCTTGTCCAGCACTAACTCGTCCAGGGACACTTCAAAGAGGTCGCTGATAGCGATGAGCTTCTCCATATCAGGCGCAGAATCGCCCAATTCCCACTTGGAAACAGTCTGGCGCGAAACGTTCAGACGGTTCGCAAGCTCCTCCTGTGATAAGCCCTTCTTCTTGCGAAGGTCATAAAGCTTGTTATTGAATTCCATTTACAGTTCCCCTGCCTTTCTTATTTATAATGCAGAATATAGCTGCTGCTGCGAAGATGATAATGGTGATGATGCTTGCCTCTATGCCGTATTTTCCGCCGTTTAAGAGGTTTTCGCCAGATGCCTTCATATTGATGAGTGAGGGCGAGGCAGTCTCGCTTCCGCTGACGGTCAGTCCGCATACACACTCAAGAGTGAAATTCCAAAGCGAATGAAGTCCGCAGGCAGCCCATACACTCCCAGTGCGGAGAGTTATGAACGAAAACAGGCACGAGATAGCAGCAAGATTTGCCACACCTAAAATAACGAACATCGGCTCTGCGTCCGCAAGAGTGCCCATATGCGGTATAATGAACACAAGTGTATTTGCTCCGACAGCGACCGGCAGAGCGACCTTGTCCCTGAGTGCGCCCAAAACAAGTCCCCTGCAAAGGAATTCCTCAGCAGCTCCCTGAACGGTATATCCGCCAAGCATGAGCAGCAGCATTGTGATGTTGAGATCCGTTGAAAAACCTGTGAATTCTATAGTTCCTGTAACCATTATAGCAGAAACCGCGGCAATAATCAACAGTATACCCATACCTGCGCCGATAAACCAGCCCGAAATGTTCTTAGTCACGCCCATTTCAGAGAGCTTTCTTTTTTCTATAAGTTTCCAGTAAAGGATGCTCACTGCTATAATTGCTGCTACACCATAAAGTCCAAGCATTTCCATAACCCTTTCACTGAAAGCTTCTCCTTGTGTCGGATCTTTTCCACTTGCAAACAGGATGCCCATAATAAGTGAGTTGCCTAAAATCATGCCGATCACGTAACATATGAAAAATGCAAGCATTTTTTTCACTGCCAGAAGTGCAGCCGGCATATCTGAATAATTGTTGAACGGACTCAGCTTGTGAATGATACTTTTCTTCATAAATGATTCCTCCTTCTATCGTCGGACGATAGTTTTTTCTTGTGACTTCATAGTACCATTTCTGTCCGGAAAGGTCTACCAACTAACGCTGGAAATCTGTCAACTGGCGTTAACAATTATGTAAATCCCCGTTGCATCGGCTATTTACAGGCATTTTCAGTGATGCCGTCCCGGAGCGCCCGGATAACTGTATTGACGTTTCCGGTCAGTCATTGTATAATTATTATGAACTTCTGTTTACTGTATAAGATACCAGGCCGCTCAAAATAATTATCAAGGAGATACATATTATGCACCGCAATCTGTTATTCGATCTCGATCAGACGCTGCTCGATTTTCACGCCTCCGAACACATTGCATTAAAAATGGTAATGGAGGAGAATGGTCAGGCCTTCACGGAAGAGCATTACAACTCTTTTAAAAACATCAACAAGGGATTATGGATCGAATTTGAAAAGGGTATTATTTCCAAGACCGAATTGTTCGCAACGAGGTTCCGACGCCTTTTTGAAGAATGCGGATGTGATACCGATGAAATAGATCTTCTGAAAATAAACAGCGATTTCATAGATCATATGTCCCACAACGGCGTCCTTATGGACGGAGCAATCGACTTCCTGAAAAGGATAAAACAATCCGTTCCTGATGTCAGAGTGTACATAATAACTAACGGTGTTACAAGAAATGCCCTGGGAAGGATCGCCTCCACAGGACTGAATGAGCATATTTGCGAGGTATTCGTAAGCGATTCCATCGGTATTTCCAAACCGGCACGTGAATACTTCGATCATGTGATAAGCGCTATAGCCGAGCCCCGTGAAAGCTGCATCGTCATCGGAGATTCACTCACATCAGATATGCTCGGAGCTAAAAACGCCGGGCTTTCCAGCTGCTGGTTCATGCCGAAGGGCGATATCGAAACAGCCGCGAAGGAATATGATGTTAACTACACAGCGTCTTCTTTCAATGAACTCTATGATGTTATAATGGAATGGTCAGCTGCCTTTTAACGCCAAAAGTCTCCGCACTTGCGGAGACTTTTTATATTAGGAAAAATATTAGGAAATCAATGAAAAAAGCACTTCCGATTTCTCGAAAGTGCCTATTCTTCTGGGGTGGGAGATGGGATTCGAACCCACGGTCTTCGGGACCACAATCCGACGCTTTAACCAGCTAAGCTACACCCACCATAAATATACAGTAAATAAAAACGAAGCTCCCCATTAGATGGGAACAAATAACGGAGAGTTTCGGAATGGCGCGCCTTGCTGGATTCGAACCAGCGGCTTACTGCTTAGAAGGCAGTTACTCTATCCAGCTGAGTTAAAGGCGCATTATCGTTGAAACCATCAATTTCACAGAGCACCCACACTCTCAGGGAGTACCGTTCTGCACCAAAGCACCTTGTGAACAGGAGCGCAGGCTCTGTATTGGAGCGGGTGATGGGAATCGAACCCACGTGTTCAGCTTGGAAGGCTGACATTCTACCATTGAACTACACCCGCATGGCGTTTCAACAGATGATATTATACCACAGCGTTCCGAGAATGTCAATAGTCAACTTCAAAAAAAGTCGTAATGCACAAAAACTACTCCCCACGCAATTGGGCAGAGGTCAAAATGACGGAGAAACGTACATTTTCAGCCTTGCAGAAACGCTGTCCGCCGCTCGCGTACAAGCGTATTCACTAAAAATACAGTTTTCAGCAGCGTTTTTTTCTGTTTTTTCATCTATTGATTTTAGCGGAGTTTTCGTATATAATTGTATTTGTCACACAAATATCAGGCTAAAAAGCTTTTATAAAGGAATGATCGCAATGGCAAATAAAGTTGTAAAATTCGGCGGAAGCTCCCTCGCTGACGCTGACCAGTTCAAAAAGGTCGCTAACATCATAAAGAGCGACGCTGCAAGAAAATATGTTGTTCCCTCTGCGCCCGGAAAGCGTTTTTCCGCTGACGTTAAGGTAACTGATATGCTCTACAAGTGCTGTGAGCTCGCAGGAAGCGGAGTTGACTTCTCAGCTGACCTCGAACAGATCAAGGAGCGCTATAACGGCATAATCTCAGGCCTCGGAATGGATATGTCCCTCGACACTGAGTTCGATACCATCGAAAAGGAACTCAAAGCCCGTCCCGCAAAGGACTATGCTGCAAGCCGCGGCGAATTCCTCAACGGAAAGGTCCTCGCAAACTATCTCGGCTTCAATTTCGTTGACGCAGCTGACGTGATCATCTTCGACACAAAGGGAAATCTCCTTCTCAACGACACTGTCACAGCTATCCGCGAAAAGCTCAAGGGTCTGGACAATGCAGTTATCCCCGGATTTTACGGAAGAACTACCGAGGGCTACATCAAGACCTTCTCACGCGGCGGCTCAGACGTTACCGGCTCTATCGTTGCAAATGCAGTAAGAGCTGACATTTATGAGAACTGGACAGACGTTTCCGGTTTCCTTGTAGCCGACCCGAGAATAGTTGAAAACCCTGACGTTATTGGCACCATAACCTATCGCGAGCTCCGTGAGCTTGCTTACATGGGCGCTTCCGTTCTTCACGAGGACGCTATATTCCCCGTTCGTTCCGCAGGTATTCCGATAAATATCCGCAACACCAACCGCCCGCAGGACGCCGGCACTATGATCGTTTCCAACGATTACGATTTCAGCAAGGAGAGCCTCAAGCGCACTATTACCGGTATCGCCGGCAAGAAGGGATTCAGCACTATCAATATCGAAAAGGCTATGATGAACAATGAGACCGGCTTCGGTATGAAGGTACTGAAGGTGCTCTTCGAAAACGGTCTTTCCTTCGAGCATATGCCTTCCGGTATAGACACTATGAGCATCACTATCAGCACCGACAAGTTTGCACCTGTACGCGACAAGGTCATCGCCGAGCTCCGCAAGGCTGTTGAGCCTGACCACATCGACGTTGAGGACGGCATCGCTATGCTCGCAGTTGTTGGACGCCGCATGAAGAACACAAGGGGTACCGTTGCGCGTATCTTCGCTGCTCTTGCACACGCAAGGATAAATGTCAAGCTCATCGACCAGGGCTCGAGCGAGCTGAACGTAATCGTCGGCGTAAGCGAAAGCGATCTCCCCGAAGCTATCAGACGCATCTACGATATGTTCATAAACTCGGAGAAGTAAATCCAAAGTTCTTATCAATGGGATTCTCAAGGGAGGACCGCCCCTGAGGATCCCATTATATTATTCTTTTGATATACGGAGGCTATCATGCTCAAAAAGATACTCAGTCCGCAGAGCTGCGCTGAATGCAGGCTCTGCTGCATTTTCGACCGCTATGACGTCTGGGAAACTCCCGTTTTCACCGCGGAAACTGTCGAGCGCATAAAGCTGTCCCACCCGGAAGCTCAGTTCATCCGCAAGGACGGCGGCTTCATTTCCGCTGTCGGCGAACTCAACGATGAACAGCTCTTCTCATGTCCGGCACTCACCCCCGAAGGCTGTATGCTCGGCGACGACAAGCCTTTCGACTGCCGGATATGGCCTTACCGCATAATGACAGTTGGAGAAAGACGAGCGATAACCTTAGCTTCTATCTGCGAGGAAATGTTCAGCCGTCCCCTCTCACAGCTCGTCGGACTGCTAAAGGAAGGTCTCGCGGATGAGATATTCCATTACGCAGACGCTCACCCGGAGATAGTAAAGCCCTACTACGAGGGATATCCGGTACTTCTATTTGAGACGTAAAATAAAAAAGCTATGCCAAAAAGCATAGCTATACAAAATAAGAACAGATAAATATAGAAGGGAATTGGGAAGATCGTTTTGATCTTGCCCTTATCATATCCCCCTACCCTTAAAATAATCTTAATTATTCAGAAAGTTCATAAAAAAGCTTCCGTTTTTTCGGAAGCTTTTCCATAACCTCAGAAAAAGCGTATGCCTGTCGCATACGCTTTTTCTATATAACTCAGTTGGTATATCTGAAGATGAGGTTCTCTTCGGGATAATTCTCAGTGTCGGGCTGCCACTTTACAGTGTTTCCGAATACTATGCTTCCTGTACCGCCCTCATACTTGATGTTGCTGGCGCCGTTAATGATATCTGTACGCGCACAGTCCTTGTATGTAACAGTGATAGTATCGCCGTTCACTACAACATCACCTGTCATGTGCCAGCAGCTTGTCTCGCTTGCGCTGCTGCCCCAGCTTATATTGATCTCTGCACCGTTCTTGCCGTATGGCTCGACTTTCATCATAGCTCTGCCGTTTGTATAATTGCCAATGAAGTTCATTATGGGGTTCTGACCGCTTGTTTCTGCGGATTCGTATTCAGCTGCATCAAAGTTGTCGGGGTCAACGCCTTCAAGGAGGGAGAAGGTCCATGTGCGTCCGTCGGAAACGCCAACTATCGTGCCGTTCGCGCCCTTGCTCATGGTCATGATCTCGCTTTCGTAAATACCGCCCTTGTGGAAGTTGATACTATCCTTGGACTGCTCACACATAAATCCGACGCCGCTCTGAGGACTGGTGACTTTACCCTCTGTGGTACTTGTGAATACATAGTAGCCGCCGGGATTGCCGTCAACAGTGGTCTTGTAAACACCTCTGCTGAACCATACAGTCTGTTCGTGCTGCTGCTCTGTATAGATACAGTATTCGTCATATGTCATAGCTGTTGTGCCGTCAGAAACGTATGTGCTTATATCAGTGCTGCCCTTGGCAGCAACATTAACAATGAAATATAAGACATCTCCGGGATTATAAGGAAGCTCCTCGCTGTGAACGACCTCGTAGCCATCGCCGGCCTTCTTGAGGACAGCGTCCTCGGCATTCTTCTGGAGCTTATCATAGTCAAATACTGTTGTCTCCTCTGTGGCCTTTTCCGTTGAAGCCTCAGTGGACTCGGAAGCCTTTGCCGAAGCCGATGTATCCTCAGCCTCAGTTGAAGCTGTGGTCGAAGCTGCATTAGTCGAAGCCTTGTCGCTGCTGCTTCCGTTTGATTTACCGCAGCCTGTAAGTGCTGCTGCAAGAATGAGCGCTGTGATGAATGTGACCTTTTTCATAATAATATCCTCTTTCTTTTTTTATGATCCGAAGGACTTCTTCTGTGTCCTTTCATAAGTAATACTCTCCGTAAAGTAATAAGGTTGCACCGGTTTCAAAAAAATATCAGCAGATATTTCTCTGCCGTACAAAACAACATGGGAAACGCTTCGGCATTCCCCATGTTTTATTCAAAGACTTTTTATTATGGTGAGTATATTGCTGCCGTTGATATATTCATAATGGATATCGTCCATCGTCTTCTTCACCATGAATATACCAAGACCGCCTATCTGCCTTTCGTCCGCGGGCAGTCCGATATCCGGATCCGCCTTTTTCAGCGGATCATAGGGAACGCCCTGGTCAATAAAGGTTATGCTTACCTGTGAACCGTCAGGTGTGACCTCAACTCTTACCTTTGCCGGACCTACCTCCGGATCATAGGCATAGCGCGCTATATTCACGAATATCTCCTCAACTGCAAGGTCTATCTGCATCTGTATCTTCATGGAGCAGCCTGTCTCTTCAAGCTGCTCGTCAACGAAGGC
>Ga0310786_10009111_pt1 | contig 12654 bp, 11 predicted proteins | sample AusTroGonzalo_MG_FD_203881 | JGI IMG/M metagenome (GOLD analysis project Ga0310786, IMG submission 203881) | Bovine rumen microbial communities from tropical cattle in Woodstock, Queensland, Australia - Gonzalo_03 (v2) (version 2) | ecosystem: Host-associated > Mammals > Digestive system >...
ATGACATCTTCAGGACCAATCTTCAGTTTCCTTCCCTCGAAAACGCGTTCGCCAGTAGGAAAGTCATAACGGGGAAGCTCTACCTCTTCGCCATTCAGCAAAGCGTTCATCTGCTTGTTGAAGAATGTTGTATCAACTGCTCCAATACACTCGAAGTCGTACTCTCCGTTGGCATCTTTTGGCGTATCAACGCGATTGACGAAGTAGTCGTCTGTACTGATGGTATGAGGACGCAAGCCGCAAGCCATCACAAGAACAGCCAACCGCCTTGCTGTAGTTGTCTTACCGCTACTGCTTGGGCCAGCAAGCAAGACGATTCGAGCGCCTCTTTCCGCTATCTCATCAGCTATGTTGCTGAGCTTCTTCAACTGCAAAGCCTCGCTCACATTAATGAGATCCGTTGCATTCCCTTCCTGAATGGCGTAATTGAGTTCGCCAACTGTTTGCACGCCAAGAATCTCCTGCCATCTCTGATGCTCGCGAATGACGTCGAACATCTTCTTGTTATGCTCCATTATCTCTTCCAACTGCGATGGGTCTTTTCGCGAAGGAGCACGAAGCAGCATGCCGTCGTAGAACTTGATGAGGTCGAAGAGATGTATCTGACTTGTGCGAGTGAGCAAACAACTGTAGAAATAATCGATTGTGTCGCCTAATTTATAATAATATGTATAGAGTTCGTCCTGACTTTCCAGCAACTGAACTTTGCTCTTCATGCCTCGTTTCTCGAACATTTCAATAGCCTCTTCAATAGGACATTGTATGCGATGAATGGGCATATCGGCATCTATGATTTCCTGCATTCGTTGCTTTATCCGACGAATATCCTCGTCCTCTACAGGGCGACCTAAGCGAAGCTGGCAGTAATAGCCTCGGCAAAGGGAGCCGCCAATAATGAGTTGTGCATCGGGATAGGTGTCTTCAACTGCTTTAGCAAGGATGAAGAAGAGTGTTCGCGTATAAGTCCTCATTCCACTATGGGAAGTGAGCGACAGGAACTCCACATCTTTATTATTATAGAAGCGATAGTTCATGCCCTGCACCTTATTGTTGACGCGAGCAGCCACAGGACCATAATCCATCTGGAAGTTCGCTAAGGCAAAGGCATCATAAAGATTACTGCCGAAAGGCACGCTTATCCTTTTGCCATTATTGCGGCAACGTATTCTCAGTTCATTTGGCATTAGTTTTCTTCGATTTATGAGTTAAGAATAGTCATTAGTTCTTTCATTCCTTCGCTTGCACCCTTCATGATTTGATGAACAGGCACATCGCTATTCCAAGCAACAGGCTTGGGATCAATAAGATAGATGGGCGTTCCTGGACGAACACAACGGGTAAGTCCTGCGGCAGGATAGACATTGAGGCTCGTTCCTATTACGATGAGAAGGTCTGCTTTCGCGCATTCTTCTACGGCTTTATCTATTTCAGGAACTGCCTCGCCAAACCAAACGATGAAGGGACGAAGCTGGCTTCCGTCGTCAGCAAGGTCGCCGATTTTGACTTCGAGGTGCTCTTTGTCGAGAGTCTTTATGTATCGAGGGTCATTAGGAGACCAACTGCTGGTCACTTTCATCAGTTCTCCATGAAGATGTATCACATAACTGCTACCAGCTCTTTCGTGGAGGTCGTCCACATTCTGCGTCACAACTGTCACAGCATGGTTGTCTTCAAGTTGTGCCACAAGTTCGTGTCCGAGGCAAGGCTTCACTTCGAGAAGTTGCTTTCGACGAATGTTATAGAACTCCGTTACAAGTTTCGGATCGCGAGCCCAACCTTCAGGAGTCGCCACATCCTCTACATTGTATTGATCCCAAAGACCTCCATTATCGCGGAAAGTACTGATGCCACTTTCTGCACTCATGCCTGCTCCTGTCAAGACTACAACTCTCATAATTGCCCCATTTTTGGTTAAAGATATGCAAATATAGCAAAAAAAACGATGCGGAAGTGCGAAGAGTGGAGAAAATGTTTTAATTTTGCTGCGCATTTAATGTAATATGTATATAAAATGGACAAGATTAGCTATGCTCTGGGCCTTGGAATAGGTCAACAGATAAAGAGTATGAACATAGAGAACTTCAGCATTGAAGACTTCGCAAAAAGTATCAGCGATGTAATCGAAGGCAAGGAAACGGCGTTCTCTAGCCGCGAAGCTCAGATTATGCTTCAAGAGTACTTCACAAAGAAGCAGAAGGAAGAGGCTCAGGCTCACATTGCAGAAGGCAAAGCCTATCTGGATGCAAACGCTAAGAAGGCTGGTGTTACTGTAACAAAGAGCGGCCTTCAGTATGAAGTATTGCAGGAAGGAACGGGCAAGAGCCCCAAGGCTACCGATACTGTTCGCTGCCATTACGAAGGAAGATTGCTCGACGGGACTGTCTTCGATAGCAGCTATAAGCGTGGAGAACCTGCCGACTTCGGCCTGAATCAGGTCATTACAGGTTGGACTGAAGGCGTGCAACTGATGAAGGAAGGCGCTAAGTTCCGCTTCACCATCCCCTATCTTCTGGCTTATGGAGAACAGGGAGCAGGAGCAAGCATTCCGCCTTTCAGCACACTCATCTTCGATGTTGAACTCATTAAGGTACTGTAAATTCTAAACTCACAAACTAATAAATTTTAAAGACATGAAAAAGTTTTCAATCATTGCAGCCGTTGTATTGGCTGCTATCATGGGCAGTTGCGGTAATGGCACTCCCAAAGCTAACCTGAAGGACGACGTTGATACACTTACTTATGCAGTAGGCGTAGCTCAGACTCGCGGCTTGAAAGACTATCTGACTCAGAGAATGGGTGTTGACACAACCTATATGGACGAGTTCTTCAAAGGTCTGAAAGAAGGTGCAAATGCTGGTGACAACAAGAAGAAGGCTGCCTACTATGCAGGTCTTCAAATGGGTCAGCAAATCTGTCAGCAATGGATTCCTGGCATCAGCTACGAAATCTTTGGCGACGATAGCACTCGCACAGTAAGTCTTCAGAACCTTTTGGCTGGCTTCATTTCTGCCTCAACTGGTAAGAATTGCCTCATGACACCAGACGAAGCAGCTCAGACAATGGAGACATTGATGCAGACTGTTAAGGCTAGAGTTATGGCTGAGAAGTATGGCGACTGGAAGAAAGAGTGCGAGGACTACATGGCAAAGATTGCCAAGAAGGAAGGCATCAAGGAACTCGGCGATGGTGTTTACTACGAAGTTCTTACTGAAGGTAATGGCGCTATTCCTGTTGACACAAACAAGGTAAGCGTTAATTACGAAGGCAAGCTCATCAACGACACTATCTTCGATAGCAGCTTCCAGCGCAACGAACCCGCTAAGTTCCGTTGCAATCAGGTTATTCCTGGATGGACAAAGGCTCTGACCAACATGCCTGTCGGCTCTGTTTGGAACGTTTACATTCCTCAGGAACAGGCTTATGGCGAACGCGAAGCTGGTAAGATTACCCCGTTCTCTTGCCTCATCTTCAAGATTGAACTGCTTGGTATTGAATAATTTGGAAATAAAATGAAGACGTTTATTCTGTTCGCACTCTGTGCCAGCCTTTCTCTGGGCATGAGTGCTGCCAAGAAGACTACCAAGAAGAACAAATCGAAGCAGCCTGTCGAAGTGGTCGATACTGTTAGTGTCGACGTCTTCAGCTACCACTTTGGTCGTGCAAATTCAAATGGTCTGAAGAGCTACTTGACTCAGCGAATGGGCATCGACACTACTTTTGTAGTCGATTTCCTGAAGGGTTTCGAGCAAACTGAGCTCACTGAAGCCGACAAGAGAGAGAAGGCTCGTCTGGCTGGTATCGAGATTCGTCAGCAGGTAGAAAATCAGGTCTACCCTCAAGTCTCCAAGCAAGTGAACGACAGTATAGACATCTTGAACAAGGCTCTCTTTGTTCAGGGTTTCCGCGAAGGCTATACTGGCGAGAATGCAACCATTTCGATGGACAGCACTCAAAAGATTGTCAAGAAGCAGATGGAGTACTATCACAAGGTCAACATGGAGAAGAAGTATGGTGCAAACCGTATTGCTGGCGAAGAGTTCCTCAAGGCTAACGCCAAGAAGGACAGCGTGAAAGTCACTCCAAGCGGTCTTCAGTACAAGGTTCTGACTATGGGTACAGGCGAACTTCCCAAGAAAGAGGATAAGGTTAAGGTTAACTACGAAGGCCACCTCATCGACGGAACTGAGTTCGATAGCTCATACAAGAGAAACAAACCCGTTACTTTCCCTGTCGGACAAGTGATTGCTGGTTGGACAGAAGCACTCTGCATGATGCCTGTTGGCAGTAAGTGGATGCTTTATGTTCCTCAGGAATTGGCCTACAAGGATCGTGAGCAAGCAAAGATTCCTCCCTTCTCTTGCCTCATCTTTACTGTAGAGCTTTTAGGGATTGACAACGAAGGACCAAAAAACTAAGCCAGTGTCGTTGGCAAACGTAACACGTTAAAATCGCAATCGTAACACGTTAAGTTTGCCAACGTAACACGTTACGTTTCGAAACATAACTAGATAAGATTACAAATTACTAAAACTGACAATATGAAGAAGTCACTTTTCCTTGCGGTTTTGCTCCTTTCGAGCTTTGCCGCCAAAGCGCAGAAACAAGTCAGCGCAACGAGTCCAGACGGACAGACTAAGGTAACAGTAACCGTTTCAGACCGCATCTACTACGATGTAGAAAGTCACGGAGAAACTCTGTTCAAACAGTCTCACATAGGTATGACCCTCAAAGACCGCACCCTTGGCGAGAAGCCTGCTCTCAAAGGCAGCAAGGTGACGAAGGTCAACGAGACTATTTCGCCTATCCATCCCCTCAAGTTCAGCAAGGTAGAGAACAACTATACTTTGCTCACAACCACTTTTGGCGGAGGCTACAAGGTTGAGTGGCGCGTCTATAACGACGGCGTTGCATACCGCTTCATCACAGCTCTGAAGGGCGATATCGAAGTGATGGGCGAGGACGGAACCTGGCAACTCACCAAGCCCGCAAAGCTCGTCCTTCAGCAACCCGGCGGCTTCAAGACCAGCTGCGAAGAGAACTATTCAGTCGTAGAAAGCAATGCTTGGAAGGCCGACGACAAGATGAGCGAACTGCCCATCCTCATTATGGGTGAGAAGCAGAAAGTCCTCATCTCCGAGTTCGACCTGTTCGATTATGCTGGTGTCTTCCTGAAGTCAACTGGCGAAGGCAACAACGCTTTCACAATCACCCAGCCAAAGTGCCCAATTGAATACGAGGATCGTGGCGACAGAAGTCATAACATCCTCAAGGAAGCCGACTATGTAGCTAAGACAAAGGGCACTCGCACCTTCCCTTGGCGCTATATGCTCATCACTCAGAGCGACGGTCAATTGGCAGAGAACACAATGCCTGTTCGTCTTGCTCCTGCAAACGAGATTGGCGATACCGATTGGATTAAGGTAGGACAAACTTGCTGGGACTGGCTCAACGGCATTCCCTTCGGTCCTGACGTAACGTTCAAATCTGGCATCAACCTCGATACCTACAAGTACTTCATTGACTTCGCAGCCCGCAATGGCGTGGGTTACATCCTCATTGACGAAGGTTGGGCACTCAACACTCGCGACCCCTTCGTAACCAATCCCGAAGTGCATCTGCCCGAGATTATCTCTTACGGCAAGAGCAAGGGCGTTGGCGTTATCCTGTGGCTGCCCTGGCTCACAGTCGAACACCACATGGACCTCTTCCAGAAGTTTGAGGAATGGGGCATCAAGGGCACAAAGATCGACTTCATGGACCGTCAGGACCAATGGATGATCAACTTCTACGAGCGCGTGGCTAAGGAAGCTGCAAAGCATCATATCTTTGTCGACTTCCACGGAGCATTCCATCCCAGCGGTTTGGACTACAAGTATCCTAATGTCCTGACCTACGAGGGTGTGCGCGGTATGGAGTATAATGGAAGCTGCAAACCCGATAATACTGTTTGGCTTCCCTTCATTCGTAACTCTGTCGGACCTATGGATTACACTCCAGGCTCTATGCTCAACTACCAGCCCGAACGCCATCATGGCAGCCGTCCTATCTGCTCGGGTGTAGGCACAAAGGTCTTCAACTTGGCCATCTTCGTACTTGCCGAGAGCAACCTTCAAATGCTGATGGACAATCCTTGCCGTTACGACCAATGGCCCGACTGCCGCGACTTCCTCACAAGCGTGCCCGTTAACTGGGACGAGACTCGTGTCCTCGAAGCCGAAGCAGGTCAGTATTGCATCACAGCAAAGCGCAAAGGCAACAAGTGGTTCATCGGTGGCATCACCAATAGTTCTGAGCGCGACTTCCAACTCAAGCTCGACTTCCTGCCCGAAGGCAAGCAATACAAGATGGTCAGCTTTGAAGATGGCGTGAATGCTCACATTATTGCGATGGACTATCTCCGCAAAGAAAGCAGAGTAGGCAAGAGCTCTGTCCTGCCCATCCACATGGCTCGCAACGGCGGATGGTGCGCTAGCATTGAGCTCTAGAAGTAATTTCTTAACGCACAAATCAAGCGGACGAAGGCCAATCATCACATCAACCTTCGTCCGCTTTTTCTATGAGTTTCCAAATAAATAATTTACTTTTTTCCTGTATTCGCGGGAACATTATCTCTTTTTCTGCGTCTTTATAGTAGGCAAACAAATGGAACGAGAAGCATTCTGCATATTGGCCAATCAGATGAGAGCAGATATTCTGTCTCTCAGCCGACGCTTCCTTAGAGAAGAAAGCGAGGCAGAAGACAATGTTCAGGACACTCTGCTCAGGCTGTGGACAATCAGGGAAAAGCTCGATGAAGTCCGTTCTGTCCAAGCACTTACATATGCCATTTGCAAGAATCTGTGCGTCTCTAAGCTTCGCAAAAGGAAAGTCATTCCCATGGAACTGAACGAAGAGATAAGGCTCATCAGCACTCACGACTCTGCATGGATGCTCGAAGAGAAAGAGAACGCTCAGTGGCTCGAAGACAACATAGCAGAACTTCCGTTCTCACAGATGCAGATTCTAAGAATGAGCCAGCAAGACGGACTCGAAAATAGCGAGATTGCAGAAGTGCTCGGCATAAGCGAAGTAACCGTTCGAACTGCTCTTTGCAAGGCAAGAAAGAACCTTTTGGAGAAACTAATGAAGCGAAATCAAGACATAATATCATGAACAAAGTAACATCAGAATACGTACGTGTGCTCCTCGACCGCTATATGAACGGCGAGAACTCACAGGAAGAACTGAAGCTGCTCAAAGACTACTTCTGCTACACTCAAGACCTGCCAAAGGACTTGATTCCCTACGCCCAGATGTTCGCCATTCTGGACGAAAAACAACAGACGCCTTCGGTAGAAGCCTTAGACAGATTCTCTGAGGATCAAGCGCCAACAACCTCTCGCCGCATTCCCTTGTGGCCCTTCGTAGCAGCAGCTTGCATAGCCGCCTTCGCTGTCATTGTGCTGGCACCACCTCAGCAAAAAGAGGAAAGCATGGCAATAGCATACGTCGACGGCAAAGAACTCAATGACAAAGCACTAGCCATGCAAATCGGGCAAGAAGCCCTGCAAGAGATATTTAGCAACGGAAACGAAGAAGAACAACTCCACGAACTATTCAACGCAAAATGAAACGGATATATATAATAATGTGTATGCTCCTCAGCATTACATCGTATGTCACGGCACAAGAAGGCTTGCAAATCAATGAGGTATTCGAGGGAAAGATCCTCGACAAAGAAGAAATGCGAGAAAGCCTCATCAAAGGCGAAACTCTTGAACCTTATAAACTTGACATGCTTCACACAATCAAGTTCGCAGCAAACAGCAAGGAAAGGGCAAAGGTTAACGCTCTCTTCATTAGGGACATGGAAGATCGCATCTCCAATGATGACAGCAACATGGAATACGAGAGCCGCGATGGTTACATCTACTACGCCATTGTGCAGATCACAGACAACAAGAAAGGTCGCCATCGCTACATCTGCTACCAGTGCCGAGATAAGTCGGACTACTACGACATAACCCTTGCCTATATGGAAGGCAAAGCCTCGCTTGCTGACCTCAGGAAAACATTCAAGAAGAAGTAATAACAACATAAACTACAAACACAAACAATGAAAAAGTTTTTATCAGCCATCTTGATGGCATTATTAGTGACAAATGTATCAGCAGATAACATCTTTGACGACGAGAACCCAGGCGGTTGGGACTTCGAACTTCCTGGAGTTAAAGTCAAGAAGTCGAGCTATAGCACAGAGGTAGTAGCTTCGTTAAGCAGTAGTTTCTCCTTTGGTTTCATCGGCGGAGTGAATCAGGCACAAGGCGTCAGCATCGATATGGGGCAGTCTTACGAGATTGAATGGGGCGACGTCATCAGCAGTAAGGTTCGTGTGGGCAAGAAAGATTTCTTGCGCATAGGAATGGGATTCGACTGGAGGAACTACAGAGTGACTGACTTCAAGATGTTCTCTAAAGATGAGCGCGGAGTCATCTCTATGCAGGATTATCCTGAAGGAACTGAGCCCAAGTTCAGCCGCATCCATACTTTCAGCCTTTCTATTCCTTTGAAGTATTACCACTACTTGAACAGGAAAGTCTATTTTGCCGTAGGTCCTGAGTTGTACTTCACGCCTTATGGCTCACTCAAAACTCGCTACTATGAGGATGGAGAAAAGAAGAAGATAACAAGTGGCAACGTACACCAGAACCGCTTCTCTGTTGGCGTAGGAGCAGAAGTCATCGTGCACCACATAGGTATCTACTACAAGTACAATCCCTTCAACGTCCTTCGCAGCAATTACGGCCCCAAGTTCAGCACCATGACGGTCGGCCTGAAAGTGGCTTTCTAATGTGAAACTTGAAAACGTGGCACTTTAAGTTGTTCAACGTGCAACGTTACGTTTGCAAACATCACGTGTGAAGATGGCAAACTTCACACGTGATGTTTATAATCATGGCAGGCTGATTGGAAAGAGAGGGTTTTCCTCATGCTCTTGATGAACAATTCCAATAAGTTCCGCAAGTTTGTCAGGATAGATTTCCTTGAGGTCGTAGTCTTCGTGGATGTCAGTCTTGAGGTTATAGAGGAAAGGCTTCCCCTGACTGACAACAAGCTTCCAGTCGCCTTGACGAACGCCAATCACTTGTGTCGGCCCATCGCTCATCTCCCAATAAAGGAAGTCGTGCTTCTGTTGCTTGCGGCTCTTGCCAAGCATAGTCGGACAGAATGAAATGCCGTCATAGAGGCCTTCGCCAAGACTATGAGCCCTGATCTCCTTCTTTGAGAAGGCTCCGCTATACTCCATGAAGGTGGGCATGAGGTCGTAGAAAGCAAGCTGATGCTCGTTGACTTTTCCCTTTGGAACACCTTTGCCCCAACAGATGAAGGGGATGCGAATGCCTCCTTCGTAGGTACTTCGCTTGATGCCTCGCAGTTTGCCGTCTCTGCCAAAGAAGCTCGGGTCTGCCCCACCCTCTTCATGAGGACCATTGTCGCTGGTAAAAATGACGAGTGCATTCTCTGCAAGCCCTTTCTCTTTGAGCTTTTCAAGTATCTCGCCCACATAGGTATCGAGGCGAGTTATCATGGCTGCGAACTGAGCATGCTTGTCGTTGCCGCCATAGTACCAACTGCCTGAAGAGCTTTGGTAAGAGCGTTCCTCGCTAGCAGGGAAGAGCCTGTAATAGTGTTCGACGATAGAGTCCCGCGGCTGCCAAAGCTCAGCATGAGGAAGTGTGTATGTGAAGATGCCAAGGAAGGGCTTGTCCTTAGTCTGCCGATCAAGCCATTCAAGGGCATAATGATGAATGAGGTCGGCTGAATATTGCTCCCGCTCCTCATAAAGACTGCTGCCAGAATTGATGGCTGGATGCTTGATGTTTTGCTCCATCACCTCTGCCACAAGATGCTTGTCGCCTCTTCCTTCTGGATCGTAACGATTCAAGAAGTTCGGGTAATAAGTGTGTGCCTGGAACTGACAAACGGGACCATAAAAGCAGTCGATGCCTCTAAGGTTGGGCAAAGAACATGACGAGCTCTCGCGACTCTTGCTGGTGTCTGTATTGCCATCAGGCAACCTGGCATAAGTATCAGGATAGTCGTAGTTCCAATAGCCGCCAGCCCACTTGCCAAACATGCCCGTCCGATAGCCCTTCTCCTTGAAAAGCTCTGGTATGATGGGACAAGTCATATCATAAGGCTCTTGACCAACGACATAGTAATCAGCATTCTCACCAAACATATTCTGCCTCAACACAGAGCTTCCCCAATATTCCTTGTTGCCGCGAATCTTAGCGTGACCAGTATGCTGACCAGTCATGAAGGAGCAGCGGCTTGGTGCACTAACTGGGCAACCTGCATAGGCCTGGGTGAAACGCATTCCTTCCTCTGCCATTCGGTCAATATTGGGAGTCGAGATGAGCTTCTGCCCATAGCAGCCAAGGTCGCCATAGCCCATATCATCACACATTATATATATTATGTTAGGGTGTGACTTTGCGGCTAGCGATAAAGGTAATGCCCCAATGAAAGACACGAAATATAGTCTGGAGTGCATAGTTTCGACTGCTTTTGGGCACAAAGATACGAAAAAGTTTGGTAGGAACAAAAAAAAGTCTTACCTTTGCAGCCGGTTTAAGCCCCGATGGCGGAATTGGTAGACGCGTCGGTCTCAAACACCGATAGGGAAACCTGTGCCGGTTCGACCCCGGCTCGGGGTACTGAAACAGGCTAATGGCCAAGAGGCTGTTAGCCTGTTTTGCATTAAACGAAGAACTCAACAACTATGAAGAAGAGCCTTTTCCTTGCCTTTTTTCTTTGCTGCCTTGCGGTAAAGGCACAAGTTGCAGAGGTGTCCGACAGCCTTTTGCAAGTCTATTCGAGCACAGATGCGCGGTTCTATACCTTCAACTATCCTTCAAAGAGCGCGAGTGGCGAAGATGTTGTTCTCTCGTCCCTGCTCATTGCTTGGATGCCTTCGAAGCCTGCTGTAACCGATAGTATCGAGTCGCTTCACATTTACAGTCATTACACAATTACTGCCAACAAAGAGTGCCCTACATCGGATCAGAACTCACAAGACCGCCTTTTATTCAGTATGTTGGTGAAGAGCAAATACGGACTAGGCTTGAATTCCGCCTACAATTTCGTTTCTCATAGTGTTGTAATTGCTCCTGATTACGAGGGTTATGGCGTGAGCAAAGACAGGAGTCATCCTTATCTTTCGCAGGAACTGACTGCCCAGCAAGTAATGGACGCCGTTCAGTATGGGCTCAGACTCTATCAGAAACATATCAACGACAATCGGGCTTTGGACTTCAAGAGTGATTGGCGCAGCTTCAGTTGGGGTTTCTCGCAAGGCGGAGCAGTTGCCCTTGCCGTTCATCGTTACATTGAGCAGAATGATCTTTCAGATGAGTTGAGGTTCCGCGGAAGCATTTGTGGCGACGGACCTTACGACCTTCTTGCCACAATGCAATACTATATGGAGGACGACGGAACCAGTTTCGATACTGAAACCAGCCACCTAAAGGGAATGTGCACAATGCCGATGGTAATGCCGATGATTGTTAAAGGCGCTCTCGACAGCCACCCAATCATGCAAGGTCACACACTCGAAGACTACTTCTCTCAGCAGTTCCTCGACACAGGCATTATGGATTGGCTGGCCAGCAAGCAATACTCTACTGGCGACATCAGCAAGAAGTGGTATCAGCAATTGCAGAACGGCCTCGATGCTAACGGACGCCATTATACGCCTGCACAAATGGCTGAGCTCTTCTATTCGCCTTCCTCGAATAGTGTTTGGGGCAAGCTCGACAAGATTTTCAAGCCAGGTTACAAGAACTATTCAGGCAAGTGGGCAGACCTTTATCAAGCTATGGTCGACAACGGAGTCGCTTCAGGTTGGCAGCCTCAACATCGCATCCAATTCCTTCACTCAAGAGGCGATACAGTCGTTCCCTTCAGTAACTATCTGGCTTTTCGAGATGCTCACCTCGATGACGAAGGCGAACTTTTCCGTTTAGACGATAGTTTCACACCTCAAGACCACAGTACAGCTGGCACAAACTTCTTTTTGGCGCTTACTGTCAGAGGTTCTTATGGCGAATACTTCAAGTGGCTCGACGAAAGTCCTAATGTCACGAAAGTTCAGAGTCCAGAATTCTTTGCTCATAGCGAAGGCGAGGCTTGGTTCGACCTTTCTGGTCGTCGTCTGAATGGCCGTCCTTCAGCAAAGGGAATCTACATTTTCAGAGGCAGGAAGATTGCGGTCAAGTAAGCCTTTACCTTAATCTATTCTTATAGTTGGATGCTTTCGATGCGGAGTCTTTGAACGCCAGCAGGAACATTCACCTCAACCACATCGCCCACCTTCTTTCCCAGCAAGGCTCGAGCAATCGGGGACTTGATGGAGATTTTGCTTGCTCGCAGGTCGGCTTCGTGAGGGCTGACAATTGTGTAAGTCATCTTTGTGTTGGTGTTGAGGTTGGTCATCTCAACTTTCGTCAAGAGCATTACTGAGTCGGCAGCCAAGCGAGATTTGTCAATCACTCTGGCGAACTCCAGCACTCTTTGCTTGAAGCGAATCCGTCCCAGCAACTTTCCTTGTTCGCGCTTTGCAGCATGATACTCGAAGTTCTCGCTAAGGTCGCCTTTGTCACGAGCCTCAGC
>Ga0310786_10009112_pt1 | contig 12652 bp, 12 predicted proteins | sample AusTroGonzalo_MG_FD_203881 | JGI IMG/M metagenome (GOLD analysis project Ga0310786, IMG submission 203881) | Bovine rumen microbial communities from tropical cattle in Woodstock, Queensland, Australia - Gonzalo_03 (v2) (version 2) | ecosystem: Host-associated > Mammals > Digestive system >...
GACGACCATGCCCTTCTTGAAGTCGAAGTCGGCGACTGCCTTCTTCTTCTCCTCCTCGGGGAGCTCGTTCTCCTTGAGCTTGCCTGCGTAGCCGACGAATCCGATGCCGGCGAGAGAGCCGACGACGCCCGCGAGGACGACGAGCTTGCCGGCCGAAACCGCGCCGTCGGCGCCGAAGATCAGCGTCGAGGCCTCGCCGTTCATGATCGGGGGAAGCACCGTGCCGGTCGCGGCGCAGAGCCCGCACCCGATCGCGAGGCCGAGGCCGATGCCGAGGTAGCGCACCATGAGGCCCCACGTGAGGCCGCCGATGCCCCATATCGCGCCGAAGGCGACGCACTGGAGGATCTTCGGGGTCGGCGCGGACATCGCGACGTTCCAGAAGTCCGGCACCATCAGCGCGCAAAGAAGCGCGGGCATGACGATGAGGCCCACGACGCAGTAGAACATCCACCACGTCTCGTAGGCCCAGCCCTTGACGCCGCGCGCGGGAAGCAGGAACGTCGCGCCGGCGAGGCCGCCGAGCGCGAACACGAGCATTCCGAGAATCGGATTCATCTTCTGCCCGCCCCTTCTACTTGAGGACGCGGCGGAAGTGGTCGAGGATCATGGCGACGCCGCCGTCGCCCGTCTCCTTCGACGCCTTGAGCGCGCTCTGCGCGTACCAGGCCGTCTTGTCGAACTCGTCCATGTTCACCGTGTCGGGGCAGAGCGACATCATGAGGGAGGTCTCGCCCTCGCCGGCATGGTCGAACGGGTACTTCGCCAGCACCTTCGCGTCCATCAGCGCATGGTTCTGTATCCAGATGAACGGATTGGCGTCGAGGTTGGTGTGGTCGGTGTAGTACGACGCGGAGGACGGGTCGCCCCACCAGCCGTCGCCCTTCTTCTCCTCGAGGAACTCCATGATCACCTGGCGCGAGGCGAGGCGGAACGCGAGGTCGGTCGGCATGCCGGCGTTGAAGTCCTCGCTCTGGTGGTGGACGAACGTGTGGATGTTCCTGAAGCCGACGTCGAGAAGCCCGCGGAAGATCTGCCGCGCAATCGGAACGAGCGCCTGCGAATCGACGGGGATCGAGCCGCGGCCCTCGCACGGCGCGACGGCGCGCGACGAAGCCCCCCAGTAGAAGCTCGGCAGTATCACTACCTCCGCCTCCTTCTCGTACTCGTGCAGCGCGCGCTCGACGGCGAGCGTGTCCATGCCCACGGGCAGGTGCTCCGAATGGTATTCAAGCACTCCGAGCGGCAACACCACGGGCGTGCGCTTCTTTATCGCCTCGCGTATCTGGCTCGGCCTCATCAGTTCGTATCTCATCGTGAAGTTCCTTTCTTGCCACGTATATTACCATAACGCACCGCCGCACGCAAGGCGCAACGCCGTCGCATGGCGTTGACCGAAAGCCGGAAAACTGGTAATATCGGGCACGTACGCAAACCCAGGGAGGACTCAATGGACATTTCCAGGAAAAGCTTTCTCATAGGATCGATGGCAGTGGCGGCGGCAGGCGCGCGGCGCATGTTCGCCGCGCCGGCGGGCACGGTGTGCGGAACCCCGCGCCTCAAGGTGGCCGTGCTCAGCGACATTCACGTGCGCGACGAGAAGACGCAGGCCGTATTCATAAAGGCGCTCGAGTGGTACCGCGACCAGGGCGTCGATGCGGTGCTCGTGGCGGGCGACATGGCGGACAGAGGACTCGTCTCGCAGCTCCAGCTCGTGGCGGACGCCTGGTTCAAGGTGTTCCCGGACAACAAGACGCCCGACGGACGCCCCGTGGCGCAGCTCCTTGAATACGGCAACCACGACGTCGCCAACTGGGAGGAGAAGACCATCACCGACCCAGCCGAGCGTGCGCGCAAGATGATAAAGTTCGACCCCAAGGGCTGCTGGGAGCGCGCCTTTCACGAGGAATATTCCCCGTGCTTCGCAAAGACGGTAAAGGGCTACACGTTTGTCGGCGCACACTGGCCCGGAATCGGGCAGCTCGGCGACTGGCTGGCCGCAAACGGCGGGAAGCTCGACCCCAACCTGCCGTTCTTCTACTTCCAGCACCCCCACCCGAAGGACACGTGCTACGGCGCATGGGCGTGGGGGCACGACAACGGCGCCTCCACCGCGTCGCTCTCGCCGTACGCGAACGCCATCGCGCTCTCGGGCCATTCGCACTACACGCTTACCGACGAGCGCACCGTATGGCAGGGCGCGTTCACCTCGATAGGCACAAGCTCGCTTATGTACACGTCGCTTGACTACAACTTCAGGGACAACGCGGCGAGCAACGCATACGGCTGCAAGGCGCCGCGCAGTCGCCAGATGGCGCGCCTCCCGACGAGCGACGGCAAGCAGGGCATGCTGTTCACGGTCTGCGACGACCACATACGAATAGAGCGCCGCGAGTTCATGTGGGGCGAGCCGCTCGGAGACGACTGGATACTCCCGGTGGGCAAGGCGGCCGAGAAGCCGTTCGCGTACGCGAAGCGCCGCCCGGTTCGCATGGCGCCGGAATTCCCGCAGGACGCCGCGGTGAAGGTGTCGCTGGTGACGCCGAAGGCGACGAAGGACAAGCCGGCGCCGGAAAAGCCGACACAGGTGGAAGTCTCGTTCCCGGCCGCCCAGACGCGCGAGAAATGCCGCGTGTTCGAGTACGAAGTACAGGCCGTGATCGTAGAGGACGACGTCGAGATGGTGGCGACCACGCGGCGAGCAATCGCGCCCGACTTCCACCTGCCGGAATCAAGGGCAGGCAAGCCCGGCTCGTGCGTATTCGCGCTCGCGGAGCTTCCAAAGGGAGTTCACCTGCGCTTCGACGTGACGCCCATCGAGTGCTTCGGCAAAAAGGGCCGCCCCATCAGCTCGAACGCCGAGTTCGTCGCTTAGCGCCGCGCGTCAGGCGAAGTTGCCCATCGCGCGGAACTTGGCGTAACGACGCTTGACAAGTTCTGCGGGGGGGACTCCGTCCAACTCCTTGAGCGCGGCAAGCACGGCCTTCTTGACCGCTGCGCACGCGGCACGGTGGTTCTTCTGCGCGCCGCCCTTCGGCTCCGGGATTATTCCGTCTATCACGCCGAGCTTCTTCAGGTCGCCGGCGGTGATCTTGAGCGCCTCGGCCGCCTCCGGCGCCTTGGCGCCGTCGCGCCAGAGAATGCCGGCGCAGCCCTCGGGGGAGATTACGGAATAGACCGCGTTCTCCATCATGAGGATCCTGTCGCCCACGGCTATCGCAAGCGCTCCGCCGCTGCCGCCCTCGCCGGTGACCACGACCACGATCGGCGTCGCGAGGCGCGAGAAGAACTCGAGCGACTTCGCGATTGCCTCCGCCTGGCCGCGCTCCTCCGCCTCCCTGCCGGGATAGGCGCCGGGCGTGTCCACGAAAGTGACCACCGGCAAGTGGAACTTCTCCGCCAGCTTCGCGAGACGCATCGCCTTGCGGTAGCCGTCGGGATTGGCCATGCCGAAGTTGGCCTCCATGTTCTCCTCGACGCTCGCGCCCTTGTGATGGCCGAGTATCAGCGCCTTCCTGGAGCCGATCGTGCCGAAGCCACCCACGAGGCCGCGGTCGTCGTTGACGAGCCTGTCGCCGTGCAGCTCAACGAAGTCGCTGCAGACGTTGTCTATGAAATCGCGCAGGTGGGGACGCTTCGGGTCCCTCGCCAGCTTCACCTTGTCCATTGCGCTCGCCATGTCAGAACCCCCAGTATCCGAGCATCTTGGCGATGAACTCCTTCATCTCGCCGCGCTCGACGATCTTGTCTATGAACCCGTGCTTCTCGAGATACTCCGCGCTCTGGAAGTCCGCGGGAAGCTTCTGGTGAATCGTGTTCTCTATGACGCGGCGGCCTGCGAAGCCGATGAGCGCCTTCGGCTCGGTCACGTTTATGTCGCCGAGCATCGCGTACGACGCGCTTACGCCGCCGGTCGTCGGGTCGGTGAGCACGCTTATGTACGGCAGCCCCGCCTCCTTGAGGCGCGCTATCGCCGCCGAGGTCTTGGCCATCTGCATGAGCGAGAGAATGCCCTCGTGCATGCGCGCGCCGCCGGACGCGGAGAAGATGACGAGCGGACGGCGCTCCGCGATCGCCTGCTCGCACGCACGGGCTATGCGCTCGCCGGTGCCGGTGCCGAGGCTGCCGCCCATGAACGAGAAGTCCATCACGCCAAGCATCGCCTTGTGCCCGCCGATCTCGCACTTGCCCATCACTATCGACTCGCTCTCGCCCGTCTTGGCGATCGCGGCCTTCACCTTGTCGGCGTAGGAACCGGTCGCGTCGTGGAACTCGAGATGGTCGGAGTAGGATATGGCGCGGAACTCCTCGGCGAACGTGCCCTCGTCCGCGACCTGGCGTATCCGCTCGCGGGCGGAAAGCCGGCCGTGGTAGTTGCACTTCGGGCAGATCGAGTTGTTGCCCTTCCACACGGACTTCTCAAAATGGCTGCCGCACTTGGGGCACACTGCCCAAAGCGCCTTCGCAGGCGGTATCGCCGGCCTGTCCTTCGCGTCTTTTGGTTCGTACCAACCCATTCCAGTCCTCCAGTTCAGTTTCGGGTCGTATTATAGCAAAATGTTCAGCAGCTCCGCGACGATTTTGCCGCTCTTGAGAAGCGACTCCTGGGAGACGTGCTCCATGGTGTCGTTCTCGGTGTGCCAGTAGTCGTTCAGCCCGGGGCCGCTTCCGTACGAGAAGTCGATGAGGTCGATCGCCTTGAAGCCCTTCTCAATGAAGGGCACGTGGTCGTCCTTTACAAGTTCCTCGATGGGCGCGACCAGCCCAGGGTAGCCGGCCCTACCGGCGGCGTGCACCGCAATCTTCGAGAGCGCCTGCGAACCGTTGGAGGGAACCGATATCGACAGGTCCTTGTCGCCGAGCATGTCGAGGCAGATTACGGCCTGCACCTTGCGTTCCTTCTGCACGAGGTACTCCGCGGCGCGGCGCGCGCCCCAAAGCCCGTCGTTCGGGCCATAGCCCTCGATGCACTCCTCGCCGTCGGTCCAGACGAGCATCACGTTGCCGTGAAGCTCCCGCCAGCTCGACAAAGCGCCGGCGAGCGCCACGAGCAGTCCGGACGTGGAGGCGCCGTCGTTCGCGCCCGGGCACTTCACCCCGGGCTTGGTGTCGAAGTGGGAGACGAGCACCACCCAGCGCGAATCCGCGCCGCCGGACTCAAACTCGGCGTAGAGGTTTACGAACGTGCGCACGCCCTTTGGCGTGTCGGCCTCGAACTGGTCGCGCCGAACGTCGGCGCCCGCGGCGCTTGCTGCGTCGAGAATGTAGTTGGAGGCAAGCCGGCCGCGTATCGTGCCTGCATCACGCGGCGTGCACTCCGCAACAAGGCCGGCCGCCGTGTCGTATGCGGTCTTGGCGTCGGCGGGGGTGAATGCAAATGCAGCGGATAGCAGCAGCGACAGCATCTCTTCTAATCGACCGACACGCCGATCATCCTTATAACCCTGTCGAGATCGTCGTTGTTGAAGAAGTCAATTTCCACCACGCCCTTGGTATGCCTGCCATTTGCGTGGGTCACGCCGCTCGTCACCCTGACGGCGCAGCCAAGATGCCGCTTCAGGCGCTCGGTGAGACTCTTTACGTATCCTGCAGGAAGGTCGGGCGTGCCCCTCGGGCGTTCCTCCACGGGATTCTGGAGGCGCACGACCTTCTTCTCGAGGGCGCGCACCGTAAGCTGGTCGTTGACGCAGTCGCGCGCAAGCAGCACGCGGTGCTTATCGTCGTCCACCGAAAGCAACACCTTCGCGTGGCCGACGGACAGCAGACCGGACGCGACAAGGGCGCGAACTTCGTCCGGCAGCTGAAGGAGACGCACCGAGTTCGCGACTGTCGCCCTTCCCTTGCCGACGCGCTCGGCAACCTGCTCCTGCGTGAGGGAGAATCTGTCCTGCAGCGTCTTGTAGGAATAGGCCTCTTCGATGGGGTTGAGATCCTCGCGCTGCAGGTTCTCGGTCGTGGTCATCGCCGCGGCGGTCAAGTCGTCGGCCTCCACGAGCGTGACGCGTATCTTCTTCCACCCGGCCAGCTGCGCCGCGCGAAGCCGGCGCTCGCCGGCAATCAACTCGTACCTGCCGGCCGAATTGCGGCGCACCGTCGGCGGCTGCACAAGGCCGTTGTTCTTGAGCGACTCTGCAAGCTCGCGAAGCTCGTCTTCCTTGAAGTCGCGGCGTGGCTGGTAGGGCGAGCGGTCGATATCGAGTATCGGCAGCTCGACAACCTGCTGCGCCGCGGACGGCTGCGGAACGGGCGGCGCCACGGCAGGGGCCCCGCTTCCGAGAAGCCCGTCGAGACCGCGCCCGAGATGCCGCTTCCTGTCAACCGCACCGGGGACCTTTGGGGTCCCCGTTGCCTTTTTGAGAAATGGATTCCGCTTTGACACCCTTGCGAACGCGGCTATCAGAAGTAGCCGTTGACGATCGGGAGAACCTTGATGCGGTTGTCCATGATCGCGTTGACGAGACCGATCTGGAATCCCCACGGGCACTCGCGGGCGTAGTTCACGAGGCCGATCTGGCAGCCGTGGAGCTCGTCCGTGAAGTTGAAGATGCCGGCGAGCTGGAGGCCGTAGGCAACCGCGGCGATGTTACCGCCGATGGCGATGGTGGCGCCGTAGGTCTGCTCGGTCGTGAAGTTCACGAGACCGGCGAGCTGGAGGCCCCAGAAGTTCTTCTGGTAGGAGCCGATGAACTCGGTGTCCCAGCCCCACATGTCCCCGCCGCGGTAGGCGAAGCAGCCGGCGTCGATGCCGTACACCGTGCCGAAGGAGATGTTCGCGCCGACGGTCGCGCGCATGCCATAGACGTCCTTCGAGTTCCAGTTGCACAGCGCGGAGAGCTGGAGACCCATGAGGTCGTCGCGCGTAGTCATCGCCACGCCGCCGATTCCGAGGCCGTACATCTTGGGCGCGTCGGAATAAAGCACGTTGAGGTCGAGGCCGAACACGTCCCACGTGGCGAGGCCCCACGGGAGCTGCACGGGAGAGGCAATGCCGATCGCAATCGGCGTCCAGCCGATGGCACCCTCTTCCTCCTCAATCTCCTGCTCCTGGGCAAACGCCGGGGCAACAGCCGCAATGGCGAGCGCCACTGCACCGAGCTTTATCATTTTCTTCATTGTACGAGTCTCCTGTTGGTGTGAAGTTTTCGTTCTATATTCTACACTTTCGACGCGGCGGAGTCAAGGGAGCGAAGATATTTCCCGCGGGTCCTGGAAAACGCCCAGCAGGTGAGCGGAACGGTGGCGATGTACGCCACTCCCACCACGCCTATCGTGAGCCAGAAGTTGGACACGAGGAACGCCACGAGCAGCAGCAGCGCGGCAAGCACGAGAGGGAGCACGCTGCGGGGCACGTGCAGGTGCTTGAGCGATATCGTGGGCAGGCGCGAGGCCATCAGCGACCCCACGAAGAGCAGCATGAAGATACCGGTCCACGGGCTTTGGAGGAATGCCGCGAACTGCGGTGCGGAGCCCTTCGCGTCAAGCGCAAGCGAGATTATCGCGGGCGTAAGCACCATCCAGCACCCGCCCGGCGCCGGAACGCCGGTGAAGAAGTTTCGCCAGTAGGGAGCCGTCTCCTGCTCGAGCATCGTGTTGAACCGCGCGAGGCGGAAGCAGTCGCACATCGCGTAGAAGAGCGAGCAGCCGAGCACGACGCGCACGAGCGGCGCGGCGACCTTCGAGCCGTCGAGGTATTCGTGCGCCGGGCCGCCGGTCATCCAGAAGTACATGAACATCGCCGGCGCCACGCCGAAGTTCACGAAGTCGGCGAGGGAGTCGAGCTCCGCGCCGAGCTTCGAGCTGGCGTTGAGAAGCCGCGCCACCCTGCCGTCGATGCCGTCGCAGATGCACGCCACGAGCAGCGCCCACAGCGCCGGCAGGAACCTGCCCTCGCTCGAAAGAGAGATGGACGTTATGCCGGCGCACGCGGCGCACGACGTGATGAGGTTCGGGACAATCGCGCGCAGCGGCACGCGGTCGGGCCGCGGCTCCTGCTGGCGCCTTCTCCTGCCTCTGAGTCGAAACCTGCCCATTGCAATCAGCCCCGCGAAAGATGCCCTATCGTGGTCTCGCCCGCGACCATCGTCTGCCCCACGCGCACCTCCGGCCTAACGCCGACAGGCAAATATACGTCGAGCCTGCTGCCGAAGCGAATCAGCCCGAAGCGCTCGGCGCGGGAAAGCATCTGCCCTTCCTCCACCTGCGGCACGATGCGCCGCGCGACGAGGCCGGCGATCTGCGTCACGCCGTAAGTCTGGCCGTTGCCGGCCTTGACGAGGTAGTTGCAGCGCTCGTTCTCCTTCGAGGCCTTGTCGAGCGACGCGTTGAGGAACTTGCCTGCCGCGACGTACTCCTTGCGAAGGATCTCGCCGGCCGTGGGCATGCGGTTCACGTGCACGTCGAGCACGCTCATGAACACGCTCACGCACCAGTGCTTCGCGCCGCCGTCGGACTCGGCAAGCGAATCCGGCAGCTCCGTCTCGCGAACGAGGCATATACGCCCGTCAGCAGGGGACACTATCGCCGTCTCGTCCTCCGGCGGGAACCTGTCGGGATCGCGGAAGAACATGAACACTCCGTAGGCGAGCAGGAACAGCGGCACGACTATCCAGCCAAGCCAGCCGAACCACCACGACGCCACGGCCACCGCGACAGCGACGAGGAGCGCGGGAAAGCCAAAGCGCCTCCCCTCTCGGTTGATGTGCGGCAGCAGGTAGGCGGCGGTGGAGAAACTCGGAGCGGAACCGCTCATGACACCGATATCCTGATGCCTCCGTCAGCCGCCTCGGCGGGCTTCGGCGCCGCCGCCTTGGGCGCGTTCTTGCGCGGCGGACCGATGAGGGCGCCGTGCACGCGGCCAAGCGTCTTGGGCGCCTGCTCGATGAAGCACTCCGCGCCAAGTTCGTCGAGGACGCGCCTTATCACGTCCTCGCCCAGCTCGCGGTGCGCGTTCTCGCGTCCGCGGTACTGCAGGGTGAGCTTCACCTTGCAACCATCGGAAAGGAAGCCGCGTATCTGGTTGATCTTGTAGTTGAAGTCGTTGGTGTCGGTTCCCGGGTGGAACTTGACCTCCTTGACCTTCTGCACCTTCTGCGCCTTGCGTGCCTGCTTGGCGCGTATCGACTCCTCGTACTTGAACTTCCCGTAGTCCATTATCTTACATACGGGCGGATTGGCATTCGGGGTGATCTCGACGAGATCGAGGCCCCTTTGCTCCGCAAGACGCTGCGCGTCGCGGGTCGGCATTACGCCGAGCATGTTTCCCTGGGCATCAAGAACGCGAACCTGCGGGACGCGGATCTTGAAGTTTACACGAGTGAACTGTCCGATGGTGCACCTCTCATTTTTTGGTTAATGTTCTCACATTGTATCAAAAAGTGCGCCTCACAATCAAGGCGCAAGCTCATGCAATATCTCGCGTATCTCGGCGAGAGTGCGTATGGAGTTCAGCCGCGCCCTGATCTTCGCGGCGCCCGGGAGTCCGTTGAAGTAGCGGAAGAGGTGGACGTGCATCTTCACCGAGGCGTAGGCGTCCTCCCCCGGCACGTGGCAGTCTGAATACGCCTCTGCGAGGCGGCGGCGGAAGTCGAGTATCCGCTCGAGGTGCAGTCGCACCGCCGCGCCGCGCGAAGTGAACGCCGGCGGCGCCGACGGATCCGCAAGGCGCGCGAACAACCCCGGGTCGGCGAGGGCGGCCCTGCCTATCATGATCGCGCCCACGCCCGTCTGCGCCATTCGCGCGGCGGTCGCCGCGTCGGTCACCGACCCGTTTCCCGTGACCGGTATGTGCGCGCGCGCCACAACCTCGGCGAGCGTGTCGAGGTGAAGCGGCCCGCCGTGCATCTGCGAGACGTACCTCGCATGCACCGCAATCCCGGCCGCGCCGGCCGACTCCACCGCATCGAGTATCTCGAACACCGTCGTCCTGCCGGGACGCGGCCCGAGACGCGTCTTTACCGTGACGGGCAGCGAAGTGTTCGCGACCATCGCCTTCACGAGGCGGTACGCAAGGTCGGGAGACTCCACGATCTTCGCGCCGGCCCCTTCGCGCGTCACCTTCGGCATCGGGCAGCCGGCGTTGAGGTTGATCTCGCAGAACGGCAGCTTGCCTGCCTCGGCGGCGGCAAACGCCAGCTCCTCCTCCTTTGCGCCGAAAAGCTGGCACGCGACAGGCCCCTCCCCGGGCATCATCTCCATCAGCTGCCGCGTCGGACGCGAGCCGTGGAAAAGCCCCGCGGCAGACACCATCTCGGTGTAGGCGAGACTCGCGCCGCCGTCGCGGCACATCAGGCGAAACGGCGCGTCGGTGAAACCGGCAAGCGGTGCGAGTACGAACTTCATCTACTGCTTCGCGTCGCTTAGCACCGTGAAGAACGGATCGGAATACGGAGCCGATGGATCCATCTTCGAGAACGACACGTAGCTCGGCGCGCCCCAGCCAGTGCCGGGATTCCGACCGAACACCGCAACGTCCACCCTGTTGGTAGGCCCCATGGCGCGCTGGTCGAGCACTACCTCGGCTACGTCGCGGCCGATCTTGCGCACCTTCGCCGCGTTCATGCCGTGCGTGCAGGCAAACTCGAACTCCGCCGCGCCGGCGGCCTTTATGGTGAAGAGTCTTTCGACGGGGCCAGTCCTCAGAGTGTACGCCCATGCCAGCCGCATGGAGTAAACAAGCTCCGGCCACACGGGCGCCTCGTCCACCGGCCCCGGCTTCACGGCCACGACGGCAAGCGGCGGTATCTGCTCCACAGTGAGATTCGCCGCGGCCACCGCAAGGCGCTGCACGTCGAGCCCGTTCGGCGGAAGCGCCGTCGGGTGCGCCTTCGCGGACACGTAGTCGGCCTCGTTGGAGACGCTGAAGAGCGACTTGCGAAGGAGCGTCTGCACAACCGGCGCGAGCATTCCGCGGCGGACTAACTCCTTCTTTACCTCCGGACGAAACGAACGCGACGCCTCGAGCGCGCCTTTCAGGTACGGCCGGTCGGAGAAGCTGCGCCCCGCCGTCACGAGCCAGTACGGAGTGATGGACGCGAACACGTCGCCGTTCGTGCCGACGGGCGCCGTGTCGGCGTTGGACGGAAACACCCACGTCTGGTTGGAGAGGTAGAACTTCTCCATCGCGCGAAGGCGGCGCATCTCCGTCGTGACGAGCGCCCTGGGGATCGACCGCCAGAAGGCGTTGCCGAAGAATCCCATCGAGCAGTTCCCGAACACGGGATACGGAAATAGCATGTTGGGGAAGCTCGTGTCGAGCTTTCGGTCGCGCCCTTCCTTGTCGAGCTTTACGACGGTGATGCCGGGGAAGTCCGCAACGCGCAGGAGCGAATGGCCTGCGTCGCGGTTGACGTAGAGGTCGCCGGTGTTTCCACCGGCCGACGCGGCCACGAGCTTGAGCTTCGCGTCGAAGCAGCCGTAGTCGAAGTTCCACGCGAGGTTCTGCTCGCCAAGCGCAACGGAGCCGCCGCTCACGCCGGTGGCCACGACATGCGCAAGCGGCCCGACGAGAATCGGCTTGCCGCGGATCTCACGCGCGTACTCGACGAGCTCGTGGAACCTGCGCTCGCCGACGAGCCGCTGCATGTCGTTGTCCTTGGCGATCGCGTTCGCGTCGCGGAAGCCGAGGTCGATCGCCTTCTCAAGTTCGTCGAGCGCCGACTTCTTGTCGGCGAGGTACGAAAGCGAACACGCGAGGTTGAAACGCCACGTCGGGTCGTCCGGCAGCAGCTTGACTCCCTTGCGGGAAGTCTCGATCATCGTCTCGGTGTCGCCCTCGCGCACCGCCACCATGAACTGGCGGCGAAGTCTGTCGTGCTCGTTCTGCCGCTGCGGATAGTCCCATATCGACAGCGCGGCGATTATGGCAAGGATTACGCCCATCAGCTGCCAAGCCTCATCCACCCGGGAAGCTTGACCTGCTTCGCCTCGCGGCTCTGGTTGGTCGAGAGCGTCTGGGTGGTTCCTATCGACGGACTCTCGAGCGCGGCGATGCGCGACATCAGCGCCTGCTGGCGCGCCGCCTGGTGCTGGCGCATCGTCTCGCACTTCTGGCGCTCGTCGATCAAGTCCTTCTCGACGCGCTGCAGCCGCTCGCGCAACGCCTGCGCCTCCTGCGTCACCTGCGTCAGGTCGCGCTCGTGCTCCGAGGCGCGGTCGCGCTCGGACTTCAGTATGTCGATCTTGTCCTTGAGATCGCGCACAAGCCGCTCGCTGTCGAGCATGGACTTCTCGTGGACGCGGCGAAGTTCCTCGAGCTCGTTGCGCAGCTGCGCCGTGCGCGGATCCTCCGGACGCTCCACGAGAGCGCGGCGCGTCATCTCCTCGATGTTCGCGCCGGCGCGCCTGAGTATCTCGCGGCGCCGCGCCGAGAGACTCTCCTCCCTCTCGGCGTGCAGGCGCTTCGCCTCCTCGAACTCCGCGCGCTCGCGCTCTATCGCCGCGCCAAGCGCGTCGGCCTCCTCGTGCATGATGCCGAACACCGCCGCCTGTATGTCGGCGACTTCGCTCGCTGCCTGCGGAAGGCGCCGCAACTCGTTCTCGAGCGAGACGACCTGCTCGGAGAGCTTTGACGCGCGCGACTGCGAATCGGCGAGCAGGCCCTCGAGCTCCTTGACGCGGCGCTCGTCGATGACGACTTTCTCGACGATCTTCTCGA
>Ga0310786_10009113_pt1 | contig 12651 bp, 25 predicted proteins | sample AusTroGonzalo_MG_FD_203881 | JGI IMG/M metagenome (GOLD analysis project Ga0310786, IMG submission 203881) | Bovine rumen microbial communities from tropical cattle in Woodstock, Queensland, Australia - Gonzalo_03 (v2) (version 2) | ecosystem: Host-associated > Mammals > Digestive system >...
TCACCGGCGATTCTGTTCCCAAACTGGATATATGCGAGAGGATATGTGAATTATTAGGGGCTGAGTTAGTGATAAGGGAAAAGGGGAATGACGAAAGCTGAGATAGAAAACGCTATAGATAATGCAATACCAAAAGAGCCGGTAAAGTACGAATTGGGCGGTGATTATTATTATCGCTGCCACTGGCTCAAGTGTAACGAACAGTTGAAACGTTGGTGGAACTATTGTTCGAATTGTGGAGCTGCTATCGACTGGAGTAAAACAAATGAAGTTTAGAAAGGAATGATCAGAATGAAAAGTAAAACATACATACCGGTTAAACCTTTAATGGACCTGAGAAGGACACCAAAGAAACGCATAGACAAGATAGAGGAACAGGACAAAATAGCGCGTTTATACGCATTGGCTGAAAAGCTGAACGTCAAGATCGGGGTGGATAAATGAGAGACAAAGACGGCTTTTTGATTAGATGCAAACATAGCGACTGGAAGATCATCGACAACGCCGAAAATCACGATTATGTATGCACGCATTTTGGCGACAAGATCATCAGTTACCATGCCTGTTATGCGGATGAATATTGCAGGTTTTACGAACCGGAAAGGAGCGACAATGACGAGAGAAGATGCGATAAGCATACGGAAAGATGCCCTTAAAACAAGAGTAGGAAACATGGTTGCCTATAATGTCGAGTGGCTAAAAAAGCATTGGCAAATGGAAATGGAGATAGTTTGCGGTGTAAAGCCGTGTGAAGATGCGGTAAGCCGTGATGCGGTTCTATCAAAGAAAATCTACACAGAAACGGAAGAAGGGTGGAGCGGATATACAGTAGATGCTGATTATATTGAGCAATTACCATCCGTCACGCAGAAGTCGGGGCATTGGATAGAGGAACGTGATGATTATGGAGAAGTACAAGGTTGGCATTGTAGTAATTGTTACGAAGATACAGGCTTTACAACAGATTGTGCAACAGAGTTTTGCCCTAATTGCGGTGCAAGAATGGTTGAGCCGCAGGAAAGTGAGGATATAAATGACAAAACAAGAAAAAATTGAACAGGCTAAAACTAAACAGTTGCTTGATGAATTATCAAAGATGCCGCCTATGGTAATAGCGACAGCGTATCTTCATGCTATTAACTATACATTGTATGGCGAAGATGTAACAGAAAAATGGTTAACGGCTACTCAAAATGCATGTATATTAGAAAAGGCATATAGAAAAGGTTATTATGATGCCTTGCAAAGACAGGCAGAAAGTGAGGATAAGGAATGAGCAGACCGCCCATGAAAGCGTTAGAGCAGATAAAAAACTATTGCGAGAAAACACAATGCAGACGATGTGTGTTTGGTGAAAAAGCGGAAATGTTATCAGACGATTTAGATTATGTCGGTTGCAAGTTGCAACAAAACTGTCCGTGTGAGTGGAAAATTGAGGAAGGAGCGTGACGATGACAGACGATTTAATAATTCTAATATTGTGGGAATTAGGTTGTTTGTGCTTTGGGCTATGGGGAATGATAGTAATTAACGAGGTTTTTGATGTTATACAAAGGACGGCAGAAAGTGAAAATAAGGGATGACTACAGGAGTAATTGATAAAAATGGAAAAGAAATAAAAGTCGGAGATATTGTGCATTATCGTGGAAATGGTTTGTGCGCTCACGGAAAAGTGGTCGAGGATGATTATTACGGGTTTGCAATATTGGACGATAGACCGAAAACAAAAGGACGCAGATACTCATTGAAGAATGAAGGGACATATCGAATTGATAAGGAGAGCAAAGATGCTGATATACATATTAACCCATGACATCATACTTATCGGATGCGGTTTAGGGATAGTGTTAGGCATTTTTAGTAAGGTTTTGCTGATAATAGGTGATGCGATTATACGAAAGTTTGAAGGAGAATAGCGATGCAGATAGATAAAACAAAAGAATCAAGCAGAAAGTGCGAACACTGTAAATATTATGGCGTAATTATCGAACAGAACGAAATAAAGGGGTGTCTAAATACTAAAAGTCAGTTTTTTAGCAAAGGTCGGTTTTGGTGGAATAGTTGCAAGGGTTTTAAGTGGAAGGAGAGTAGCAATGCAAATTGTAATTGATATACCCGAAGATATTTATAACAAGGTCATAAACAAGGACTTAAATCTTGCAGAAGTTGATGTTATAGGGGATGCCATTACACACGGCACAGTATTGCCGGAGCATGGGCGGTTGATAGATGCGGATAGGCTTACTAAACAGACAACGGAACAAATCTGCGAAAAATGTGACCGCAGACGAGGAATGAAAGACGGAAAGTTGACAAAGCGGTTTGTGTATGAAATCGGAGATGCACCATGTAGAGCGTGTGGAATAGGAGATATGCACGAATATTTGGACGATGCGCCGACAATACTTGAAGCAACAAAGGGGGATGCAGAATGACAATATTTGAGGGGATGTGTATAGGCTTTACAGCGGGGGTCGTGGTTACAATTTTGTGTGTTTGTATAGGAGCATTGATAGATGATGGTGATAATAGTTCTGATCTTGATATTTCTGGCGGGGATCGGAGCCGGAGCAGCGATAACAGACTTGATAAGGGAGATAAAGAATGAGCGGGATCAATAATTTACAGTATAACCAAATGTTAGAGGAATACCGGAAAGACGGGAAGTTCGCGGATTATGTAAGAAAGTGTATGCACACATACGGCACAAATGTTCGTGAGGAGCTGCACAAAAGGATCACATGGGAGTATTACAAAAGTGTGACTACGGGGGTCAACAAATGAAGATTTTACTAGGGATGCCGTGTATTAAAAACATACCGGTTCAGACTGTCGGGAGCTTATTAAAAACCGTCAAGCAAGGATCAGTAGATGCAATGCTGGTTGAAGGATCGTTAGTCTATGACTCGCGTGATACAATAGCCCATACTGCCATAGAGAATGATTATGATTATATTTTATATGCCGATAGCGATATTATCTTTGATGCTGATGATCTCAGGCAATTATTAAGTCATGATGCGGATATTGTGAGCGGTTTATATTTAACCCGTCATGGAGAAAATAAAAACGTGAGCTATACGGAGATAATAACCCGGAGACGTTTTCCATACCGGACACCAAAACTGATACACGACGTGAGAAAATCAGGATATAGCGAAATAGCCGCTGTAGGCTTTGGATTTTGCCTTATCAAGTGCGAAGTGATAAAAAGTATGCTTAAACGATATAAGAGCTTATTTGAGCCAAAATGGGGCGTTGGTGAGGATGTTGCGTTTTGCATCCGGGCTAAGAAGTGCGGATATAAGATCATGATAGACCGGGATGTTAAGTTAGGACATATAGGAGAAATGGTTTATGGGGATCGATGATCAAGACAAAGAAAAGGGGCGTACCAGAACACTCTCTAATCCAGTACGCCCAACACCATGTAACAAAAATTATAATATAAACTGTTTAAAAAATCAATAGGCTTCTTGAGATTCAAGCATTAAATCAGCTAAAAGCTCGTCTCTATATGCTGCCATGATCTCTTTATACGTCGTGGTTATGATCCGGTCGGTTAAATCCGGCACCTCTGCGAAAATATCCTTTGTTGCCTGTCCGTGATACATTTTTAAGCCCTTATTATTATATCTTTTCATGTGTTTTTCTCCCTTCTCCCGGCGCGGTCTTCATACCGGCCGGGGCTGCTGCTGGTTTATCTGTAAATGGTCCCCTGATAGCCGCTCTCGACTGCTAAACACCAACGTTCGCGACCTTCGCAGGGTATAAAGCGCTTTTTGGGTGTTTTCCTGTATTCCCTGTTATCGCCTTTTATAGTCACTGTGTTTGCGGTGGCCTTTACTATCTCATAAATGCGGCCATATATCGTGAATGTTTCGCCGACTTTGAAGGGCTGCGGCTCCTGTTTCTTTTCTTCTGCGGTTATTATCTCTTTGATCTCGGAGTATGCAGCTTTAAGCTCAAAACCGCGCTCCGTCTGGTAAACAATGTTAACCGGGCCGGTGCTTTTTACGGTTACTATCTCGTTCCAGCGTTCGATCCTGACTGTATAACCGGGTTTTATGTTTTCCTTGCTGAACTGGCAGCCGCCTAAATCTTCAATACACTGTTTGTAATATACTATCTTTGAAATAGCCTGCTCTATAATCTGCTCGGCGCGTTCTATGCTTTCCAGAACTGACTCGGCCGTCATGATCTCGCCGTTATAGGTTTTTATTTCCTCGCCGGCGTTTATCCTTTCGAGTCTCGGCTGATAAAATACCTCGATGTTTTTCTTTTGATCCCGGATAGTCTTCTCGGCTTCTTTAATCCGGCGGTCGCAAAATCCTTTATTGTTGGGCTTTTGTGCGCTTCTTCTTGCATACTCGGCGGCCTGCTGGTAATATTCGCTCTTTTTAAACTCCTCAAAACCGCGTTCCCATGCGTTCCACATTCTATTGCGGCGCCTTGTAAAAGCTCGGCCGGCGCTGCTGTTTATATTGGGCTGCGTGAAAAATGCAATGTCGCCGCGCATACTCTCAATAGGGGCTTGCAGCTTTTCGCCTTCTTTCAGGGCTTTTGTGCTTTTGTACTCGTAACGATCAGCGCGGGCCTCGGCGCGTTCTGCTTTTCTTTCCTGCTGTTCTTCAAAGCTCAAAAACTCTCCGACGCTGCCGGCGTTCTCAAGTCCGAGACTTTTCGCTATAGCTTCCGCCCTGTAAAGGTTAGGAAACTTGCAGCGGCTCACCCATGCACCAGATCGGCGGGAAAAAAGAAAGTTGCTTTTGATCTCTCTCTTTTTGTCTTCCGGCAGTGCTAAATAATCCGCCTTTTCAAACCTTAACTCTATTTTTTGTGTTTCTTTGTTCATGATATATTCGCTCATTTTTTCACCCTTTCCGGGCCGGTCCCTTGCCGGCCCTTTGTTGTATTGTTTATCTACTCAACATGTCGTATAATTCTTGCGATTCCTGTCTGTCGTGTAGCTTTAGCGGATAATCAAACGGGAAGCGCGCGTCACTAGCTGATACAATGGTTCCGCCGTACATCCAGCCGACTCCGGTGGGCCTTGCGACCGGCTCCAAGTAGTAGTGTGTTTTTCCGCCGTACTCTATAAAACAAAGCTCAACCAGATTTTCTTCTGTTCCGTCAACATCGATCCATCCATCCGGGGTAACGATCAAAACGTCGTTATATCTGGAACTGATTCCGCCGTTGCTGCAATCTCCGCCGCGATCCTTGTAAATACTGCATCTAATAGCCTTCATAGTGTCTCCTTATCTCCGGCGGAAGCCGCCGCCGGTCGGTGTTATGCTGTCATGAGGTCATATAATTTTGCTTTTAATGTGATGATCTCGGATTCTAGTGTCTCAATCTTTTTCTTGTCCTCGTATTGTTTGTCGATGTATTCCGATATTTCTCCGGCGGCGTTGCGTATCTCTTTGTTTAGTTCGTCGATCCGGTCCGCTTTGTTGTCTACCTGCTGACTCAATGTTCTGTTATAGGTCCGCAGCTCCTCGATGGTTTTCTGATCTCCGGCGGCGTTGCGTCTCAATTCCTCAATGGTTAACTCGTCGCGTTCGTACATCTCTTTATAATTACTTGCAAAGTCGTTTGTGATGTTTTCCTCGGCCTGCTCCATGATCCCTTCAAAAGTGAGTCCTAAGTAGGAGTCGGCTCCGAGTCCGTCGATGATCTTCTTTATTTGTTCCAGCGCTTTTCTTTCTTGATCCTTTGTAGCTGACATTTTCGCTCCTTCTGGCGGCTTTTCCCGGCCGCCGCGGGTGATCTGGTTTATGCTGCTTTTTTTATCTTTAATGTTTCCGGGTCGATCCGGTTTATTGTCAGTCGGTCAATATCGATTATGTAATAATCGCCCTGTTCTTGTGTTTGATAGTATTCGTAAACAGTCGCGGCAAATGGCCGGGTTGCTATGTCTTCAAGTGTCAAAAGGTATGTACCGTATTTTCTAGCAATTAGAATAGCTGTTTTATCTTTCCGGTCGTTTGATCCTTTAAGACACATATACTTGAGTCGGTCGTACTTTTTCCAGTCGCTATAGTATGAGATTACTTTCTTTTTAACGATTCTTTCGATCCTTGCGTCCAGCTCGTCAATTGTTTTATATTTCATGGTTTCCTCTTTTCTCCGGCGGTAGTACGGGCCGCCGGTCCCTTTTATACTCAAGCGTTAAGCGGCTCAACCTGTGAAGCGCTGAAAAAAGCGGCTTCTTTCATGTAGTAGTGCGGGTCTTCCTTTTCGGGATCGGTCCCGGCTGCTTCCCTTGCTTCCTGAGTCTTTTTGCTGGGCTTGTTTGTGAAGTTCCAAATAGCGATCTTTGCTATGGCTTTTTGTCCCTTCTTTACTATGAAACCGGCGCGCTTCCATTCGAGGAAAGTGTGGATCGGCTCAGTCTCTTTAAGTTCCTGTACGCTTCCATCCGGGAGTGTGCATTTCATAACGCGGCCCGTGTAGGCGATAGCTCCGTTTTCTGCTAATTCCTGTGATGCGTTGAAGATGATCATTTGGTTTGTCATGGTGTTTGTTCTCCTTTTCTGTTTTTTTTGCGTCGGTGTCATGGGCTCATGCCCCCTGACGTGATGTATCATATCATGGGCCCATTATCGCTGTCAACCCCTTTTTTGAAATTTTTTTTGAGATTTTCCGGAAGCCGCATAAAATCAGGCTTTCCGGGCCATAATTTTTTTCGGGCCGGCTGATTTTTGAGCTTGCATATCATGAGACCATGCGATATAATGAGACCATGAGCAAAGCACACGAGAAAGCAGTGGCAAAGTACAACGCTAAGACATATACAGAAGTTAAACTTCGATTGAAGAAAGAAGACGCCGACGAACTGCGAAAACATTTAGACGGAAGGTCCGCGAATGGCTTTATCAATGACGCGATCCGGGAGAAAATAAACCGGGAGCGGAGCGGCGACGGCGACAAAAGATAGATTTGTTATCATAGCAGTATATAAAAGTAATAGCATTATAAGGCGCGTTTGTCCTAATGGGCAGCGCGCTTTTTTTGTGGGGTAGATCATGAAAAGAGACAAGAAGCAGGAAAAGACAGACGTACACGCGCAGCCGGTGAAGACTAGAGCGCAAATGATCATTGATGGAGATATAGAACCTGAGAAACACGAGCGCGGACTATTAAACCTTAGAAAACGTGTGAGCTTCAACCAGATGGAGCCGGAGAAGGCAAGGGAGATCAGACGCAAGGGCGCGGAAGCTATAAACAAACTACACGGAGAAAAGAAAAGCGCACAACAAAGCATAGAGAAGATACTAACCCTTAAAGTAACTAATGAGATCATAGACGGTGCCGACATTCCGCCGGAAGTCGCGGAGCGGATAAAGCGCGATAATCCTGACGCTACATTGTACGATCTTATACAGCTTGTCGCAGTTGGCCGCGCATTAGATGGTAATGTGAAGGCTATGGAGTATGTAAGAGATACGCATGGAGATAAGCCGACGGATAAAGTCGAAATCAGCGCGGAGATCATGACAGACAAGGATCGAGAGCTGCTGGAAAAGATCAGCCGCCGCCTTGATGATCCGGACGTTGTGATCGTGGCAGATCAAACCGACTGATAAATGCACGCATGAGAATATATACTACGATCTATTCGCTAAAGTGATGTTTCGCGAACAGATGCAGAATACCAGCAAAGCCGCATGGTTGACAGGTTTATCGGGTATCGGGAAGGGGTCTATTGATCCTATGAGTTGACATAATATATATCAATCATGCCGTACTGATCATTTTTTTAAGCTCTATTTTTTGTAGATCATAGAGAAAAGCCCGGATCAGCACTAGATCAGCAGCCGCAGCCCGGATCAGCCACCCCCACCCCGTGGCGCGGAAATTTTTTTCGGCGGGAACCCCCCGTCGCACTACCAAATTATATTTTCAGCAAGGAGTGTAAACACCATGACAGAGAACACCAAAGTATTGTCAATACGGCTAGAAAACAGGGATAAAGAGGAATTATCGAAGTATCTAAACCGGGAAAGTGCGGAGAGCCTATTGAGACAGATACAGCGCGGAGAGATAGTCCTAACACGAAAAGGTGTAGAGCTTAAAGGTGTCTACACCACATCAAAAAGTGTAAACACCGATATAGAAGCAGTTTTAGAAAAGATAAAAGCGGAAAGCCCTGTTATTACGGGTGTAAACACTAATTTAGAAAGTGTAAACACCTGTGAAGATTGCCCGTATATGAATGACCTAAATATGGATGGTTTCAACGAAGTATGCGAGTACAAGGGGATAGATAAACAAAAAGCACTGGATAAATGCGTACAGATGCTATGGCGGTAAAAATCAAAAATCGCGATTCGCTAACGCGAAGGAGAGAAATGAAAGACGGATATACGCTACATCACCGGAAGCAGCAGAGTGGCTAATCAAGATCGAAGGCTTGAACAAGAATATCTGGGAATGTGCGTGTGGTGAAGGCCATTTATCAAAGGTCTTTGTAGAAAACGGCTTCAATGTATGGAGTTCAGATTTAATTGATCGAGGATATGGAGTACAAATAGACTTTTTAAAATGGGATTTACCATATTCCGGAGATATAGTAACTAATCCACCGTTTAAAGATGCTCAGAAGTTCATAGAACACGCTTTGAAGATTATCGGGAATGGGAATAAGGTCTGTATGTTTTTAAAAATACAGTTCTTAGAAGGCAAACAGCGTAAAGAGTTTTTTAAGAAGTACCCGCCTAAAACAATATGGGTATCGTCATCCAGAATAAAGTGTGGCACGAACGGGAACTTCTCAAAATCAAGTTCAATGATGGCGTTAGCGTGGTATGTCTGGGAAAAGGGGTATAAAGGCGACACAGTTGTTAAATGGTTTAATTGAAAGGGGAGTAAATGACAAGAAATGAAGCAAAGAAAGAGTTGAAGCCAATTAAAGAAATGGATGCGGATATAAGGAGTATCGAGTTAGAGTTAGAGCGTTTAATGGCGGTAGCTACGAAAATGACGACTAACTACGATCCTATAAACGTATCAAGCACACCGAACAACAAATTAGAAGAAGCGGTTATGAAAATGGAAGAATACCGGAGCAGACTTTCTAAAATGGTTTTAAAAAGCCTTGACTACCGGAATAAATGTTTGAATAAGATCGAGAAGATAGACCCTTCTTTGCGGAAAGTTTTAATTTTGTACTATTTCCAGAATAAGACTTTAGAGCAGACTGCGGAAGTATTAGAGAAGTCTCCGCGATATACATACACGAAATATTTAGATGCTTTAGACGAATACGCAAAAATATTTTGATTACATCATGTTTTTGCAAAATTAAACGTAGTATTCTTGATAGTGGTAAAACTGGATAATACTTTATTTTCATGAAACCTTTTCCTGCTAAGGGCCGCATTTTTAGCGGCCTTTTGTAAATGTATGGACTTATCAAGCTATAAACCGAGTGAATTAAGAGAAAAAGAGATAGATTATTGTCGATCTCACCTTGAATATTTCGTAGAGACATACGGGCATATTGAAGATAAAGACGCAGATACCCTAATTCAGCCCTTCGATTTATGGGATGAACAAAGGAAAGCGTTACGTCAGTTCCGGGATCATAAATTGAACGTGATTTTAAAAGCCCGTCAGCTTGGTATAACTTGGTTAGTTCTGCATTACGCTCTTTGGAAACTGATAAATCCGGGGCGTACGGTTATAGGTTTATCCAGAACAGAGGATGAAGCTCAAGAGTTAGTTCGTAGAATGAGCGTTATTCTCGATAATATGCGTGAGTTATTTGCACCAAAAAATGACCAGCCTATAAATTGGGTGAACAGCACTTGGGAAAACACGTCACTAATTTTAACAATTCACTTCCCCGGATTACCTGACTCCGTTTTCAAGTGCTTCCCCAGTTCACCCAATGCGGCTAGATCATTTACGGCAGATTTAATCATATTTGACGAATGGGCGTTCCAGCAGTTCGCAGAAGACATTTGGAAGGCCGGTTTCCCTACAATAAACAGACCTACAGGCGGTCAAGTGGTCGGATTATCGACTATTGAGCGCGGATCGTTCTTTGAAAACGTATTTACTGACCCTGATAACGGGTTTAATAAGATATTTATACCGTGGTATGCAGACCCTAGACGTGATGAAAAGTGGTATGAGAACACAAAACGCACTATGGGCGACATGATCACGCAAGAATATCCTGCGACAGTCGAAGAAGCGTTAACAGTTCCGGGCGGTTCTTTCTTTCCAGAGGTCAAAAGAGACACTCATGTAGTGAAAGAGGAATTAGAAGGCAAGGTTACGCGTTACGTTTGCTTAGATTATGGTTTAGATATGCTTTCGGCGCACTGGATTCAGGTCGATACGAAGGGAAACGCACAAGTTTATAGAGAATATGACGCACCGGATAAGACAATAGGGGCTGCTTGTGACATTTTGCGGTCTATTTCCGGGGATGAAAAGATACAGCACTGGTTAGCACCGTCTGATTTGTGGTCAAGAGATCAGGTGACGGGAAAATCAAGGGCTGTTTTGTTTTCTGAAAACGGAATAAACCTTACAAAAACTAGCAGAGACTTTCAAGCGGGTTGCGCATCCATGAAAGAGTGGTTAAAAGTCGTCGATAAACACCCGAAATTGACGATTTTAGACGGTTGTGCGCCTAACTTATTACGTTGTCTACAGAAAATACAAAAAGACAAGAAAAGGCCCAATGTGTACGCGAAAGACCCGCATGATTTGACACATGATCCTGATTCTTTGAGGTCGTTTTGTGTTTGGTGGGTCAGAACGCCAGAAATTGACTACGAAAGAATAGAAACTAAGCAACACAGTTCAATTCTTGAAGACATAGAGAACGCAAGTCCGGAAGATCGAGAGTATCTTTTGGCGAAATACGGTGATCCGGCATGAGGTTAAAAAGGGTAATGAAAAAGGTTAAGAAGGCTATAGCACCTACACCAGAGGAAAAAAAGCGTGATAAGTGGCGTTCTAAGCTCGAACAGGCCCGTATCGCATACGCTAATACCCTTAAAGAGATAAGCAAAAATCAGGGCATTTACGAAGGCACAAGAGAAGTAAACGGAAACCCGAACACTAATATTGCTGCCAAAACATTAGCTATAAATGTTCGTAATATAGCCTATGAATTGATCGAGTCTCAGGTTGATTCCTCTATCCCTATGCCGAAAGTCACAGCCCTTCATGAAGGCGACGAAGGTTTAGCGCGTTCTATCGAAAGAGCCTTAGTTAATAAGGTTAAACTCTTGAAATTATCCATTATAAACGATCAGATGGAAAGAACGGTCCCGGTACAAGGCGGTGACTTTTTCCTTGTTGAATGGGATAACGAAATGGGTTTTCACTCAAATTATGGTGATGTGAATGTCAAAGAGATTTCTCCTAGACAGGTTATTCCTCAACCCGGCGTTTCAAACATTGAAGAAATGGACTACATTTTCGTTCAGACTGCACAGACGAAAAAAGCCGTTAAAGATAAATACAACGTCGATGTAGAAGATGCCGACGAAGAATACAAGGATATAAGGGACGCAGAGGGGCAATCAAGCCTTGATACGGATATAGTCACAGTAAATACTGTCTACTACAAAAATGAGGACAAAATAGGCCGTTTTGTGTGGGTAGACGACTATACCCTTGAAGACCTTGACGATTATCAGGCCAGAATTACAAGAAAATGTAAAGAGTGCGGTTATGTAACCGAAGAAAAAGTTTGCCCTCAGTGTGGTTCTAAACGCTTTGAGGAAACCGAAGATAAAGTTCAGACAATCAGAATACCCTTGATACAGGAAATGGGTATTGATCCGGAAGGCAATCCTATAGAGGTAAGCGCCGAGGAAGTCATTACAGTAGATTATTACAAGCCTAATTGTTTTCCTTTGATCGTTCGTAAGAATGTGTCAAAGTCTAATTCTTTGTTAGGCTTTTCTGATGTCAAAGTCATTGAAGATCAGCAGGATTTAATTAAAAAGGTTGGTTCAAAGGCCGCAGAGAAGACTTTAAAAGGCGGCTCTATTGTTACCTTGCCTAGAAACGTGAAGCTGGAAACAACCGATAAGGAGTTGAAAATTGCACGTTTAGACGATCCGCAGCAGAAATCAATGATCGACATTTTAAATATGCAGGTCAACATCCAGCAAGACTTACAGATGATCAATAAAGCCTATGAGGATGCACGTTCTACTTTAGGTATTACGGATGCGTTTCAGGGTAAATATGATCCGTCTGCTGTTTCCGGTACAGCTAAACAGTATTCAATCAATCAGGCTGCCGGTCGTTTGGAATCAAAGCGTGTCATGAAAAATGACGCTTATGCGAAGTTATACGAATTGATGTTCCAGTTCTGGTTAGCTTATGCCGACGATCCGTTACCGATAACCGGAAGCGGCGTAAATGGTGAGCAGGAATACGAAATATTAAATAAGCTTGATTTTCTTAAACAGGATGCCGCCGGTGATTATTACTGGAATGACGAGTTCTTGTTTGAAACTGATCCTACGTCAACCATGATGGCCAACAGAGAAGCTATGTGGCAGCAGATAGATATGAAACTGCAATCCGGAGCGTTTGGCCAGTTAGGACAGCTTGAAACAATGAGACTTTACTGGTCGCTTATGGAGAAAAACCATTATCCGAACGCCG
>Ga0310786_10009114_pt1 | contig 12650 bp, 16 predicted proteins | sample AusTroGonzalo_MG_FD_203881 | JGI IMG/M metagenome (GOLD analysis project Ga0310786, IMG submission 203881) | Bovine rumen microbial communities from tropical cattle in Woodstock, Queensland, Australia - Gonzalo_03 (v2) (version 2) | ecosystem: Host-associated > Mammals > Digestive system >...
CGTCGTCCCCCCAGGCGGTAACTACTCTGGGTCGTACTGGATTTTTGAAAAACATGCTTAAAAATCCCGACAATCCGTTGGCACAAGAGCTCGCCAAGGTCACGCTTGCAAGGACAAGCGCGGCAATTCCTGCAGCCGCTGTTGCGTGGAAGATGTATTCTGGCAACAACAAACCCCCGTATCCGCAGTATCCGATGCCTCCTTTCCCGTATTACGGGTGATAAATTGCCAATATAACACGCACAGCGGAGACAATCATGACTGACAACTTCATAAAATTGGCATATCAGCTGGGTTATGCTCGCGCTATTGAAAAACAGGCGGCTCCCGGGATTCTTGGGCGCCTCTTCGAGGCCGCAATCAAAAAACCGTCAAAGCGCGTAATAAAGGCTGTTTTTGATCCGATGCTTGGTTTGTCGGATGCAGGTACAAACGCCGAAATTCGTAGACGTACCGGTAAGTGGATTCGTGACGAGATCAGACATCTGACCATTCCTGCCGCAAAAGGAAAGCCCGCTGTTACAATAGATTTGTCTGGACGTGAAAAAATTCCGCTGTATCACAGGCCGGCCGCAGTCCTGCACCATCTGCTGAAGAGCGGACCAAATGCAGACTTGCATAGGGCTACTGCCACCGGTGGTGTTTTGGGCATCGGTGCATTGCTTGGTCTTCAAAAGATGAATAGAAAGTCCAAAGAATCACAGACACACAAAGGGATTAAAATTTTGCGGTGATTGACATGGATCTCATCAAGTACGCCAAGGCTGATTTTCTTGTACGTTGTCGGGTTGTTGCAAACCGGCAGATGCAGAAGCTTGCCGCAACATGGATCACACCGGATAAAAAAATTGGTGCCGGCCCGACAATCCCTCCGGGTGCGAAACCATATAGATCAGGCACCTACGGTTCTGCAGCTAGGTACGCACAGAATATCCGGGATGCAACCTTCGCCGCAGCCGGTGTAGCCCCACCCGCCGCCCAGGCCGCACAGACTGCTGCCGGGGCCGGCCGCGGATTTGTCAGAAGCGCCCTCGGTGCAACCGGCCGTGGAGCTTGGTGGCTTGGCAAGAAGGCTCTTAGATACGGATTTAGCACTCCGGCTGTTATTGGGTATGATACGATCGGCGCTATAAATGATTGGACGAAATTCCACGGCAATAAAAATCCGATGTTAACTGGTGACGGGCATGCCAAAAGCACGACGGCGCAGTGGATTCGTACCGCCGGACGGTTCGCATGGTTGCCTATTATGTTGACACTTGCCGCAACCGGCGTAGGGGCCCCGGTGGCCCTGGGGCTCGGGCTTGCGGGAAATTATCTTGCCAACAAGGGCGTGGACGCCGCCGCCACCAGTGTACAAAATCGTGCAGACAAGAATTATGCAAGAGCCATGCAGAAAATGTACAGTGCCGGACTGGACCCGACAAAGCCATTTATGCATGGCAGGAGTTACAGCTATGATTGATCCCAAGATCGATAAAAACTTAGTAAAGCTTGCTTATATGCTTGGGTATAAGCAGGCGGCTGTTGGTTCTCTTTTCAAGTCAGATGGTGGGTTTGACGATAATTTTCTTGAGAACATGGCAACACAGCAGCGGTTGGACAATCCGTGGGTTCTCGGATCCATTGCGGCTGGTGGTGGTTACATGGCTTTGCATTCTTTGAAAAATCCTGGTTCGAAGAAAAATATTGCGGCTCTTGAATCCAAGATGCACAGATATTGGGGAAGCCGTCAACGTCCTGGTCTTCTGAATGATCTCCGCGAGGCTATAAATCCTGGTTCCGGCACAGCCCCGTCTTTGGACCCGAAAATGGTGAGATTTCGGCATAAGATCCGTAATTTGAAGTTGAAGAAATACCCCGGTATTTTCAAGAGAGTTGGCAAAGCCGGTTTGTGGGGTTCTTTGGCCGCTGCGGCTGCCGCAGCCTTGGCATACAGGAATGATTGGATATGACAGTAGATCTTCTTTGCAAAGAAATAATGGCAAATAACGACCTTCCGCTGTCAAAGCGGATTGAGCTTGTTCGCGAGCTCAGGATCCGGGCCAAGCCGGGCGATAACGCTAGGTCTGTCATCAAGACATTGGCCGGTATCTACATGGGGTACGCCTGGTCCCGTGCAAACAAGGCCAACAAGCTTGTCGGTTCGTATCTGGGCTACTTGCTTTCGAAGAGACTGTGAGGTGTTTGATGAATAAAGGTCTGTACAAAGTTGCATATGTTCTGGCAATGGCAAGCCGTCGTCCTGATCTGTATAAACAGGCGGGCACGGCACGCGATGTTCTTGATTTCGTTGGTGCCGGCGCACATGCCGCGTTGCTGTATAAACTTTTGCCGGTGGCCCTTGCCGCCGCAGCTGGTGTTGGTGGTGGATATGCTCTTAATCGTTTGTCCCGACATTCCGACCCGGCTATCGCGGATGACGGCACGAAAGGCGAAATCAAGCGTGTCGAGCGTTTGAAGAGAATCCAGTATTATAACGCACTGGCACAGCAGCTTGCTGCAAAAGATTCCAAGAAGGACAAGTAATCATGAGCAAGAAACAGAGACCTTCCGATAGCGACGCACTCAGAAAAACCATCTTGGCCGGTTTGTTGCTTGGCGGTGCTACTGCAGTCACTGCTTCCGGCATTCGAACTGCCAGGCTCAACAAGAAGCTTGACGACGCTTCCGACTCTACTGTGAAGCACGATAAAGACACGGTTGTTGTCACGGTTCCGAAACAGAAGTTGAAAGGCATCGGCAAAGCGGCTTCTGTTCCGGAAGTTTACAAACTCACGGCCTTGGCTGGTGCAGGCGTTATTTCGTATGCGGCTTTGACGGCGTTGTATAGAAAACTGGAAGACAATCGAATGAAGGAAGTTGAATCCAAGGCTTACAATAAAGTCATTAATCAACTTGTTGCCAAAAACGCGAAGTCAGAGAAATCTGCACAGTTTTTGTCTACGGCCATTGACAATATCGATCCTGCAAGAAACGTGCTTGCGCTGCTCGCATTGATTGGGGCGGCCGCTTGGACAAAGAAACGGCTTGATCGCGGCAATGTCGATAGCGACAAACTGAAAATAGTTAGGCCCGAGAAGATTCTGTTTGAGGCGCCGGAATCAAAAAAGGCCAGTTCGGATGCTGAAAAAGATGCATCGTCGTCTTCAAACGAAAAAAACAGGCCCGCGGTTACGGGCAAGGGGGTCAATGACGCCACCCGCGATTCCATAACCACGATCAGAAGAATTTTGCACGACAATCCGGAAGCCGAAGAGCTGATGTCGCGCAATATGTTGGAATCTTCTGGATGGGGCAAGTTGAATCTGCTTCAGAATGTTCCGTTGGTCGGCAAATTGATGCGCATGATCATGCTTCGCCAGCTTGGCCTTGGTACGTTCTACAGTCCCGGCTGGGATAAAAAGCGCAACGAAGGTTTGTTCAGACGTAAAAAATTGCCGAATGGCATCAACCCCAATGAACGTGCCGAGCAGGATCTCGGTCGTGTTCGTCGCGAGATCTTGAACAACAAATCGTTACGTGAAAGCATTATCAACATGGTCGCGGATAAGAAGAAGCTTAACGGATTCGCGCGTGCATATTTGCGCCACAACCCTGACAAGCTGTTGGACCGCATGGGGATTTCGCCAATGGCGGCCCGAGCAGCCACCCCCTATAACGATACTGATTCAAAAAATAGTATTGCAAAATCCTACTTTGCGTGAAATACTGATTCCGACATGAGTGGTTATCTTCAACAAGCATACAATCTTGGCAAGAATTATGCCAATTTCGTGAAATCCGCCTCACGGCTGCGCCGGTACTCTTTAGTTGCAAAGGATTATTTGCAGCCCGAAGACGTCAATCGCATGATCATCGGTGCCTTGATTGGCGGTGGTTCGGGCGCCTTGATCGGCGGCATGTTCAACAGAAGGTCTGGTTTGATTGGCGGCGGGCTCGCCGGTGCAATTGCAGCCAATCCAAAATTGTTTCTTGCACTTGTGAACGGCGGTTCGAGGTCAATTTCCAATTTTGCCAACGGCATCACTTCATTGAAGGGGTCGACATGATTTCCAAGTCAGCAAAGAAAGAAACGAAACAGAAATTCTCTTTCTCGCTGAACAATCTCAGTCCTGCGGCGAAGAAGGCGCTGATCGCTAGTGTTTCTGCATTGGCGGGCGGTGCAATCGGATCTTATGTTGCTGGTGAAAAGCATAGAACAATTGGTGCTCTCGCCGGCGCCGGGCTTGCCGGTGGGTTGGCATTGTCGGCCGGTCCTCTTCAGAAAGGTGTTTCAGCCGTGGCAGGCAAGGCTCTTCCGCCTCCGAAGAGCAAGCTCAGTGGCCTGGCCATGCCGGAGTCATTGATCGCAGCCGGTCTTCTTTCCGCTCCGGCTGCCGCTCATTTTTCGCTGCCCAGCGCACAGCGGATGCGCGATATTCTTAGCGATGTTGTCGAGCATAATCGAACTGGTTCCGGATATTATAGATCCCGGCATGCTGGATCCGCGTTACGCGAACTTGACAGGGGCATGCGCGAAGCAGTTGGCGGCAACCCGATAAAGAATTGGTGGAATATGCGTCGTGCGGCTTCAGACGCCGCAAACTATGCCAGTGCTACCGGGCTTTTTCACGATGTACATGATGGGGCTTTGCGTCTGAATTTGTTCCGACGTCTGATGTCGAACCGCGCCATTCGTCGCGGCGTCAGTGGTGGATCGCTTTTGGCTGCTCTTGCCATGATCGGGAGCCGTATTCACAAGCGGTATAAAGAAAACAGTGAAAAGATTGAACGTGGCTGGAGCTAATTAGGAGACAACGTATGAACACAGAACTTGTTAAACTGGCTTACAAGCTGGGTCACGAGAAGGCAATAAACGATTTTACGAAAACTGCCGGGCTGTTGTCCTTTCTTGGTAAATTGTTTTCCCGCCGTGGTGGCGGCGGGATGAGGATAGTCCGCGGGGGGCTGACGGCAAATCAGTTGGCAGCAAGAAACGCTGGTATGGGACAAAGAATTGTTTACGACGTCCTTTCGGGCCGCGCCGGTGCTGCAGCTCCTGCCACCGCTAATCCTAGTGCTTGGGCTAAATTTTTGAGCACTATTAGGCGGCGTGGGCACAATGTTGCCGAAATTTGGAAGAATTGGTATAAAGGCCGTCTTGCAAACGGCGCTGCTGTTCGTTCTGCTAACCGCCGGCTTAGCACAATGGATCGTGATCTTGCCCGCGCAAAACAGAACTTGGAACGTCAAACCGGAAAGATCAATACTTTGCAGGACAAGCTTAATGCTTCACAGGGCGCGCTTAATGCTTCACAGGACGCTCTTAATGCTTCCCAGCGCAACACGAAGATCATGGGTAGTGCCGCGGCTGCTGCGGTTCTTGCTGGTCTTTATGGTATGAATAGACAGGAGATGAACAATCTTCGTGAGTGGAAATACCGCGAAGGCAACCGTGTTGACCAGTTTGCAAGACGGCCCTGGTAATTGGAGGCCATTATGGATAAACAACTTATCAAACAAGCGTTTATTCTGGGTTATCGGCGTGGGGTTGACATGCTGACAAAACAGGCTTTGATTCCCGGGCCGGCAACTCAGGCAGCACAGAAGCCAAACACTCCCCCTGTTTGGACTACGCCAGAGTTCCAGGACCGGTGGCGCAGGAGTTATAGCGCGGCGAACCAGCAGCAACGTCAGACAATGTTGTCGAAGCTTGAGGCCAACCGTGCAAAATATTCGGCCACCCCTGATCAGGCGGCACAATATGATGCTTTTGCAAAAAATCTCAGTAGTTGGGCAAAGATGCCTAATGGTCCCGGCATCGGTGGATCATCACAATTTAAGTGGGTCGGGCCTGCGTCCGGTGTAGCCCCACGCCAAAAGAATAACCCGCTTGTAAATGACATGAATCCTCACGGCATTGGTACGGCGCCTCTGTCAAGACCCCCGGCACCAATTCCGCCTTATAACCGTACAAGAACGTACACCAGGACTCCTGTCTCTAGTGCCTATACAAGAACGTACACCAGGACTCCTGTCTCTAGTGCCTATACGAGAAAGTATACCAGGACTCCCCCCGTGGCCACTCCTAGGCCTGTTAGGGATCCTGTTGCCGAGCAAGTAGCTGCCATGCTTGCGGGTGGATACGGTGGTCGCCCCTATAGATAACTATGATTAAGCTCATTTATTCAGATCAACTTCCAAATGACCTCGACGCACGGATGACGATGATCGAGGATCCGGAGAAGTTCGTAAAGAAAGCTTCGGACACTTTCGATCTTTCTTCAGATGCCCTCAAGCCGCCGGCTGGTTATGTGGGTATACATACCGTTGCTCTTGGCGACTGGGAGCATTACGGTATGAACAGGAACGGCGATGCTTTCACCAAGGATGCCTGCCAGAAATACCACAATACTTTTGTGAAGCACGGTCATGTTTTCCGCAACCACGACAACAAGGATCCCAAGAACGCAATCGGCAAGATTGCAGCCTCTACATACAATGAGCCCATGGGAAGAATCGAACTTGTCATCTGGGCCAACGAAAAGAAAGCGGCTCCCGAATTGCACAAGCTTGCCAAAGACGGAACCCACAGCTTTAGCATGGCATGCCGGGTCCCAAACGATCGGTGCCTCGTCTGCGGGGCCATTCGCAAAAATGCGATGGATCCAAACATGTGCGACCACATTCGCTATGATTTGGGCAAGATCGCGTCGGACGGTACCGCTATTGGTACGTTCAACGACAAGCCGACATGGTTCGACGAATCATTTGTGAGTAGGCCCGCCGACCGCATTGCATGGGATCTCGGCAAGGTGGCATCGGTTGGATGCGGCGGCGAGCCTTCCTCCATCGAGTATGCAAAGATGGCCAACATCTACGTTCCAGAGTCGGTGTATGCCGAGGGTGTTCCAGGGTATGAACAAAAGGCCAGGCTGTTCAAGAAATTGGCCGCTTTTGAACGTGCCTATTTCAAGTGCGATTCCGAGGGTATAAAGACCGCGCTTGATCTTTCGTTTATGCAGCTATCCAAGGCCGCGTCAATTGATGTTGCACCTTCATTCCTTGAACGGATTAGAGAGCTTCCTTCAACCGGTTTTTTGAAGGCTGCTTCCGATGCCGGAGTTGTGTTCTCCGCACCCGTTTTCTTTAAGTATGCGTTTGGTCGTGATTTTGGCAGTGTTGCCGATAAAATGACCGATGTCATGAACATCATGAAAAACGGCGTGTTTTCGCGGCTAGAAAAAGAAGGCCTGGCCCGCGAAGTTTGTTCGGACACGTATTTCGACGTTCGTAATGTGAATAAACAGCAGCTTTCATATGAACTTGATTCGCAGCTGAAGCAGGCATTTTCAGTTGTTGATCCATATGCTTCCGACCGTGCAATCGCACATATGGCCGGCGATTATCAACACGGTAAAATTTCGTTTGTGAAATTTGCAGCCGAAGAGAGCCAGGAAGCAATCAAGCTTGCTGCCGCTTATGCTTCTTACGTTTTGGGTTCATTGGATAATATTTTGGGTTCAAAGAATTTTGACGAGGACAGAATTTTGGCCTTGTCAGCGTCCCAGAACCTGTTATTGTAGAGTAAAAATCAAACCACAACGGAGATTGGAACATATCATGGCAACAATCAGTGAAATTCTCGATGAGACCAAACAGTACATTGCGGTCAAGGAAGCTTCTTTCAAAGGCGGCTTCAAACGGGCCCAGGCAATGAACGGGATCGACACCATGCCCGGCTCCGAGCATGACTCGAAGGTCCCCACCGAATATGAAAAACCTGATCCCGAGGTCGATGACGGTAGCCAGGGCCCCGAGGGTGTGTTTTCCAATATCGACGGTGCCGGTAAGGAAGACATCACTATGAAGCACGTGCTGGAAGTCGATGAAGCCGCCGAGACGCCTGACCAGGAGCCTCTTATCACGGACGAAGCGGATGCCGAGCCCAAGACTGCAGCTGCTGCAGCTAATAAGCTGTTGGCCCACATCAAGCAATTTCAGACGACCAAGCGCGCGGCCAATCAGCGCGTGAACCTCAAGCTTGATGAGAAGATGCTGGACAAGCTCGCAGAGCAGAAGCCTGTGGAGAAGAAAGCTGCAGAGCAGAAGCCTGTGGAGAAGAAGCCTGTGGAGAAGAAAGCTGCAGAGCAGAAGCCTGTGGAGAAGAAGCCTGTGGAGAAGAAAGCTGCAGAGCAGAAGCCTGTGGAGAAGAAGCCCACCGCAAAGGAAATCGCACAGCATCTTATTGCCGGTGTGATGGCCCAGAAACAGGCGGCTGCAAAGCAGGCTGAACAGCAGGGCGCAGAAGATGCACTTCGCGACGTTCTTGAAGGCGCTTATACGCAGGGCGTGAACGATGCACTCGAAAAGATTGCACAGATGGCAGCAGCGGCTGATCCGGCCGTAGCACAGGCTTTGGCTGGCTCGGACCCTTCCGCAGTTGGGGGGCAGGAGGCAATGTCCGCAATGGCCGGCGCAGCTCCTGAACAACCTGCGGCCGATACTGGCGCCGATCTCAGTGTTCCCGAAGACATGAAGGGCGAAGAGATCAGCGCTGATGAAAGCGGCGAGATCGATCCTGAAACCGCCCAGGCCGTGTTGTCTGAACTCGCCGCCGGTGCTGCTGGTGACGAAGGTGGTGCTTCTGAAGCCGCTTCCGAAGAGCCCAGCGCCGAGGACAAGGAGGCCGCGGAGAAGTTCGCCGAAGCTATTACCGAAGCTCATAACGAGATCGTGGCACAGCAGACCAAGCAGGCACAGGATGCCGGCGATGCCGCAGCAGCTTCCGATGACGTGGCCACCGACGAGCCTACTGTTGAAGAGGTTCAGCAGGCCGTTGCTGAATTGGTAGACGAGGGCGAAATCGATGCAGAGACCGGTGCAGCCATTCTTGAACAGATTGGGGCCGGCGATGCCGGCGATATCGCTGCCGCGGAAGAGGGTGACAAGGAGGCTTCCGTGAAGTCCGCTTCTGCGCAGGAAATCAAACAGGCGGCCGAGTTTGTCCGCAGTCTTGCCTCCGAATACCGCAAGTCCAAACAGGAAAAACAGGCAGCCGAGTTTGTCCGCAGTCTTGCCTCCGAGTATCGTAATGCCAAGCAGGAAAAGCAGGCGAGTTCCGAGCAGGCCCAGTTTGAACAGGCAATTAAAGAGGCTTCTGACGAGATTGATGCAGCTGTTGCCAACACCGCAGATGACGACGAGGCCGCCGGCACCGGCGAGGATGTCAATCCTGAAGAGCTGATTCAGGGTATTGCCGAACTTGTTGAAGCCGGCGAAATTTCTCCCGAGGACGCCGAAGACGCGCTCCATGCCATTCTTGGCGATGAGGGTGCTGAATAAGGAGTAGGAACATGAAGGACACGCTTCTGAAACAAGCCGAGGCGATCCAGAAGGATGCTCTGGAGTACGTCTCCAAGACCCAGCCGATCATTGACGAGTACAACGAGTTCAAGGAGTCTTTCGCAAAGAAGGCTCACCAGACCGTTGGTGCTTTGGTTGAACGCCGGATTGTTGCCAAGGAGGATTCCACCGCCTTGATCGATAAGCTGGCTTCCGATCCTTCCTCGGCGTTGGATTTGGCGCTGTCCATTTCCCGCCGGGTGGGGATCAGCGATGGGCTTGGCAAGGCTGCCGAGCTTAGCCCGTCTACCGTGTCTGAACTCGATCCGTTCGAAAAACTCGTCATTTACGGCGATCCTCGGGCGGATGTCAACAATTTCGGCGGAAACGTCGAATAACAAACACAAACTAAAACCACTAACATAGGAGCATAACATGCTACTGAATGTACTGAAAGGTGCGTATCCTTCACTTCAGCAGATCTCCAAAGATCATCTGATCGATACCGCCGAAAAATTCGAACGGGGTATCTGCCTCGTTGAGCAGTTTGCCGATGGTGTGACCACTTGGAAGGTCGCCGACGGCACCACTGCTGAAGATCCCGCGGCTATCGTCCATTTCTCGCTGCATGGCGCGGACGATTACCAGACTCTGCAGGCCGGCACGATGGTTGGCGAGAAGTTCTCTGCCCGCGTTTCCGCGCTGTCTTGTTTGCAGCCCATGGAAATCGAAACCGACATGTTCGACAAGGAAGCCGATCTGGAGCCTGGTGATTACCTCACTACGGGCGCTGGCGGTATTCTCGTCAAGGCGGCCAACGACGGTTCGCAGAACATCTACGCACAGGTCACCAAGGCCAAGTATGCCCGTTGGTCCAACAACGCCGAGTCCGGTGGTGTTCCTTCCGGGTTCCGTCAGGGTGCAACTGTCGATGTCATCGCGGCCCGTACCGTGTTCATCCCCGCTACTGCCTAATCAGGAAGGAGAATTGACATGAACAAAACTCAGAACGTCCCTACCGAAGTCATCAACCAGCGTGTTCTTGACTACATCGACCGTGGCGATCTTACCAAGGTTGCGCAGGCCACCTCCGACCTGACCCGCACCTCCGTTCGTGAAGACTCCTTTGCGATGAAGATCCTGCCTCCGCAGAAGGCCACGAATGACATGCTCGCCCATGACATGACCGAGAACCTCTCGATCATCGAAGACCTCGAGCCCGAAAGCCCCGCCGCTCGTTGGGTTGCCCTCCAGGACATCCCCGAAGGCGAGTACATCTACGGTTCGCGGTATCGTGTTCCCTTCGCGCGTATCCTTACTCCGAAGTTCGTCAAGGACATCGACGAGCTCCGCACGCACAAGGTGGACCTTCGCAAGATCCTCATGCAGAACGCCATCAAAGACGGTCTGGCTGAGTACGACGGCAAGTTCATCGAGACCTGCGAAGCTATCGTGTTCGACGGCGAATACGACGATGAGGGCCGCTTCCTTCAGCGCATTACGAAGAAGGAGCAGTACAAGTACATCCCTGGCGGCCTGACCAAGGCAAGCTGGGCCGATGCACAGAAGCTGTTGCCTCGCGGTAATGATCGCGGCCAGTTCCGTCTGCGCAACTACATCGCTCTTATGAACGATGTGACCGCACAGGACTGGAAGAAGATGGACGTCAACATGATCGGTAACGAGAACGTCAATCGTATGTTCCACGAGGGCCTCACGGCTGATACCTATTTTGGTACTCGTTGTATCTTTACGATCAAGGACGATCTCGTTCCTGATGGTCGTGTGTGGTTCTTCGCCGCTCCTGAGTTCCTCGGCAAGGCATATTACCTTACGGATTGGACTATGTTCATGAAGAAGGAAGCGTACTTCATCGAGTCGTATGCGTACTGGCTTGGTGGTATGGCCATCGGTAACGTTGCCGGTGTGTGCTGCGTCGACTTCGAACTGCTCGACAAGCGCGCCGAAGCTGATTCCGAGAGCAACTAAGGTTGCAGGGTCCGGCTATGCCGGATTTCCGGAGGGCCGGGCGTAAAACCCCGGCCCATTCTTTTTATCTTCCGAAGACTGGAAAAAATGTTTGATTCCCTAAGATTCAGGCTCAGAAAATTGTTGTCTGGGGACAAGGTGAAGCTTCTTTCCATTGGTATGGAAGAGAGTTACGCAGGTGCTTGCAGTGGTGCAGGTAGAGGTGCCGAGCGACTGTTCAAGAGAATCAAACCAAGATGCACATACTCGAAGCTCCTGCTTAGTTCCAGTGCTACCAAAGACAACGTTATCAACGAGATGATCAAGGTCTGTGATTCAGATCTTGCAATCATCACTTATTGCGGCCACGGTGGTCAGCAGAGTGGCCGTACAAATGAAACAGACGGCAAGGATGAGTTTTTGGCGTTGTATGACAAGCCCCTTGTCGATAACGAAGTGTGGAAAATTGTTTCGCAGGCCAAGGGCCGTGTTTTCATGATCTTCGATTGTTGCAATGCGGCAACGATGTTTTGTGACAATTGGAGGCACGCAAAAGATTCTGTGATGATTGCCGGGTTGCCGACGAATTCGATCGACCTTATTTGCTGGGCCGCATGCGATGACGGCAAGGTCAGTTACAGTGTTCCTGGCTCTGGCGGGTTTTTCACAAATAGTATTTTAAAAAACGCAAGCGCAGGGTATACATATTTTGATGCTTGGGACAAGATTTCCAAGGACGAGAAACTTTCAAAATACGAGATTGCAAAATTTACGATTTTGAAGCAGAATACCGGTTTCAAGGGCAAGAAGCTTTTTTCGTGAGGTCTGGCATGAACAACAATTTCAAACGCTATACAGCCGGCTATCTGGCAATGCTGGAGAAATGTGCCCAATTTGAGTACGATCCGATTGGCATAGACAAGCCAATGTATTATTCACTCGACCCGGCCGACCAGGAGCGATTGGACCGTCGGATGCGCAACATAAACAACGCGCAACGCAAGTATGATGATACCCATTGGTATAACCCGGCCGACTGGTTCAAGATGATGAGTTACAAGTGGCAAGAGGGTCATAACGAACGTGAATTGAACAAAGAAAAGCGTAGGATCGCGGCACGGACGGCCAATAGTGATCCTGTCTCTTATTATGAAATGAAAGCTTTGCGGGATTACGGTGGAAAACGATTTGTACGTGTCGACCCTGAAACTTTGTGGGATTACAAGACAACCCGCGATAGTATCCTGCGTTCTTTTGACAGTAGGGCACTGTTAAGGTATTTGACACAGAACGCAAGAGACGGCGCTGCAATGGCTCCGCATGTGCCCGGACCACATGGCATTGATTATGCCAAG
>Ga0310786_10009115_pt1 | contig 12649 bp, 9 predicted proteins | sample AusTroGonzalo_MG_FD_203881 | JGI IMG/M metagenome (GOLD analysis project Ga0310786, IMG submission 203881) | Bovine rumen microbial communities from tropical cattle in Woodstock, Queensland, Australia - Gonzalo_03 (v2) (version 2) | ecosystem: Host-associated > Mammals > Digestive system >...
CAACGATAAAGAAAGTGGTATCAACAGCGAACAATTGTGAGAAGGAGTTAAGATAATGAAAAAGTTATTAACAGCAATATTTCCATTGGTTTTATGCACTGTCCCTGCGTATGCAGCTAAGTGGTCTTGTCCAAGCTGTACAGAATCTGAATTAAAGACTTTGTTTGATAAACATGCTCCGGCTGATAAGATTGATGCTGGTTTGCAAACGTTTGAAAGTATGCTTGATAAAAATACAAATACTCTTAATAGTGGTCTTGGTATCGTTAAAATTTGTTGGTCTATGTGGGGTAAGGGTGGTAAAGGATCGGAAGCTTATACAAAATGTAATGCCTTTGCAACCGATATGATAGTGTTAGCTAAAAGCAAACAAAAAAAGTCAAATACACCACGTGTAGCATCTCCTGCTAATTTAGGTGGTGCAGTGGTTTGTAAAACAAAAACCACATTTAGTGATGATGTGGATTTTAATACTTGTCAATCTGTTGTTGGTGAAGATAGGGTTGCAGAATATAGAAATACTGCTGGTTATAAGGTGTTTGATATTAGTGCTGAATATGATGCTGCGACTGGTAGTTGGAAAGCACCAGAAGCTACTGTTGAACAAGAGATTGCTTCAAATGTGGCAATAGCAGTTAATGCCCAAGGAAAAGTTGTTTCTGCGGTTCAAGCTGGTCAGGAATTGAATTTAACTGACAGAACAGTATCAGAGCAACTTGATAAAGTGACCAGTTCTTTCAAAAAACTTGGCTTGGTTTTGGTTGGTGGTGCAGTTTTGTTTGTTAAATCTTTGGCAGATGTTGCTAAAGCATGGTTTGAATTGAATGTCGTTTTGACAGCAAAAGCAATAAATGCTTTGAACGAAAAAAGAATTGAAATTGGAAACAAACTTAGTGAATTAAAAGATGACGCGTTATTGACTGCGAAATCAGCATACAAAGGGGTAAAAGCTTTTATATCTGATACAGGTCAAAAAATTATTGCTTATAAAGATGCAGCTGGTCGCAAAATTGAAGAAATCTATGATACAGGTGGTCAAATGATTGCCAAAGTTGTAGATGGTGTTGTTGAAATTGTTAATACTGTTTCAGCTGCAGCTGTGGAATTATGGGGTAATATCAAAGCGATGGCTGGTAAGTTGTCCGATGGTGCAAAACGTGTGGTTGGTATTGGTGCTCAGGCAATTGTATTTGGTGTTTCAACAGCCGCTGGTACAGTGTTGTTAATCTATGATGAAACAGGTAGATTAGTCAAGGCTGGAATCAGTGGTATGACAGATGCTGCTATTGCGTACAAGAATAAATTTGAAGACGGTTGGAGTTTATTACAACAAGATGCAGCTGATGAATTAGCGAAAGTAGAAGCGAAAGTAAAACAGATAGTACAAGAAAAGATAGAAGCTGAAAAAAGAATGTATGAAGCCGTGGTTGATGCTACTGTGAAAGCTGCTTTTGTCGCTGTTGGTACTGGTGTGTTGGCTGCAGAAGCTGCAGCTGAGGCTGGTAAAAAAGTTGGCAACTTTGTATTAGAAACAACAACAGTTGCAGGTAAGAAAATTGTTATGGTCTATGATGTCGCTGGTAATTGGGTAGAAGGTAAAATAGATGGCGCTGTTGCAACAGCACAAAAATTCAAAGGTGAATTGGTAGGATATTATAATGCAGGTAAAGAAGCTGTGGAACGTGGTGTTGAAAATTTGAAAGCCAAAGGTATAGCAGCTGTAAATAAAGGTGTTCAGTTGGCGGGTGATGCCAAGGATGCAGTTGTTGCTGGATTTAAAAAAGTGACAAGTGCCGTTAAAGCAGTTGCTGATTTTCAAGCACATGTTGTCAAAGTCACAGTTTTAACGGCTGTGGGGACAATTGTTTTAGCATACGATGAAATGGGAAGGTTGAAAGATGCTGTTGTTGAAGCTACAACAGATGCAGCTAGAAATTATGTTCAAAATTTTAGCGATGGTTTGACCTTTATAAAACAAGATTTGTCTGATGTTGCTGAACAAGCAAAAGCAAAAGCTTTGGAATTTGAACGTGCTGCCCAAGATAAAGCAAGATATGTTAAAGCAAAGATGATGGGCGCAGGGCGTTATGCTTGGAATGTTGCTACATCTACTGCACATGACATAGCTGTGACTTTTGATGATTTGGGTAATGCTATAGAAGTTAAAATAGATGGTATTGCAAAATCCATAGATAATTTTGGTGACAGTCTTGTGGCGTACAGAGATTTAGCCATGGCCAAAGGACGTGAAGTAGCTATTGAAACCTATGCTAAATTGCGTGGTGTAGGCAATTGGGCAGCCACAACATGGAGTAATTATGTAAAAGTGGCTGGGCAGACTGGTAGCGAGACAGTAGAGTGTGTGTTTAATAAAACCGGTGATTTGATTTCTATTTCCATAGGTACTGTGCAGTATATGGCACGTCAAATAGGTACAGGTCCAGTAGTTGAACCAATGAAAGAAATTGGACGTGATTTGTGGAATAGATTTGGAAAAGCGTTGGTTGCAACGGGGCAAACTTTGGAAACGGTTGGTAATAACATGCAGAGCAGTGACGTAAGATATGCTAATAATTGATGTGTGTTATTCTTGAAAAGATTAACCCCTGAATTGTTGTTCAGGGGTTTTTATATATAAACATATTGTATTATTTTTTGTTTTTATGATTATAAACTTTTTGCATTATCAAGAACATTATCGCATACGAATAAACGTTTATCGCGTATATCACTATATTGTTGTTCCATTTTTTTCATGTTATTATTTAATTTGTCCAATTTTTTAAGTAATTCATTATCTTGTTTTATAATTTCCGGTAATGCTGGTATTGTCGGTTCCAATTTTTTCAGATAATCAAGTCTATCCTGCATATCTTTTATTTGAGGGTACATTGGCAATTTTACCATATAATATAATTTTACTGCTGGATTATATATAGCTGAAAGGCGAATAAGTTTTCTAAAAGCTTCGTAATTTTCTGTGTAGGGTCCATCGCCTTTTAGATAAGTTAATACATTAGGCTTTATCTTGTTCCAAATTGTACTGATGGTTTTATCAATTTGTTCGTATGAAATATTTTTAGGTAATGGTTTGCTTGGCTTTTCGTTGAAATGCGTTACCAAAGAATAATATAACATATTTAATTTATCATAGATAGTTGTAAATTCATTATTGAAAAATTGTGCGCATACCTCTGGTTCTGGTATATCTGTTGAGTGGAAACGGACTTCGTATAATTTGTACCATTTATACTGTATTTCAGGAGAGAATTTAAATCTGGTACAAAAAATTGTATCATCAAAAAGTAAGCTTTTGATTTCGCTCATACGTTCTTGAGATATGTTTTTTTTGCCATCTAAGAACTGTTTTTCAACAAGATTATAGCAAGCCATGCACTGGTCATCAGAGCTTAAATTAAAACGGTTAAAATATTTAAATTGGATGAGATAAGATATGAATTCTTTTTCTTTTTGATTGATGTGTTTTAAGAAATTGCGATAATACATTTTTGTAACCTTTTTGTTATTATGACTGGAGGTATTATGCGACAAACATGATACGATGTCAAAAGGTTTTTCGCCGTTATTTATACATTAAACAAAAATATAAAATGTGGATTTTATAAGATATAAATTGTATCAAGCAGCTTTTTTCATATTGGATTTTATATCGCGCAAATATTTACGCAATTCATCTATGGCAACCAATGAACCATCGCGCTTTTCGGCAGACCAATAATCCCAACCATTAAAGCTGACACTGTTTTGTATTTTCGCAGCCATTACGTGAATTGACGCTTTGCCGTATAATGTATGCAATAATTGGCCATCGTGTGTAATCATTACTCGTTCGCCACGTGGGCTGATGAGTGTTTGTCCAACGTATAACAAACCTGCGTCTATCAATTCGCGGAAAGCGACTTTGATTGCGTCACGTTTTGGCTTGCTAACTTCTATATCTGATAAATCAATAGCTGTGATTTGTTCGACACGTTTGCGTGCTGCGGTCACATAGTTTTCTTCGCGGTCTATGCCTATAAATTGACGCCCCAGTTCTTTTGCAGCAGCAGCTGTGGTACCTGAGCCAACAAACGGGTCTAATATTATATCACCCGGTTTTGTTGATGCCAATATTACACGTCTTAATAAATCCATCGGTTTTTGTGTATTGTGCAAACTTTTACCGTTGTCATCTTTGATACGTTCTTCACCTAGGCATATATTTAAATCCCAATCTGAACGCATTTGTTTGCCACCATTTAGTTTTTTCATGGTTTCATAATTAAATGTATATTTTCCGGTTTTGGTCGGTGTTGCCCAAATTAAAGTTTCGTGTGCATTTGTAAATCTTGTCCCACGGAAATTAGGCATAGGATTTGTCTTGACCCATACTATGTCATTTAAAATCCAAAAACCCATGTCTTGTAGTATAGAACCAACGCGAAAAATATTATGATAAGAACCAATTACCCACATTGCCCCATCTGGTTTTAAAATTCTTTTGCATTCTGTCATCCATTGACGTGTGAATTCATCATATTCAGCATTTGATGCAAAATAATCCCAATTATCACGTACTGCACGTGCAGCAGTTTGGTCTTCGGGTCTGTATAAAGTTTTTTCACCTAGTTGTAAATTATACGGAGAATCTGCAAAAACAGCATCAACAGATGCATCAGGAATTTTACGCATAATTTCAATGCAATCGCCACATAAAATTTGGTTCAAATATTTTTGCATGTTTATCATTCTCTCTCGTGTAGTGATTAAAAACGCAAACCATCTTGGTCTGTATTTTATCATATTTTTGGCCTATAAAAAAGCGTCCTGCGAATCGGTTTGAAAAAAAAAACACTTGATTTTTATAAAAAAGCAATTTTTTTTACATAAATTATTCTTTACATTCGGATGATTTTTTTGCTATCGTTGTACATTATGAGATGTCCATATTGTAATTCTACAGACAGCAGGGTGGCTGATTCCCGCCCGGATATTGGCGATGCGGTTATAAGACGCAGGCGCGTTTGTAATCAATGCGGTGCTAAATTTACTACTGTGGAACGTATTCAGATGCGTGATTTGGTCGTTCGTAAAAATAGTGGAAAAATGGAACCGTTTGACAGGGAAAAATTATGTCGCAGTATTAAATTGGCTTGTCGGAATCGTGACGTCAAAGATGAACAAATTGAACGTTTAGTTGCATCAATTCAAAGACGATTGGAAACAGAAACTGCTGATGATACTGTGACGAGTGTTCAGGTTGGGCAGATGGTTGCTGATTCTTTGTTAAATCTTGACCCAATCGCATTCATAAGATTTGTTTCTGTATATAAGAAATTTTCCAAAGTTGCGGATTTCAAGAAAATTATAAATCAAATTCCAGAGGCAGATGATGATGCTGTTGTTTGCGATTTGCCAAAAACATCGTTGTTCTGAAAAATGAAAAAAATATTCGCATTTTTAATAGCTGTTTTAATGCCGATGGTTGTTTCAGCAGTTGAATCTTTGGATGTTTTAACTGATGAAGATGCTGCGATTTATTCACAGATTTTTGTTTTACAAGATAAAGAAAAAATAGATGCAGCACAAAAATTACAAAGCAAATTGAAAGATAAGTTTTTGATGAACGAAGTTTTGTATCAAAGATATGTGTCTAAAACTTATCGGACGCGTGGTGCAGAAATTCAAGATTGGATGAATAAATATTATGATATGCCTGGGGCAGACAGATTGAATAAGATTGCTGGGATAAAAAAGACAACTGTACGTAAAGCCGTTGTTCCACATATCATTACAGGCAAAGATTATATTGAAACTGCGCAATCTGAAACATGGACAGCAAAAACTTATAGTGAAAAAGTTACTAAAAGTATAGATAAATTTAAAAAAGCGATTCGTTCAGGTAGTTCCAAGACAGCAAGAAATATTTTAGAAGATAAAAGTTTCAAGAAAAAAATTTCTGAATCTGATTATGGGCGTTTAGCTGGGCGTTTGTCTTTTTTGTATTATACAAATGGTGAATATGAATTAGCAAAAAAGTGGGGCTTTGTTGCTTCTGATGCAAATTCAGAATATGGTTTGTGGTCTATGGGGTTGCTTTATTTCAAAGAACAAAAATATGCAGAAAGCCAAAAGTATTTCAGCAAAATTTTAGATTTAACACAAATAAATAATGCGCGTAAAACAGAAGCGGCTTTTTGGGCGGGGCGTTCTGCTGATATAGTTGGCAACAGCAGCGCTGCAAAAAAATATTGGAAAATTGCTGCTGCACATCCGATGTCTTTTTATGGGGCTTTGGCATCAACTATGTTGGGTGATGTACCTGCATACGAGTTTTTTGATCAAGAGTGTGATGATGATGATATTAAAGAATTACGTCAAAGCAAATATGGTAAAAAAGCATTGGCTTTGATTCAGGTTGGGCGCAAAGACAGGGCAGAGCGGTATTTGAAATATTTAGTGACATCTAAATCTTCGGATAAAATGTTGCATGCAGTTAATGCTGTTTCTTCTATGTATGGTTTGCCTAGTGTTTCTATATTGGTGTCTGGGGTTATGCGCGACAGGGGTGTTTTGGAAATAAACGATGACATTATTTATTCTGCACAATATCCATTACCTGATTGGGAACCAATGGGTGGTTGGTCTATTGACAGGGCGTTGTTATTGGCTATTACAAAACAAGAAAGTGGTTTTAAACCAAACGCAAAATCTAATGCGGGTGCAAACGGTTTAATGCAGATTATGCCCAGTACTGCGAAACGTGTAGCGCGAAAAAATGATGTTAAAATGTCTGATATAGACATGTCTAATCCTGAACACAATATGTTTTTAGGACAGCAATACATAGTTGATTTGTTGGCTCATCAAATGATAAAAAACAATATTATAAAAATGTTGGTTGCATATAATGCTGGTATGGGGAATTTAGTGAAATTTGAAAAAACTTTTTCAACAACAGATCCTTTGTTATACATAGAAAGTTTTCCTGCATACGAAACGCGTATGTATATAAAGCGTGTTATGTCTAATTTGTGGTTATATCGCGCAAGATTAAATCAACCTTTGACTGCATTGGAAGAATTAGCAGAAGGACATTGGCCCCGTTATAATAATGAAGATGCTTATGTTAATAATGATAAAAATAATCAGTCTTACTTATGATTAAGAAAGTGGGGAAAAGTACATGCGCAGTATCCCAGATTTTTCGATTGAATTAAATTGCGGAAGAAGTTTAATCGCTGGTGTAGATGAAGCGGGGCGGGGACCGTTATGTGGGCCTGTGGTTGCTGGGGCTGTGATATTTAAAAAGTATAATTTTAATGATATGCCGCTTATTACTGATTCTAAACAAATGAGTTTTAAACAACGTCAAATGGCATATGAATGGCTAACTAAGAACCCAGATATTGTATGGGCGGTTGGTCAGTGCAGCGCACAAGAAATAGATGAAATGAATATTTTAAAGGCTTCATTGACCGCTATGAAACGAGCTGTGGCAGGGTTGTGTATTGCACCAGAATATTGTCTTGTTGATGGAAATAAAATGCCTGATAAACTGACAGGGCAAGCCGTGGTGCATGGTGATGCGGTGTCTGTGTCTATTGCGGCGGCATCAATTATTGCAAAACAAACACGTGATGCATTGATGTGTGAATTGTCTAAACAGTTTCCACAATATTGTTGGGATAAAAATGCAGGTTATCCAACACAACAACATTTGCAGGCAATCGATAAATATGGTATAAATGAATATTATAGAAAAACTTATCGTCCCGTCAAAGAAAGGTTGGAAAAAAATGAAAATAATTCGTAATTTGAAAAATGTCAAATTGCGTGGTAAATATGTTTTATTGCGTGATGATTTTAATGTCCAAATTGTTGATAATAAAATTACAGATACTTTTCGAGTGGATGCATCTTTAAAGACTATTAAATATTTATCCAAAGCTGGCGCACGAGTTGTTATTTGTTCCCATCTTGGGCGCCCAAAAGGAAAGCAAATTCCAGAATTATCTTTGAAATTTATTGCAGAATATTTGAATATTCCATTTATTGATGATTGTTTGCGTAAAGATTTTTTACAAAAAATGAAAAATGGTAATGTTGTGTTATTGGAAAATCTACGGTTTTATGATGGGGAAGAAACAAATGACAAATCATTTGCAAAAAAATTAGCGGATGGTTTTGATATTTATGTAAATGATGCGTTCTCTGTTTCTCATCGTAAAGCTGCCAGTATTGTTGGGGTGACAAAATATTTGCCAGCGTATGCTGGATTTTTGATGGAAAAAGAAATAACAAATTTAACCAATGTATTACAAAATCCGAAACGTCCATTTTTTGTTTTCATAGGTGGTGCCAAAATATCAGACAAAATAAATGTTTTAAAAAATTTGGTTTCTGTGGCAGATAATATTGTTGTTGGTGGCGCAATGGGAACTACTTTTAATTTTGCGCTGGGGTTGCCAGTTGGACAATCTTTGTATGAGCCAAATCAAACAAGTGCGGTAATGAAAATATTAAATTTAGCTCACAAAAACAATTGCAAAATATTTTTGCCAATTGATAAAGGTGTTGGGAAATCTTTTTCCAAAGATGCAAAGCGTATAAATCGTGATGTTGAACGAATAGAAGCTGATGATGTAATCATGGACGATGGTAAAGTGACTACTGTTCGTAATATAGACTTGTTGCGTATTGCTAAAACAGTGATATGGAATGGAACTTTTGGCTTGGCAGAATGGGGCAAACGTTGGGGGTATTCGTCATTTGAATTTGCAGAAAATTTAGCATATTTATCTAAATCAAAAAAACTAAAGTCAATCGTTGGTGGTGGAGATACAATTGCAGCTTTGGACTTTTGCGGAGTTCGTAAAGATATCAGTTATGTTTCAACTGGTGGTGGTGCATTTTTGGAATTTTTAGAAGGCAAACAATTACCAGGAATTAAACCGTTGATTATTTGATTTTCCCCCCGTGGAGGAGCGTGTCCCGCAGGGAGAGGGGGGTAATCTGGTGTATTCGTTTAATTTAAACGTCTGGCACAATATTTTGTTCAAGTAGTTCATAAAAACAAACATATCGGAATACCCCCTTCGGCACTTCGTGCCATTTTCCCGTTGGGGCAGAATACCCGCCATGGGCGGGGAATAAAAATACAAAAGTATTTTGTTTGATATAATAATATTGTGTTTTTGTGAAAAACATGATACAATTCAAAATCAAAGGAATAAAGCTCGCAGACGTAAGCACAGGTAAAGAGAAACAAAAATGTTCAAACACGCTGAAAGCCGCAGAACTCTACACACACACACACACACACACACACACAACTAAAACGTTGCCTGGCATTTTTATTTTCTGCGGTCTTGTTTGTTTCGTCTGCGTTTAGTACAACTCTCCCCAGTGAATATACACCGTTGGAATATATAGAAAGTGATGGAAGAGTAAAAATTGTCACAGGTGTTATACCAAATAATAGTGTATTGAAGATTGATTATGATTTCCAATTTTTGAGTTTTAATCCGTCTGGTGGTAATGTTGCTATTATGGGGTGTGGAGATGATTTTGGTAATGTTGGTGGAGGTGTTCAAGTAGGTGTTGAAAGATTAAAAGGTGTTGAATGGTTTTATAATATGGAACCTGGAACAAATATGAACAGGTTTCAAGAAGTAACAAATGATAGATTATCAGGTACTTGGACAATCAATGGGTCATCAAGCACTAATACTTTAACAGGTGGATTACAAGATAGTGTGACTTCTTCAGCTCATTTTGGAAATAATAAACCATGGAGAAAATATCCAGTAACATTTTTTCAATCTAATCAAGAACAAAATACTCGTTTATTTCAAACAAAAATCTATCTTGACAATGTAGTGGTTCGTAATTTTGTACCAGTAAAGAGAAAATCTGATAATGTAGTTGGATTATATGATTTAGTTGGTGATACATTTTATACTAATTCAGGTACAGGTGATTTTATAGCAGGACCTGAAGTATGTGCAGCAACTGTGACAATATTGGGCGCTCAGTTTTGTTTAACGGAAAATCAGCCGTCTGGTTCGTATTTAACTGCTAGATATAATAATAATAAATACTATATAAATTTATCAGTTGAAAACGATGCGTTAAATCCAAAAACTATAACAAGTGAATCAAACAATGTATTAAGAATCAAAGTTGGCAATACGACATACAATGCACATGATTCATCTGTATCACAATAAAAAAACACCGTCAAAATGACGGTGTTTTTGTTTATGGCTTTATGATAATTTGTGAATTACCAAGCCACTGCGCAATTTTGGTTCAAACCAAGTTGTCTTTGGTGGCATAATATTACCCGTATCTGCGATATCAATGATTTGACGCATTGTGACGGGATACAGTGCAAATGCGGCAACCATTTCGCCACTATCTACACGTTTTTTCAATTCGCCCAGTCCGCGAATTCCGCCAACAAAGTCTATGCGTTTGCTGGTACGTAAATCACCCAAATTCAAAATCTTATCAAATACCAAATTGGATAATACTGTCACATCCAAGACACCAATTGGGTCGTTGTCATTGTATGTACCTGCTTTGGCAGTCAAAGAATACCATTTCCCATCCAGATACATTGAAAAGTTATGTAATTTGGTTGGTTTATAAATTTCAGTACCCATTTCAACTACGTCAAAAGATTCTTTTAATTTTTCAATAAATTCATCTGAAGATAACCCGTTTAAATCTTTGATAACACGGTTGTAATCTATAACTTTTAATTGGCTTTCTGGGAAAATCACAGCCAAGAAATAGTTGTATTCTTCATTACCTGTGTGATTTGGATTTTGATCGCGTTTTTCAGCCCCAACGCGTGCAGCAGCAGCTGTTCTGTGGTGACCGTCTGCAACATAAAACGCAGGGACATTTGCAAAGATTTCTGTGATGCGTTTGTTTATTGCATCATCTTCAATTTTCCAGAAAGTGTGACCGAAACCGTCTTCTGCGACAAAGTTATATTCTGGTTCTTGGTTTTCAACAATATTTTTCACGATTTGATTCATTTCATCAACATCTGGATAAGCAAAGAACACTGGTTCCAAGTTTGCATTTTGAATACGGACGTGAATCATACGGTCGTCTTCTTTGTCTTTACGTGTCAATTCGTGTTTTTTGATTTTGCCGGTCATATAATCGTCCACATTTGCGGCAGCAACCAAACCATATTGTGTGCGACCATCCATTGTTTGAGCATAAATGTAATACATTTCTTTGTCATCTTGGACTAACCAGCCGTTTTCTTGCCATTTTTTGAAGTTTTCTACGGCTTTATCATAGGTTTTTTGTTCGTGTTCGTCCGCAATTGGATCAAAATCAATTTCTGGTTTAATAATATGCAACAAAGATTTTTCGCCAGCCTCATTTTTTGCTTCTACTGAATTCAAAACGTCATAAGGACGCGAAGCAACTTCGCTAACTAAGTTTTTTGGTGGTCTGACACCTGCAAATGGTTTAATTTTCATATCTTTTTCCTTTTGTTTGTTCCTTAAAACGTTTGGGATTATAACATAAAAAAAATGCTTTTCCAGACCATACGTAAAAATATTTATTTGAAAAAAGAAATAAAGCATATATAATACTGCTATCGCATTGGGGTATAGTTTAACGGTAGAACAGCAGACTCTGACTCTGTATATCGCGGTTCGAATCCGTGTACCCCAACCAAAAATCAAAAGGTTTTATACCTGTTTGATTTTGGGTTTGTGGTCGCGGTTCGTGGCTTGCAACCTGTGGTTGTTGGTTCGATTATGAGTTGATGTTTATGAACAAAGTGAAATAAACATCATACGAATACCCCGCAGCGACATATTTATATGTAGCGAGGGAATCCGTGTACCCCAACCAAAAATCAAAAGGTTTTATACCTGTTTGATTTTGGGTTCATAAAGCTGTTTTATGGTGCGAATAACATATAAGTTTTGGATATATATGATATGAGCGGTTTAAAAGATAATATAAAACAACGTATTTCAAAGAATATGTTTGTTCAAAATTACAGTCGTATGTGGCCGTATGTGAAGCCTTTTTGGTTTCGTGCTTTGATGTCTGTGTTGATTGCGATACCTATTGGTTCAATGGATGCGTTGATTGCTTTGTCTTTGAAACCATACATGGATTTGGTTATGGTTGAAAAGTCATTGTCTGCGTCATGGTATATTCCGCTGGTTATCGTTTTATTTACTTGTATCCAGGGTGGCTTGACATATATTGCAGAATATTTAAATACTTGGGTCGGGACAAAGATTACTAATCGTTTAAAGTTTGATTTGTATTCTAAAATGCTGACTTATGATACAGACTATTTTACTAGAAATGCGTCTGGTGATGTCATTTGGAATTTTAACAATAATGCTGATATGGCATGCAGTGGGTTATTGACGAATTTGAAATCGTTTGTTCAAAAAACATTTTCTTCTTTGTCTTTGATTAGTGTGCTGTTTTATAATTCGTGGCAATTGGCTTTGGTATGTTCTTTTGTTTTATTTGGTGCTTTGTTGCCAATGACAACGTTGAAACGCAGAATGCAAAGTGTTTTTAATAAAAGTATCAAAGCAGATTCTGCTGTTTTGACTACGTATAATGAAACGTATGCAGGAAACAG
>Ga0310786_10009117_pt1 | contig 12645 bp, 5 predicted proteins | sample AusTroGonzalo_MG_FD_203881 | JGI IMG/M metagenome (GOLD analysis project Ga0310786, IMG submission 203881) | Bovine rumen microbial communities from tropical cattle in Woodstock, Queensland, Australia - Gonzalo_03 (v2) (version 2) | ecosystem: Host-associated > Mammals > Digestive system >...
ACCCACCTGCATCTATCTGAACACCACGCTCGACAACAATGCCAAGAACACCCTCATCAATACCCGCTGGATTGAGAAGGGCATGAACAATACCGACCCGAAACTATTCGGCGAGTACGGCACGATGGACGCCAACGGCACCAATATTACTCCTGCCAGCAACAAGATCCAGTCCTACACCGTCAGTCTCGAAACCATCCTTACTGCTGAGCAGGCCGCTGGTTTTGCCTACGACAAGATGTTCACCGACTGGGATCCTGCTTTCTTGGCAAAGCAGTTGGATGCACCTTCTGCGAAGTTCGAGAACGGCACCGTAACCTTCAGTCTTGCCAACAACGGTATGATTGGATGCGCACTGTTCGTGAACGGCAAGTTAGTTGGCATATCCGACAGCGGCAGCTTCACCTTCGTCGCTACAACCGACAGCGACAGCTTCACCAACAACACAGGCGATGATATCCTCACGATCCGTGCCATCAACCAGATGGGTGGTTTAGGTCCCGAGGCTCCCGTTGAGATGGTTGTGGATGGCGTCAACGCTCCCAAGGCCGACATCAACGCTGCCGACGCCCTCTATAACGTTCAGGGCATCCGCGTGAACAAGGCTTCGAAGGGTATCTACATCATGGACGGCAAGAAAGTGGTAGTGAAGTAAAAGCGAAGTTCGCTACACCTTATTTATTATTAAGGCGTGGTCAGGCGGTTGTCTGGCCACGCTTTTTTTAACACTATTGCGCAAACGTTTGCGAAAAAAAGGTTACGCAACATTTCATTTATTTAAAATATTTGCGTATCTTTGCAGCGTTAAATTACTTAAAACTGTCTTTACAGAACTACATACGACAAAATAACCTATCAAATAATTAATTAAAACTACTAAATTTATGTCTGAAAAATTAAAGAGTATCAGAGCGACGCTTGTACTGGCCCTCGTCATGTTTGTGGGCACAATACAGGCGCAGACCGTCAAGGTCAACGTGAAGGACTCGAGTGGTGAAGCAGTCATCGGTGCCAGTGTCATTGAGAAAGACACGCGCAATGGTGGTATCACCGACCTCGATGGTAATTTCACACTCAAGTCTACGGGCAAGCCCGTGGTCATCTCCTACGTCGGCATGAAGACCAAGACGGTCGACGTGAAGGGCAAGTCAAGCATCAACGTGGTGCTGGAAGAAGACAACACGACGCTGAACGACGTGGTGGTCATTGGTTACGGCTCGGTGAAGCGTAAGGACATCACCGGTTCTGTGGCTACCGTCAACAGCGAGCAACTGGCTGCCGTTCCCGTAGCCAACGCTTCTGAGGCTTTGACAGGTAAGATGCCTGGTGTGCAGATTACCTCTACCGAAGGCTCTCCCGACGCCGAAGTGAAGATTCGCGTGCGTGGTGGCGGTTCTATCACCCAGTCCAACGACCCGCTCTACATCGTCGACGGCTTCCCCGTTGACGGTATCAGCGACATCCCCGCCAACGACATCGAGGACATCACCGTGCTGAAGGACGCTTCGTCGACCGCTATCTACGGTTCGCGTGGTGCCAACGGTGTTATCCTGGTGACCACGAAGAGCGGACAGGCCGGTAAGACCAAGGTGAGCTACAACGCCTACTACTCTTGGAAGAAGATGGCCAAGAAGATGGATGTGCTCGACGCCTACGACTACGCCAAGTGGCAGTATGAGCTGGCTCTGCTGAAGAACAGCAACAACCCCGAGAAGATTTCCTCTTATACCGATTATTTCGGCAACTATCAGGACATCGACCTCTACAAGGACGTCGCTGAGAACGACTGGCAGGACATCACCTTCGGACGCACAGGTCACACCTTCAACCACAACCTCAACGTGAATGGTGGTTCGGAGAGCATCAAGTATGCATTTAGCTATGCCCACATGAACGACAAAGCCATCATGATCGGCTCTACGTTCAAGCGCGACAACTTCAACCTGAAGCTGAACACCAAGCCCACCAAGCGTACGACGCTTGACTTCCAGGCCCGCTACGCCATCACAGACATTCGCGGTGGCGGTGCCAACGAGGCAACAGGTGCCTACGACACCGACCGTCGTCTGGCCTACTCTGTCATCTACACCCCGATACCCCTGGCTAACCTCGACCCCACGGCAGGTACCGACGACGACCTGGGTAACCTTTACAACCCCGTAACCGCTGCCTCCGACAACGACCGCAAGAAGCAGCGCAAGAACCTGAACATGGCTGGTAGCTTCGGATGGGAAGTCATCGACAACCTGAAGCTGAAGACCGAGTTCGGCTACGACGACTACAACGAGTACGACCAGCGTTTCTGGGGTCTCACCTCTTATTATATTAAGAATGTACCCGCGAGCGAGAACCAGAACCACCCGGCTATCAACCTGGTGAACACCAGCCGCCACCGTTTCCGCAATACGAACACGGCTAACTACGATTTCAAGAAGCTCATTAACAACGACGACCACAGCGTCAACCTGCTGGTAGGTCACGAGTATGTGATTACCAAGAAGCACGCCAACACCAACACCGTTCACGGTTTCCCCGTCGACTACGATGCCGAGACTGCTTGGAAGCTCACCTCGCAGGGTGTGCCCTACACCGTTGACGATTCTTACGCTGCCGATGACAAGCTGCTGTCTTGGTTCGGCCGTCTGAACTACAACTTCAAGGATCGCTACCTGCTGGCTGCTACGTTCCGTGCTGATGCCTCGTCGAAGTTTGCCGAGCAGAACCGCTGGGGCTACTTCCCCTCTGTGGCACTCGCCTGGCGTATCTCGCAGGAGCCGTTCATGAAGAGCACCGAAGGCTGGCTCGACGACTTGAAGCTCCGCGTCAGCTATGGTACTGCCGGTAACAACAACATCCCCGTGGGCCAGCTCGTCCAGATGTACGAGAACAAGGCTACCTCGTGGGTCAACGGCTACAACAACTACTGGGCTCCTTCAAAGACAATGGCCAACTCCGACCTGAAGTGGGAAACTACCATCACGCGTAACCTCGGTCTCGACTTCACCGTCTTCGGCGGCAAGTTGAACGGTACCATCGAAGCGTACATCAACACGACGAAGGACCTGCTCATCCAGTTCCCGACACAGGGTACGGGTTACGACAACCAGTACCGCAACCTTGGTGAAACTGAGAACAAGGGTATTGAGGTTTCGTTCACCTATCACATCCTGAACAAGAAGGACTATGGTCTGGACTTCAGCGCCAACTTCGGTGCCAATAAGAGCAAGATCAAGAGCCTCGGCATCATGGAAGACTTTGGTAAGGACTCGCGCTGGGCTTCTACCGAAATCGGTAACGACTACTGGATTGCAGTAGGCGGATCTGTTGGCGAAATCTACGGTTACAAGAGCGCCGGCCGCTACGAGGTCAGCGACTTCGAGGGCTACAATGCCGCTACCGACACTTGGATCCTGAAGCAGGGTGTACCCGATGCATCATCTGTTGTCGGCAAGGTACGTCCCGGTTCGTTAAAGATTGAGAATATTGCTGACAAGGAAGGTGCAGAGAACATCATCAGCAACGAGGACATCACCACCATCGGCAACGTCAATCCCGACTTCTTCGGCGGCTTCAGCATCACGGGCCGTGCTTACGGATTCGACCTCGTGGCCAACTTCAACTACAGCGTGGGCAACAAGGAGTACAACGCTAATAAGATTATGTACACCCAGACGGGTAAGTACCAGTATCGCAACATGATTGACATCATGGCCGACGGCGAGCGCTGGACCAACCTCGACCCCGAGACTGGTCTGCTCACGAACGACCCCGAACGCCTGGCTCAGCTCAATGCCAACACCACCATGTGGAGCCCCTACACCAGCCACATGATTCTCACCGACTGGGCTGTCGAGGATGCTTCGTTCCTGCGTCTGAACACCCTTTCGCTGGGTTACACGCTCCCCACTACCCTGACCAAGCTTGCCAGCATCAACAGCCTGCGCTTCTACGTCACCGCCTACAACGTGTTCACAATTACGGGCTACGACGGCTACGATCCTGAGTCCGACTGTATCCGTACAACTGCTCTCACGCCCAACGTCGACTATTCGGGCTATCCCCGCAGCCGTTCGTTCGTAGTAGGTTTGAATTTGAATTTCTAAAATGAAGGAGGAAACAAAAGATGAAAAATAAGATTAAGCTTTCCATCATGGCTCTGTCGCTCGTTGCACTGGCTTCTTGCGACATGGATGCCCCAAGTATATCTTCGCTCGACGGCGAGACCGTCTACTCGACCTACTCGCTGGCAGAATCCGAAGTAATGTCAATCCACGTATCCTTTGGTGAGACCAACTCCTACCGCGGACGCTTCCTGCCCTACTACGGCGTGAACACCGACGTGGAGGTAGGTAACTCACCCGACATCACCAAGGCTGGCGATGACAACAAGAATGACCTGTGGGACTACAACACAAAAGCCACCAACGGTCAGATGAATACCGACAACAATGCCTACGCCAAGTTCTACGAGGGCATCGAGCGTGCCAACCTGGCCATCGAGGGTCTTCGTCAGTATGGCAATATTGCCAGCAACAAGGACATGGCTCAGCTGCTTGGTGAGGCCCTGACCCTGCGCGCTGTCATCTATAACGACCTGATTAAGGCCTGGGGTGACGTGCCTGCACGCTTTGAGCCCAACAACTCTGATAACTTGTACCTGCCACGCACCAACCGCGACGTCATCTACAAGCAGTTGTTGGCCGACCTTCTCGAGGCCGAGGACTACTGCTACTGGCCCAACGAGAACAAGATTACGAAGAGCACTGAGCGCGTCAGCAAGGCTTTCGTAAAGGCCCTGCGCGCCCGTCTGGCCCTCTACGCTGGCGGATTTGGACTCCGTGGCGACGGCTACCGTAAGTCGAAGGATGCCGAACTAGCTCCGGAGAAGATGTACGAGATTGCCCGCAAGGAGTGTGAGGACATCATCAATCAGGGCTGCAACACGCTGGGTGCCTTCAAGGACAACTTCGTCAAGCTCTGTGAGGACAATGTTACTGCCGGTGGCGAGAGCCTTTGGGAGATTCCCTTCTCCGACGGTCGCGGACGTGTACTCTATACCTGGGGTGTCAAGCACAACTCCAAGGACCAGTACACCCAGCAGGCTCAGGGTGGTGTCAACGGCCCTATCGCCTATCTGTACTACGACTACGATGCTGACGACATTCGCCGCGACATCACCTGCGTTCCCTACGAGTGGAGCAAGGATCTGAACAACGGAAAGGCATTTGCCACCTTCCGCGCCATCAACAAGTGGTGCTTTGGCAAGCTGCGCTACGAGTGGATGAAGCGTATCGTCACCTCTACCAACGACGACGGTATCAACTTCCAGTACATGCGTATGGCCGATGTCTACCTGATGGCTGCCGAGGCAGAGAACGAACTGGGTAACACCAGCACTGCCTGGAACTACATGAAGCCCGTCCTCGACCGTGTACTGCCCGCCGCTAAGGTCAGCGCCCTGCAGGCTAAGTACACCGCTTCGCAGCAGGCCTTCCGCGAGGGTATCTACGACCAGCGCGCATTGGAGTTCGCTGGTGAGGCACTCCGCAAGCCCGACCTCGTACGTTGGGGTATCATCGATGCAAAGATGGCTGAAGCCAAGACCAAGCTCGCTGCCCTGCAGAAGCGTACCGGCATCTACGAGGGACTGCCCGACAAGGCTTATATCAACAACGCCGAGGATGCCAATGCTATCCAGGTCTATGGTCTGAACAAGGGCGAGGACAGCCCGAGCGACGAGATCAAGAACAACTGGGAGTCGAAGAACTGGTTTGAGTCGAGCGGCAAGTTCGTGCTCACGCAGGAGTACATCGACGGACTCTACACCGTACAGCCCAGCACTCACTGCCTGTGGCCCATCTGGCAGACATTCATCAATGCCAGCAACAACATGCTTAACAACGATGGCATCTTCGGCCAGCTGTCAGACTAATAGAATTGTAGAATTGGAAAATTGAAGAATTGAAGAATATGAAAAAGAATATCATCAATAAGTTCATCTTCGCGGGACTGGCCGCACTGGCATTCACTGCTTGTAGCGAGCCCGACGACGAGATTACGAGCAGCAACTACAGCCGCAACTTCTCGCCTGTCAATCTGGAAGCCCGCGTTGTCAACCAGACGCAGATTCGCGTCAACTGGACTCCCTCCGAGGGCGCAACAGCCTACCATCTGGAAGTCTATAACGACAGTATGCAGTTCGCAGGTTCACCCGTGAAGACTGCCACCGTCACTGCTGCCGACCTGCCCTACACCATGAAGGGCTTCGAGGGCGAGGAGAACTACAGCATCCGCGTTCAGGCTATTACCGAAGGCAACGAAAGCCGCACCTCCAAGTGGTCGGGCATTGCCGTACAGACGGGCCGCGAGCAGATTTTCGCTGACCTCACCGAGGCCGACCTCACCAACACCAGCGTCACCTTGCACTGGCCTGCTGGCGAGAGTGCCGACTACATCACCATCAAGCCGGGCGACATCCGTCACAACCTGACAGCCGCTGAGATTGCTGCAGGTACTGTCACCATCGACGGACTGACCGACGACACGGACTATACAGCTGTGATGACCCGTGGCACGAAGACACGCGGAACCGTGAAGTTCACCACTCCGCTCAACCTCAACGGTGCTACAAAGATTGAGGCTGGTGCCGACCTCGTGGCTGCCATCGCTGCTGCTGCCGACGGTGAAATCCTCGCACTGATGCCTGGTGAGTATACTGTTGGTGCCGATGCCGACGCTTCTTACAAGTACGGTTCTCTCACGATTTCGAAGAACCTGACCATCCGCAGTGCCAAGTCTACCGACCGTGCCATCATCCGCGGACGTTTCCAGATCTCGGCTGGTGCATCGCTCGACCTCAATCAGATTGTGGTCAATGGTAAGGAGACTTCTGGCGACCAGGCCTTCAACTACACGGAGGACGGCGAATACGACCACCTGAACATTCAGGACTGCGAGGTCTTCGGCTTCACCAAGGGCTTCTACTATGTGAACAAGGCTGCCAAGATCAACGAGATTACCATCAACAACTGCCTCATCCACGACATCGAGTGCTCGGGCGGTGATATGTTCGACTGCCGCTCAGGTGCCATCCTGAAGATTAACATCACCAACTCGACCGTCTGGCACTGTGCTTGGGAGCGCGACTTCGTCCGCTACGACGACAAGTCCAGCAACTTCGAGGGTGTACAGCCGCAGATTACCATCGACCACTGCACGCTCAACGATGTGTCGAACCTGGCTGGCAAGCGCATCCTCTACGTTCGTTTCGCAGGCAACAGCATTACGTTCACCAACAACATTGTGTCGAACACTGCCGCTAACTTCTCGAACCAGAGCAGTACCGCTGTTCCCACCTTCGAGAACAACAACTACTGGAACGCTCCTGCACTGAACGCTGAGGGCGGTGCCGGCAAGTTCATCGACACTACAGGACGCGAGCTTGACCCGGGCTATGCTGACGCTGCCAACGGCAACTTCACCGTTAGCAACGAGGACATCAAGTTCTACGGCATCGGTGCTCCGCGCTGGATTAAGTAATCGTTAAATTCCGCCATTCAAACAGGCACGCTTTCCCTCCTCGAGAGGTGGCGTGCCTGTTTTTCAGAAAAAGACACCAAACTAAAACTAAAGTAATATGAAGACAACTATTATCACACTATTTGCATGTTGCTCCCTCACCGCGAGCGCGCAGCAGACGCTCCCCTATCAGAATCCGAAACTCAAGGCCGAACAGCGTGCCGACGACCTCATCGGGCGACTGACACTCGACGAGAAGGTCAAACTGATGATGGACTCCTCGCCCGCCATCGAGCGACTCGGGATTCCCCAGTTCCAGTGGTGGAACGAAGCCCTGCACGGCATAGGCCGCAACGGCTACGCCACGGTATTCCCCATCACGATGGGAATGGCAGCCTCGTGGGACGACGAACTGCTGCACCAGGTATTCACGGCAGTCAGCGACGAGGCGCGCGTAAAGGCGCAGCAGGCCAAGCGTTCAGGTAACATCAAGCGCTACCAGAGCCTCTCATTCTGGACACCCAACATCAACATCTTCCGCGACCCGCGCTGGGGACGCGGACAAGAAACCTACGGCGAAGACCCCTACCTCACTTCGAAGATGGGACTCGCCGTCGTACGCGGACTACAGGGCTACACCTACGACGGAAAGCCGCTGAGTGCGCCAAATACCATCAGTACCCCGAGTGCGCCGGGCTACATCAAGCTCCTCGCTTGCGCCAAGCACTTCGCCGTGCATAGCGGACCAGAGTGGAACCGCCACACCTTCAACGTAGAGAACCTGCCCGAACGCGACCTTTGGGAAACCTACCTGCCCGCCTTCAAGGCATTGGTACAAGAGGGCGACGTGGCTGAGATTATGTGTGCCTACCAGCGCATCGATGGTCAGCCCTGTTGCTCCCAGACGCGCTACGAACAGCAGATTCTGCGCGACGAATGGGGCTTCGACGGTTTGATAACCAGCGACTGCGGAGCCATCCGCGACTTCCTGCCCCGTTGGCACAACACCGCCAAGGACGGTGCCGAGGCTTCAGCCCAGGCCGTGCTGGCAGGCACTGACGTGGAATGTGGTTCTGAGTATCGCAACCTGCCCGAGGCCGTGCGTCGTGGTGATATCAAGGAAGCAGACCTCGACCGTTCCCTGCGTCGACTGCTCATCGCCCGCTTCCAGTTGGGCGACTTCGACAGCGACGACCTCGTTCCCTGGACGAAGCTCCCCGAGTCGCTCGTAGCTTCCAAGGAGCACAAAGCCCTCGCCTACCAGATGGCCCAGAAGTCCATCGTCCTGCTGAAGAATACGGAGCGCTCCCCGCTCATCGGGGAGGCGGCTTCCGCCGGAGGGGCTAAAACTCCTGTCTTGCCATTATCCAAAGATGCACGCATCGTCGTCATGGGGCCCAACGCCAACGACTCCGTCATGATGTGGGGCAACTACTCCGGCTACCCCACCCGCACCATCACCGCCCTTGAAGGCATCCGTCAGAAAACCGCCACGAACTACATTCCCGCCTGTGGCCTGACCCGCAACGAGGTATTCGAGAGCCGCTTCAACGAAATCCGCTCTCCGCTCGGCCCTCAGGGCATGCAGGCCACCTATTATAACAACACGGAGATGCAAGGTGCCCCCGCTACTACAGTCACCATGATGCAGCCTATCAAGCTGAGCAACGGCGGCAACACGGTCTTCGCCCCCGGTGTCAACCTGGAAAACATCTCAGCACGTTTCGACGGCACCTTCATTCCTACCCGCGACGAGACGGTCATCCTGACCATCAGCGGTGACGACAAGCTGCGCCTCATTGTCGACGGAGACACGCTGGTCAACCTCTGGAGCGTTCGTCAGCGCATACAGGTCGGCAGGAAGGAGCTCAACGTGAAGGCTGGTCACAACTACCGCCTGCAGATTGACTATGTGCAGGAGGCTGGCTACGGCGCCCTTAACTTCGACATACAGAGCCGTGTTGCACCTACCCGCGAACAACTGTTAGCACAGATTGGCAATGCTGAGACCGTTGTCTTCATTGGCGGCATCTCACCCTCACTCGAAGGCGAGGAGATGCGTGTCAACGAGCCAGGTTTCCAAGGGGGTGACCGCACCTCCATCGAGTTGCCACAGGCCCAGCGCGACGTGCTCCGCATGCTCCACGAAGCTGGGAAGAAGGTGGTCTTCGTCAACTGCTCCGGTGGTGCTATGGGACTTGCACCCGAACTGGAGTCGTGCGATGCCATCCTGCAGTGGTGGTACGACGGCGAACAGGGTGGCCGCGCCTTGGCCGATGTGCTCTTTGGCGACTACAACCCCAGCGGCAAGCTGCCCGTCACCTTCTATAAGAACGTCGACGAGCTGCCCGACTTCCTCGACTACACCATGAAGGGCCGTACCTACCGCTACTACACGGGCGAGGCGCTCTTCCCCTTCGGCTACGGGCTCTCATATACCACCTTCCAGATGGGCAAACCTGTCTATAGCAATAACACGGTACGCGTCAACGTGAAGAACACAGGCACCCGCGACGGTATGGAGACCGTTCAGGTCTACATCCGCAATACTGCCGACAAGGAGGGCCCGCTCAAGACGCTCCGGGCCTACCAGCAGGTCAGCCTGAAGGCCGGTGAGTCGAAGACCATCTCCATCCCCCTCAGCCGCCAGTCGTTCGAGGGCTGGGATGCCAAGACCAACACCATGCGCGTCGTTCCTGGCAAGTACGAGCTCATGGTGGGCAACAGCAGTGCCGACACAGCCCTGCAGCGCCTGACGGTCAGTATCAAGTAACATATCAAAAAATACATCAAAAAAGCAAATAAAAAAGTTGGTATATCAATTATTATATGTATCTTTGCGCTCAGAAAACGAAGAACCATTTATTAATTAACATAAAACGCGTATGAAAAAGATTTACAACATGAAGAAAGTGCTGCTCACCGTAGCAGCCCTGCTCACCTGCAGCATGTCGTTTGCTCAGTTTACTGAGACAGATGAGACTGCCAAAGGAGCAGACAAGAACATTGATGCTGTAGGTGTCAGTTACACACTCCCCGGCGATTACATTGCTGGTAAAGGTTCCTCTATGGCCGGAACGATGCCCCGTAAGGGTCTGAAGCTTCGTACCAAGCAGAACGGAGGTATCATCGTCTTCAATGTCAATCAGGGCTACACCATTGTCAGCCTGACAATTGACGCCGTTGGTAACTATGTTGCTGACGACAACTCGAATCCTTATGTAAAGGTTACTGGCGTCAACGTCGACGGTGCATCTGCAACCTTCGAAGGTGGCGAGTTCCCTGAGAAGGGTTCCGAAACATCAGGCATCCTGACCATCAGCGGCATCAACGCCCATGAGTCTATCGAGATTGTATTGGACAACTCTAATGCTTCTGCTGGTACTCAGATTAACGCTTGCTACGAAGTGACCTATGAAGAGGCTGCCGCTGCCGAGCCAACCATCAAGTTGTCTCCCGACACCGTGAACCTCGTTCCCGGTGCTGAATTCCAGATTGAGTCAACGATTGTTCCTGCTACCTTCGGCGCTGATTGCTATTGGTACGCAGGCACCATTGATAGCTTCATGGACAATGGTGGTGTGAGCGCTCCCAACGACATCATCGACTTAACCCCAACTGGTTTAGTCACCGCAAAGAGTCCTGGTGAGATTCCCGTCAAGCTGACATGGAGTGGAAATCCTGGCGTCAACGAGGATACCACCCTCGTCATCGTCAACGCCTTTAATCCTGCAGAACTCACTAAAGTTCAGGAATACGACTTCACCACCATGGGCGACGTAGAACTGGCTATCGGCGGCGAGTCATTCCAGATTTGGAACGATGCCAATAAGCAGTGTAATCCTTCTCAGTTCTGCACCAACGAAGGTTTGGAGAGACTTGCCTTCCAGGCTGTTATCGCTGATGGCTCTTCCAAGGGCTGGAAGATTGTCGATGGTCAAGGTCTTTACCTCACAGGTGCTGGCCGTAGCGCAGCCATTGGTGGATTAAAGGCAGGACAGTTCCTTGAGATTATCTATACCGGAGCTCTGTTCGCAACCCGCGACTATACGATGGATACCAAGTTAGGTCCCGATGCTGGTACTGCCAAGAAGATTCTCAGCGACCAGACTGGTCACTTCGTCTGCCAGGTGATGGATAAGGACGGCGAGACTGAGAACCTGATCATTGGTTTCGAGATCAACACTGGTCAGTATATCAAGACCATCGCTGTTTACGATACTGAGGCTGATCCCACAGCAATTAAGGAAGTGGCTACTGCTGCCAAGACGCGTAGCACCTACAACCTCATGGGCATCAAGGTTGCCGCCAACTCAAAGGGTCTGCGCATCCAGGATGGTAAGCTGATGATTGTGAAGTAAATAATTCAAGTTCTACAAAGAACAACAGTAAAGAGCTGGAAGGCCCAAGCCTCCAGCTCTTTTTTCATAACCCTTCGCTTTCTTCTTTCTTTTATTTCTTTATTCTTTATTTTTTTATTCTTTATTCTTTATTTCTTTATTCTTTAGGCGCTTGCGCCGCCCCTGTATTCTTTAGGCGCGCATGCGCCGCCCGAGATTCACCAGAAAAGTTAAATTCTCTCTTGCCATAGTTGTTCAGTTTTTGTTTGTTAGTTTGTTTGTTAGTTCTTTTAGTCGGCTGTCGCCTTCGTAAGAGCGGCATTGCCGAGTGAGTAGATTAGTATTGTTAGTTAAGTTTTTGTCTTGGTTGGCGCCTTAACTTTCGACAATGCAACTGCAGTGTAAAGTGAACGCGGAGGTAAGCTCGCTTGGCCTTCGCTGAGCCGCAGCCCGCAGTCGCCGTTGCATCTTCATTGCAACGGCAAAGGTACGAAGATTTTGCGAGCGGTGCAAATAAAAGCCTCAAAATCCACCTTTTTCGAGGGGTATTTTCCACCCTATTTTTGCAGAAAAATCCAGTCGTGTGTGGTCGGAGCAAAGTCAGCGGTTACTCCGAGCAAACAGGGTGGTTTGGTCGGAGCAAATATATTTTCTTCCCAGGCAGGCTTTGTGTCTCTCACACACAGACAGCCATTTATTATTTTATTACGATATTACGTTATTACTTTATTATTTTTTGATGTTTTTCAATTGCGCAGAGAAATTCTCATAATATATATAATTATAT
>Ga0310786_10009118_pt1 | contig 12645 bp, 17 predicted proteins | sample AusTroGonzalo_MG_FD_203881 | JGI IMG/M metagenome (GOLD analysis project Ga0310786, IMG submission 203881) | Bovine rumen microbial communities from tropical cattle in Woodstock, Queensland, Australia - Gonzalo_03 (v2) (version 2) | ecosystem: Host-associated > Mammals > Digestive system >...
ATTTGCAAACTAGCTGAAGCAGAAGAAGACTCCAATGCCTGGTGGAACAGATGTAGTTGGAGCTTATGATCCAGTCACAATGCTCAAGTACTTTGTCTTTGGAAAGTCTGATGGCAATGATGGAACAAGTGTTTAGACTGTTGGATCTACTGCTGACTATGACCAGCTTGGAGACATCGAGTACTTCTTGAGAAACTTCTTGAAGCAGTTCAAGATTCCATTCTCAAGGTACAAGACACCAGAGAACACAATTGAGAGAAATGACACAATCTCATATGAAGAGCACTCATTCAGCATGATGGTGATGCGTTTCTAGAAGAGATTTGCCGAGGGATTCAAGAGAGGATTCATGACTCACTTGAGACTTCGTGATCTTTGGGACAAGAAAGGGTATGAGCTCAAGGAAAGTGATCTTGAAGTTGACTTTGTGAAGCCAGTTCTCTTTGATCTCTATGAAGTCTAGAAGCTTGTGGATGCAAAGATGTCAATCTACAAGTCATTTGTTGACCAAGATGAGATAAGCAAGATCATTTGCATGAAGAAGTATCTGCAATGGACTGATGCTGAGATAGAAGAGAACTTCAAGATGCTTGCAAAAGAGAAGCAGCTAGTGGCTATTGCCGACTGGCTTGCTGACAAGATCTCCGATGAGAATCCTCCAGTAGGCTATGAGTCCCCAATAAAGCTCAAGAGTGACTTGACTGCAGAAGAGAAGACCAATGGTGCTACAAGTCCAAGTGGTGGAGAGAGTGATGCTGGTGGAGAGAGTGAGTCTGGAGAGAGTGATGCTGGTGGAGAAGAGCCAGCAGCTCCATCAGAAGATGCATCAAGCGAGCCAGAAGCTGCAGAAGAGCCATCATTCGGCTTGAGTTGATGAGCCTGCCTGGAAATCCCACACCAGGTAAATATAGTCAAATAGACTATGGCTAATCACTCAACAGATTTTCTTCGTTTCTCTGCCTACTCGATCAAAGATCTGATAACCCGAAAGTTGTCAGAGGACATCAAGCTGACAGATCAAATCTATGAGGGATCTAATGCTAGCATCTTGATAGACTTGATCTCATACATGTACTAGTGTCTAGTCTATCAGCTGAACAATGCCGCTTCTGAGTCAATGTTCATGGACACCCAAGTGTACAAGAACATTGTCAGGCTTGTAAAGTTGATAGGATACAATCCACATGGATGCTAGCCATCAGTCATGACAGTCAACATAGTTCCACAGAATGGGACATCACTCAGAAACTACCAGATTCCTTTCTACTCTTGCATTGACAGCGGCTTGACTGACCACAATGGAAAGAAGATCTACTTCTCTACTAAGAGGAACTAGCTTGATCAAGGACAGACTACTGGTGACTCAACCAGACTTGTCGAGAACTCTTACTAGCCAGTGATCATGTACAATGGTCGTTGGAGACTGTACAACACTATCTTCACGGCATCCGGTGTTGAGAATGAGACATTTGTTCTTGATGGCCTAGTTTCAGATGCATCAAAGGACTAGTATGTAGCTCACAACTTCATTGACATCTTTGTCTAGCACTATGATGGCACAGGCGAGTGGAAGTTCTAGAGAGACTGGGAGCTTGACATTGATGGAATCTTCTCTGGCTACAGCTCAAACAAGGCAAAGCTGTTCAACAATGAGACAATATTCAAGAGCTTGTATCCAGGAACCTACCATGTCTATCAAGTCTATCTGAATGAAGACAAGACATATGAACTGAAGTTTGGAAATGGCATTGTTGGTGCAAAGCTGTCTCCTGGTGACAAAGTGTATGTCTTCTATCTTGACACCAATGGTCTTGATGGCTAGATTGACACACTAGACATGCCAGAAGATGCAAAGTTTGCACATACACCAGACATGTTTGGAATGTCAAACTAGCTGTACTCTGACATCTTTGGGTATGACATTGACAACAGCTCGGTCAAAGTCCTGACAAAGCCGGAGAACAGTGATCTGTATTCAATTGTCCTTCCAAATGGCCAGTCAACACAAGCAAAGACTGAAGAAGAAGTTGATGAGATCAGAGACAATGCTCCAAACTGGTTCACAACAGGAAACCGTCTTGTCACTAAAGTCGACTATGAGTACTATCTCAAGAACAATGCAAATGGCATCTCTATCGTTGGCTCAGACATAGTTGATGTCAAGTGCATGAACAATTGGGAGTATCTCGCATCATTCTACAAGTGGCTGTACTATCTTGGGACAAGTGGCAAGCATGTCTACTACTCTTCATATCTCGGAAATGGTCTTGAGCCGTCACCACAGAGATATCTCACAAAAGAGAACTTCTTGAGATACAACTATCTCTATGCTGACTCCGCAGATGCAAACAACTTGTACATCTGGCTCAAGACAACCAATGACAACTTTGATCCTCAGCTTGGAACACTCTACATGAACTAGCTGCTTGGGCCAATCAAGCTGATGACTGCCGAGCTAGTTGTCTGCAAGGCGATAAATGTCATGTTTGACATCTGTGCTGCTCCTGAAGAGTATGCCATTGCAAAGTACTTGAGCCAAGACGGCTAGGATGAGCAGACAGCATTCGATGAAGAGTGTGAGTCATACATTGAGATCACTCTAGATGACAATGCAATCTATGTAGCTAACTCTCTCCAGAAAGAGATCTATGACATCATTGTTGATGGATTCAACATCAACAACTGCTCAATTGGCTAGAATGTGTCATATAGCAAGATCTTGGAGAAGATCTACTCTTTGAATGGTGTGTCTAGAGTAAAGACAGTGTTCAAGCCAACTAGCTCTAGCTTTGGAGCTACAAGAACTGTTGATGGACTGGCTTTTGCATCTTGGTCTGCGGCAAGTGACTTCATCTTGACTGGTGATGACATCTCGGTGTCTAACACTTCACGACAGCTAGAGCCATTCTAGTTCCCGGTGTTCAATGGAGCCCAGACTCTGATGAGCAGGATAAAGATCATCAAGAAGTCACTCTCAACTATAAACACCATCAAGTTCTGATGAGATTGCTAGTGGATGATTGAGCAAAGTGTGTAGCTAGAAGTAGTAGTTGTGGAAGAAAGAGAATGTGAATGGAAGAACCTGACAAGATCATCAAAGATGCAATGCCAAGTGATGATGGCTTCTCATTCGTTGAGACTGCTGGATCATTGATCTAGAACAATGAGTTTGCTAGTGGATTCAAGACTTTCCAGACAGCTAGCAATCCAGACTTGAAGCATGATGCATTCATCTACACCGTTCTGTCATCAATAGCAGATGATGTTGGCTCTACTCTCTACAGCAACATAAAGAACTACATTGACTATGTGTCTAATGTTGATGTGTGCAAGGTCAACGCACTCAAGTCAATGATCAAGCTGTTTGGGTTCTAGTACACACTGTTTGATGACTTTGACTAGCTTCCTCTTGAAGTGCTCAATCTTCTAAATGTCTTGTCAATCGAGAAGAGATACTTGCTTAAGAATGGACTCTTGAAGCCGGAGTTCCTAGATCTAGTCTTGGAGAAGTCAGTTGGTGAGCATGCTAGTGACTGGAAGTTCTAGAAGTGCATTGACTTCAGGCATCTGTTCAAGACTAATAGCTACATCATCTCTAGTTCATCCAGCTTGAAGAGCAGCAGCTTCACTGATGCTAGAAAGATTGTTGGAACTTACACACAGCTCAACAGCAAGCAAACTAAGCAACTGCTGTCATCTGATGTCACGGCTGATGTGTTCACAAATGACTATGGATATCGCTTGATCTCATCTGAAGTCAGTGCTGGCATATATGCTCCAACAAATGACCAGATTCTGTCATTCTCTAGTGAAAGAGTGAGACATGCCCTTGACAATGTGTCAGCTTGTTGCTAGAGCGCAGTGTTTGAAATGTCTGAGCTATCTGGTCCAGAGTGTGCTGACTTGGAGCTCTTAGAAGCTAACAGCAATCTCTCAATAGCAACTAAGCTGACTTGCTTCTAGAGAGAAGATCTGCTAGCATATGACTAGAGTGCGTATGAGCAGTTTGTTGAAGACGTGTTCTTCAATGTCTTGTCAGGATATCTGGCACTTCCATACAACACTAGAGGTCTCAAAATCCAAAGAGTTGATGGCAACGAAGAGGAAGTTGTCTACATCTATCCACATGTCCAAGACTAGTATTTTGGCACTGAAGTTAATGCCGGATTCAATGGCTTAGGTGATGACTAGATCTTGTCTGTGAAAGCATTCTTCCATGTCCCATCTTCATTTGATGAGAAAGAGATTGCTGACAAGATTGATGCTGGTGATGACAGCATTGACAACTATTCTGGGGTTGAGCTGAGCATCTTGCTCAATGAGATCTAGAGAAGAGAAGCATCATCTTCAGCTGCTGCCGTCGGTGAGCTTGTTGGAAAGAACTCTCCACAGACAAGATACTCATACTACAGAGAGCAGAAAGTCCTAGAGTACTAGAGATTCATAAACAACTACTTCTCACAGACCAACTCTGAGGCAAGCCAGTACTAGGTAGATCCGAACTTCTACTTGATCTAGAATCCAGGTGGAGCTTCAGCTTCTCTGGCTTCACTCAGCAATGTTGTGAAGCCAAACTATGTTGGTGATCCAACCAAAGACTTCAACTTTGACATGATCAGGAATGTAGCTAGCCATCTAGCTAAGGTTGTCTCATACATCTCAAAGCTGAGAGTCAAGATCAAGCAGCAAGTCTAGAAGAACTACATGAAGGGAACAAATCTTCTCTTCGTGTACATCATCAATGAGTGGCTGATAGACTATGCTAGACACAACAATGACAGTTTGTCAGCATCTGGCTTGTCTAGTGTTGTTGCAAAGCTCAGTGCTCACTAGTTCAAGAGTGATGACGATGAGAACTACACTATAAACACTATTGAGTACTATGACACAACAGACTATGACAACATCAGTGCTGAGACAACTGAGGATGCACAGTTCTCAACTAGTGTAAATCCAAGATTCTGGGAACCTCAAGGATCAACAGTCTCACCAATGAAGCAAGATGGCTAGGCTTTCAGCTTGGAGGAGATTGAGAGATTCTATCTTAGCAGCTTGAATCTCAAAGAGCCATTAAGTGGAAACTTGCAAGCATTCTTGAGCACATTGTTCGATCGAGGTGCAGATCCATCATTCATGTTTGACTTGAGTAGTGATCCAACCTTGTCAGTGTTCTCATCAAAACTGTCTTCTGGTGAGTATGCATCTGAGATATATGGACGCTTGATTAGCTTGTCAAGTGCTTGGAATGGCTTGAATGAGTATATCTCCGGAGACACATATGAGTATCCAGTTGATGAAGTCAGTGACTAGATATCAAATGTCCTTGAGACAAAGATCTTTACTGACTTGTCAACCCAATATCTAGCTCATGTGTCTGATGTGTACAATGCTGGCGAATAGCTTGTTCGAGACTTGAGCTTGCATGCCAACTCATTGTCTGCAACTTACCTGAACTTCATATCATCTGACTACTCTTTCTACTACAAGAAGTTTGACTCAAAGTGGTGCTATGAGGACCAAGATCCAGATGCTGGAGCTTACAAGCATGACTGGTTTATAAAGAACCCAGCATATGACAGCTCCGACATGACGCTTTATGAGCACATCTACAATCTTGATGCATACTCAACACAAGTGAACATCGTCAACTGGTCTCTGAATGACATTCTAGAGTATGTGGAAGATGGCTTCGCTTCAATCTATGGAGAGCTGAAGAGCTAGGTGACCTCAAAGATATCAAGCTATGGCTTTGTTGACATCAATGCTCTGACACTTGACAAAGAGCTGTCTTACACATATGATTTCTTAGGTGGGCTCATAGATACAAGAAAAGAGATCTTGCAGAACTAGCTTGCTTCTCTCCAAAGCCAAGCCAGCAATGTCAAGACATCATATGAGAACCTCAACAACACATTCATCAATGCAGTAGCTAACTTCAACGACAATGATGATGGTTATGCACTGGGTGACTCGGTTGTGTATTGTGTCTCATTCAATGAAATACCAAACACAAGTGAGCAACCAATAAGCAATCTTGATGGCCATCGCTGTGATCGCTCAAGCTCAAAGCCTGGAACCACAATGTATAAGTTCACCAGAAAGATCTCTGATGGCACAACAACTTGGTGGTACTATGGAACATCTGGAGAGCTATCTACAGGAAGCTATGCTTTTGAAGACAACTCAGTGATGCCATATAGCGCATCTGACCCACTTGCCTAGAAGTGCCAAGCAGTAAGAGCTTACATGAATGCACCAACAGCATTCACCTTCATGAACTATGATCAAGGCAGCAGAGAGTACATCTATGGTCTGAAGAATGAAGGAATACTTGCCGTTGTTGACACCACTGAGCAAGGAATCACCGATCTTGAGATACAGTACAACAATGTAGCTTCACAAGCTGCAGCACTCTTTGGAATAGATACAAGCTTCCCAGCTATGGATCTGTATGGAAAGATCTTGGCATTGATTGAAGCTCTGACTGCTATTGATGAGACATTTTTCGATGTTGATCCAAACATAGCTAAGTACAAAGAGTTCTTGAAGCAAGTCGTAAACCTCAGCTCAGACTACTAGCCTGTCAAAGAGGCATTCACTAGCATCTTCTCTAGTTCTGAACTTGGATCATACATGGTGAACTTCATTGCTGTCTCTGATTTGACACAAGACAACATTGACAACCTCAAGAGATATAGGAAGAAGACTGACTAGAGCAACTTGGAGATCATACGAAAAGAGATCTACAAGTTGTATGAGACTTTCAACGGTCTGGTTGAGGAGCGTGACTTAATGGTCTAGACGCTGCTAGACCAGAATGTTGATGTGACAATAGCTTCTGGAACTGCAATTGAGTACCATGCAGCGCAACTTGAAGTTGACTTGATGAATGATGTCTTGAAGAAGATAGCCACCGCAAATGCGATAATCAGCAAGCATAAGAGCATCATTGACGGCTACATCAGTGTCATTTCATCTGAAGTGTCAAGTGGCTTGGACTCAATAGTTCCATTTCCAGATGTAGTCAACTAGCAGCTGTCGGTCTTGAACTTCTTTGAGCATGACACATACAAGAAGTATCACTAGATGTTCTTGACATATGGTGGAAGAGAGTTTTGCTATGATCCATACTACAACATCAAGAACTAGACCCATCCATCATACTAGATACATCCATACCTCTGGAACTTTGTAGAGAAGCTAGACACTCAGACAATGATTGAGTCTGGGTTCAAGTCAAAGTCCGTTGATGAGCTTGAAGAAGATCTAGTGGCCCAACACATAGCTGGGTATATTGGTGAGTTTGGAGAGACACTCAACACTTGGTTGAATGTAAAGAAGGGCTTAGTTGACTACAGTGGCTATCTCACTAGATATGAGATGAATGGAAACTTCCTTCCAAAGGTTGGCATTCTCGGTGAAGTTGCTGACTATGATGGGGGATTCTATCCACCAGCTGCTGACTACTTCAACTAGCATCGTGAAGAAGCTATATCATCTGTTGCTTCCTAGGCAACTCGTGCATCAATAGCAAGCTAGATCTCCAAGAGCTTCCCAACAACTTTGACCGCTTATCTTGAGCTAAGTGCCCCAGCTGACTTTGAAGAAGTTGAGAATGAGAATTGGGTGATCACCGGCTAGTCTCTTTGGGATGAGTGCTTCAAAGATCGAGTCAATCAGTACATTCCAGGTGATGGTGGCAAGGTAGTCTTAGATGAATATCTTGTTGGAGCATACTTGAGCTCTATCACAAAAAGTGGAATCATAGAGCAGCTAGAGAGCAAGCTAGAGCCAACATTCTTTGAGAAGTACTACAAGAATCTTGGTCTGCCAACAGCTGAGTATACTAGAATATCTGACTAGCTCATTGAGTATGGTGACAGAATTGCTGAGATCACTTTGCCAACAAGCGAGCAGAATGTCTATGACATCTTCAAGTATGGAGTAGACATCAATGGAAACTGCTACATCCTCTACAAGAAATATGACTACAGTGGGATGACCTCACTTGACAAGCTCTCATTCAAGAAGAAGAGGGACACTCTTGGAGAGGTTTGGATTCGCCTAAGTGGCCACCCAATAGCATTTCCAGCATTCAGTGGCTCCAATCCAGCATACTACATCTTTGACTAGAATCGCTTGAATCCGACAATTTGGAAGCATCTTGCTCTGGTTGATGGTGGAAGAGTTGTGACAAGAAGTGACTCTTCATCTACTATCATCAAGATAGACTCAAAGATGAAGGTTTTCTATGACTTTGAGGTGACTAAAGGGAAGACTTAGATAGCTTACATTGCATACAACCCAGACTTCCCATATTCCTCAGATGGTCAATTCTAGAGATTTGACTTGGCTTGGGTGATCGGATCACAAATCCAGACATACTACAGTGATGATCTTGATCTTGAGTGGCTAGCCTTCATGAATGGCTCCGGAAACAGCATAGAGCGAATTGACTTCCGACCAGACTCAACTGTGGTGTCATATGATGTAGACTACAGCAATTTGAGTGGTATAGAATACCAAGACTGGCCAGCTCTAGTCGGATACTATCTGAATGAGTCTTTTGAGATTGACTTTGTCTATTTGTTCAAGCGCTTCTCTCTTGACTAGACTACTGGGCAGCTAGATGTCTCTATCTCTGCAGCTTTTGATGGCACCAGCTAGCAGTTCTTTGCAATCCGAAACACAAATGGTGTCTAGTATGCTGTTGGTGAGACGATTGTGATCAATGAGATTGAGAGCATCTAGAAGAGGATTCCAGCTGGTGATGATGCATGCATTGCATTCGATCCCGTCCGCCAATATATGTCATTTGCATTCATGACAGAGCCACTGCTCTCTAGTGAAGTCTTGAGTGTTGGTGTTGAGACATCAAAGAGCACGGTGGACTTCATGGAGAACACTGACGGTCCAGTTCTAGAAGATCCAACATAGACAGAGATGAACTCTCATGACTTCTTGAACTAGGGCGTGACAGTAGTTGAGTTCTTCAGGAAGAGAAGCACTTATCTCTACAAGAAGAGCATGACTTACAACTTGAATGCCGATATCTCATACATTCCAAACTATCCAGGCCATGACAATGAAGTTCGGTCATTCTCTTTATATCCAGATGCAGAGTAGCATGCTATAGAGCTTCTTGGTCCATCTAGAGACATTGACAAGTACTTGAATCTAGTGAATCCAAGTCCAGACCCATACTTTGACTATGAGAAGATAATGGACACCCAAGTGTTTGGACGCGTATATGAAGACTACAATCCAGATCTAGACAAGTCATATAGATACCTTGTCAATCCTCTTCTTGGAGCTAACTCACCATCATTTGAGTCTAGTGATTGGAAAAAAGTCACAACAACATCTTCCGAGATCTACTACAAGGTGAAGTTGGCAAATCTTGGTGAAGGCGAATCAAAGTACACCGAGCGTGATCTCAACAACTTGCAAGTTCTGATAGCAAATCCAGAGAATCTTGGAAAGAATCCATATGCAATGTGTCCTCTAGTTGAGCTGTCTAGTGGAACGATGTTGTTCTATACACCACAAGATGATGTTGTAGATGCTAAGATCTCTTCTAGCTCATTTGACAGTACAGAAGAGTACTTTGCAATTGGAACACCTACTTCAATCAAGCAGAAAGCCAGGACATCAATCAACAGATTTAGCAACATTGAGTCTATATCTGCCAAGTACACCAATGACTTCAGTCATGGAGTTGTTGACCTAGAGTTTGTCTTCAAGATAGAAGACCCAAGTAAGCCTGCATTCATTGACTCTAACAAGTTCAATGTTCTCCTGCACAACTCAAAAGACTTGACAATGTTCAAGTACTATCATCTCCTTGATGCATATGGTGCTGTGAACTGCAGATACCTAGTTGGTGCTGGAAAGGAGATTGACCTCCCAGATGATGGAAGAGGATGGGGAATATACTATGACAAGACAAAGATGATAGATGATGTTGCATTGTCTTCCATAGAGAGCTACTACACTAGAGGAGCTAACCTCAAAAACTGGCTGAAAGACATTGAGCTCTCTGACTATGACTACTTGAGTGATGTGTATGTCCTCGCTGGGTACAAAGGACTAGGATTCAAGTATGATGAAGAGCTGAGATTTGATGTGTCTTCTGACCTGTACTACTATCCAACTATGAATCTCAAGTATCCGAAGAGTGCTGCAAATGCTGTTGAATCCGGCAGCAACTACAGCTCCAAAGGTGACTTGAGTGTCCTAGAAGAGATCTTTGGCGAGCACAACCTGTTTGTCATAGATCTAGAAGATCCAGATGCAATAGCAGACAAGATTGGCAAAGTTGCTATCTCAGTGATGGTCAATGATGTTGAAGATGTCAGAGTGTTTGAAGACTGGCTTGACTATGGTGAAGGCGACTTGTCAGACTCTCACAACTATGAGATATTCAGCAAAGATGACTCTCAGATTTGCAAGTTCATCCACTTCTGCGGTGATGAGATGCCAAGCTCGGAGATCTCAATTTCTGATGAGTGGTGGCAGAAAAAGACTGTTGAAGAGTGCTTAGACAAATGTGAGTCTGAGCTTGGTCTTCATGTGAGAGCATCAGAGAGTGAGGCAAATGACCACACATCACAGTGGACAACAGTGAAGATTGACCATACAACTGTTGACTTGAGCCAGTTCTTGAAGCTGTATGCAAACTACAAGAAGAACTCAGACAACAACACTATTGACTTGTACTTCAACTACTTCAACTGGCTTGACTCTCCATACATAAAGCTTGATGGTGTGAAGCAGTATGTTGACACTCTTGACACAACTTACTTGAAGCTCAAGAGTGGTGAAGATGGAATACTTGATGTTGTGCTTCAGATCAAGTACTACAGTGACTAGAAGTTGCGTGGATACAGAAATGTCAGAGTGCTGAGCTACCACATCTGGAACATCTCGGATGATAAGCCAAAGTTTGTGGTGAAGAAGACATTTGAGATCTAGAAAGACTCTCAAGTAGAGGATACCAACAAGACGGTTGCAACAGTTGCAGTTGAGACAAAGACAGTCGAGCTGTCTTCTGCTAGAGAGCTAGATGATGGAACAACTGAAGTCACTGTCTAGATGAATCTAGCTGCAAACAAGCCTTTGCAGAGTGGCGGAGCAATCTTCTTAGACTTCCCACGGACGATCATTGAGCTTGAGAATGGCAGATACAGTGGATTTGTTGTTGAAGATGCTGAAGATGATGAAGATGGCTTGAAGAAGATAGTTGTCAGCAACTCAATCTATGGAAGCTATGACTTGAGATTCAAGACTAAGATGACAGTAGATGAACTCCAACGCTACAAGAACCAAGTCTTGGCAATATCAATCTACTAGGTCTAGATGCTTGACCTTGATGGAATCCAAGCTGAAGCTCAAGTCCAAGATGGGTGGCTGAAGTTCACTTGATCACACTATCTTGCTTGAAGCACAATTCACTAAAGCACTAGAACTACCACACCAAGAAGGAGTCTAAGCTCTAGATTGCAGCTATTTAGAGCTAAGTCTAGAGTGAAGTTGACTCACCATAGATAGTAAAGGTGATAGAGCTTTGAGAATGGCCTCAAATGTAAATAAGATCTAGTGAAATGTCTAAGGAGCTTAGTCTGAAGTAAATGACACCACGAACAATATCAACACTTTCGCCATGTGGCTTGACCGTGACAAAGAACTCACTTCTTGAGGTCTCTGTTCCAATTGGTGAGAAGTTCATAAGCAAGAACTAGACTATTGGCAATCTCTAGACCCAATTTGAGTCTGAGATCTCAGCAAACATTGCTAGAGAGTTTGAGATGCTCAATGGTGATGAGAAGTACAGTCTTGCTTCTCTAAGTGCGGCTATTCACTCAATATCATGTGAGGATGCCATATTTGCTGGCACTAAAGAGTTCACCAACATCCCAGTAGTGACAACAAACTTGACTAGCTACAATCTCTCACATAGTGGACTAGATGGAAGTGTGACATACTCTCCAGACTAGCTAGTGCCAAATGTGTTGAAAGTGAAAGATCTCATTGATGAAAGAGCTAACTTCATTGGAAGTAGCTATGTAATTGATGGAGACCCAGGAGATGATGAAGCACCAAGATTCACCATTAAGAGCGATGAGTTCATGTACTTCAGACTAGATGACAACGGAACTGACTCATCAAAGTGGATTGATCCTGAGACATCAGCACCAGTTGGAGCTGCAGTATGCACTAGAACCGGATACTTGACACTGTTTGGATGGCTGGCTGACAATGGAAATGTCTTGGCACAAGATGCTTGGGTAGCTCTATATGCTCAGATTCTTCTTGCCTCAGGGTCATCAACACCGTAGTACAGGTGGATTCCAATACAAGTCCAGCCATGGATCATTGGAGCTAGAAGCTCTATAAGACAGTATGTTGGATTCAGTGTGCCGGTCAAAGAAGGCTTGAAGTTGAAGATAAGAACTGGCTTTCGTGTGAATGGAAGCACTGCAGCAATGCAGGACGAGTCTACTAAGTCTTTCAATCTCAATGAGCCAAACTGCTTTGTTGGGTGGATCATCCATCCTTCATGATATGCAAGCTAGAGAGCATGATGACCATAACAAGAAGAAAAGACGACAATCATGAGCACTGAAACAATCTAGATCCCTGACA
>Ga0310786_10009119_pt1 | contig 12645 bp, 8 predicted proteins | sample AusTroGonzalo_MG_FD_203881 | JGI IMG/M metagenome (GOLD analysis project Ga0310786, IMG submission 203881) | Bovine rumen microbial communities from tropical cattle in Woodstock, Queensland, Australia - Gonzalo_03 (v2) (version 2) | ecosystem: Host-associated > Mammals > Digestive system >...
TCTTCACCTATCTTGATCCCGAAAATCAGAACGAGATTCTCAAGATAGGTTATGACTATGGCGTTAGTCGCATTATATTGGGTTATCATTACCAAAGCGATACCGATGCCGGTCGATTAGCAGCTTCTGCTACTTTTGCCCGTTTGCTGGCCGTTCCTGGTTTCATTGAAGAACTGCAGGCTGCCAAAGAAGAGTATCAGGCGTTGAAGGGAAAAATGATGCACCGGCCCATCGTCGTTCTTTACGACAATGATGTTCATTGCAGTATCGAAGGTTATGCAAAAATCGCTGGTTTGCGTGATGCAATTGTCGCTACTGATACGGCATACGTGGCTGTTGTCAGCTCGGGAGACTTCGTACAAGGTGGCCCAGCAGGTACTCTTTCGAAGGGACAGTACATCATCGACATCCTCAACTCTGTAGGATACGATGCCATGACTCTCGGCAACCATGAGTTCGATTACAAGATACCTCAGCTCTTCAACCTTACCAATCAATTGAACGCACCCATAACTTGCGTTAACTTCAGCAACCTCCAAACCGGAGAACAATGCTATGCTCCTTATGTCATCAAGAAGTTCGGAGCACGCAAGGTAGCCTTTGTTGGTGTTGTGACTCCAAGTACCATGCTTTCAGAAGGAGCAGCGTTCTACGACGAGGATGGCACGCAAGTTTATGATTTGCATCATGAAGACGTCTATCGACTCGTGCAACAGGCCACCGATAGTGCTCGCGCCCAAGGAGCTGACTATGTTGTCGTACTTTCACATCTTGGAGAAGCAACATTTGATGTTGTTTCAGGCAAGTTGATTGCTGCTACATCGGGTATCGATGCCGTTCTCGACGGTCATTCACATGCCACTATCCCTTGCGAAATGATTGCCAACAAAGAAGGGAAGGACGTGCTTAGTTCGCAGACAGGAACCAAATTCGCCAACATCGGCAAACTCTACATCGGCAGCAATGGAAAACTCTCGACCGAACTGCTTCCCACTGACAAGATTGAATACAATAGTGTAGAGGTTCAAGCCGTAATCGATAGCATCAACGAAATCAATGCGGCGCTCACCAACAAGGTCTGCGGCCATGCTGATCAAGTTATGACTATCCTCGATGGGAATGGTAAGCGTCAGGTACGCAACGGTGAGACAAACCTCGGTAATTTCGTGGCCGATGCTTTCCGTTGGTATGGTGATGCACAGCTGGCTTTTTCAAACGCTGGTGGCATACGCCAGAATCTCCCCAAGGGAAACATCACTTACGGAAATCTGCTTGAGACCCAACCATTCAGCAACGAGATGTGCGTCATCCGCATTTCCGGTCATCTCCTTTGCGACGTGCTGGAGGTCGGTGCTGAATCCTTCCCCGACGAATCAGGTTTCTTCGTGCAACCCTCAGGATTCCGCTATACCATCAACAAGGATGTAATACCTCGTGTATCTGATGTGCAGGTACTCAACGAGAAAGGGGAATACGAGCCCATAAACATGGACAAAGATTATACCCTTGCCACATTGAATTACAACCTCTCTCAGTACAATGGACTGATGCTCAACTGCGAACTTGTCAAACAAAACATCGGTCTCGATGTAGAGGCTTTATATAACTACCTGATCAATCCGCTTAATGGACGCATAGGTTCTCAATATGCCCAACCACAAGGACGAATAACGATTAAATAGTTATTTGAAAGGTTCAAAAGGATTTGAAAGGTTCGAAAGGTAAAGAAAGGTTGTTAATCGCAAATGATCTATAATCTAAGTCAAATATCCCATATCCTTGGTTGTCCACTTCGAGGCAACCGTCTGGCTACAGCCAATACCCAGCCGCAAGTTTCCTTGCTGCTGACCGATAGCCGTAGTCTCTCCTTTGCCGACAAGACTCTATTCTTCGCCATCAAGACACAAAAAGGCGACGGTCATCGTTATATTCCTCAACTTTACAACTATGGAGTAAGGGCCTTTGTGGTCTCGGAAAGCAACGAAGAATTCCGCAACACCTGTCCCGAAGGGTGGTTTCTTGTTGTACCCGATACACTCGTTGCCTTACAAAAGCTGGCTGCAGCTCACCGTCGCCAATTCACCGACATACCCGTCATCGGTATTACCGGCTCAAATGGCAAAACCATCGTCAAGGAATGGCTATATCAACTGTTGAGTCCGTTCCGCAATATCGTTCGTTCGCCGCGCAGCTATAACTCGCAAATCGGAGTACCGCTAAGCGTCTGGCAACTCAATGAGGATTGTAACCTTGCCCTTTTCGAGGCAGGCATCAGTCAACCCGGTGAGATGGAGAAATTGGAATCCATCATAAAGCCTACCATCGGCATACTTACCAATATTGGTACAGCTCATGATGCAGGATTTGAATCACAGCAGCAGAAACTCGTCGAAAAACTTTACCTCTTCCGCAACTGTGATGTCATCATCTACAATGCCGATATCCCAGGTATCAGTGATGCCATGGAGATTGCTGGAGTAGGAGCACGCAGCATGGCATGGACTCGTCGTCACAAAGATGCGCAGATCACCGTACTAAATGTCGAACGGACAGAAACTACTACGAAGGTAGATTATCTCGTACTGGGCATAGAAGGAAGCTTCACCATCCCGATGACCGACGATGCATCGTTCGAGAATGCGATGCAATGCCTCTGCCTGATGGTATATCTGGCAATTCCACCAACACAGATTGCTGAACGAATGAGTCTTCTGGCACCTCTTGCGATGCGTCTTGAGGTGATGGAAGGCAAGAAAGGATGCCTGCTCATCAACGATGTTTATAGCAACGATCTAACCTCTCTGCAAGCAGCGCTCGAGTTCCAAAAGCGCAGAAGTGTTCCGTCCTTGACCAATACCCTTGTCCTAAGCGATGTGCCTCAAGTGCCTTTGGATGAGTCGCATCTTTGTAGAAGGGTGGCCCAACTCTGTCAGATCTACAATATCAGAAAACTCATTCTTGTAGGTTCTAATTCTATGCATTCGAAGCAGGAAATGCTTCACGAACTGAATGTTCTTGGTTTGGACGTTACATCGTCATTCTTCGAGAACACCGAAGGCCTGCTTGAAAGCAAAGTGATGCAGCAGTTCCAAAACGAACTGATTCTTCTCAAGGGCGCACGTATCTATCAATTCGAACGTATCAGCGACGAACTGCAACTTCGACGACATGAAACTATTCTTGAAGTTGATCTCGATGCCATCGTCCACAACCTGAATCGCTATCGCAGCCACCTTAAACCCGAAACGAAGTTGACCTGCATGGTCAAAGCTTTTGGCTACGGCACAGGAAGCTACGAATTGGCAAAAACCCTGCAAGATCAGAATGTCGATTATCTGGCCGTGGCCGTAGCTGACGAAGGAGCCGAACTGCGACGTCAAGGTATTCGTACCCGCATCATGGTGATGAATCCCGAAATGTCGGCATTCCGAACGATTATCGAAAATAGGCTGGAGCCCGAAATCTATAGTTTCCGACTGCTGGACGCGTTCATCAAGGAAGCGCAACGCATGAGTGTGACCAATTATCCTGTCCATATCAAAATCGATTCAGGCATGCATCGTCTGGGCTTCCAATACCCGGAGATGGAAGAACTAATAAATCGCTTCAAACATCAGAACGCTGTCACCATACGATCTGTTTTCAGTCACTTTGCTACAGCTGACGATCCCAAACAGGAAGACTTTGTACATGAACAGAAACGGCGATTTGATCAGTGCGCTGACCTGCTGAGAGCCTCCTTCAACAATCTCATCCTGCGTCATATCTGTAATTCGGCAGGTATTGAGGTTTATCCGCAATACCAGATGGAGATGTGTCGTTTGGGAATCGGCTTGTATGGTTTTGAAGCAGCGCCTGTCAATATGGACTTGCAGCCCGTAGCTACACTTCGTACAACGATTCTTCAGATCAAGGATGTACCTGCCTCCGAAACCATTGGTTATATGCGAAATGGAAAACTGAAGCGTGATTCACGCATCGCAATGGTTCCTATCGGTTATGCCGATGGTTACGATCGTCGATTGGGTAATGGCAACTGTCTGATGATGGTCTTCGGTAACAAGGGTAACTACAAAGGTAAATTATGTCCTACCATCGGAAATGTCTGCATGGATGTCACCTTCCTTGATGTCACGGATTGCCCTGAAGCTCAAGAGGGCTCGCAGGTGGAAGTCTTTGGAAAGAATTTACCCTTGCAGCTGATTAGTGACAAGTTGGGAACAATCACTTACGAGGTTCTTTCCACAGTTTCATCGCGAGTGAAGCGTGTTTACTACAAAGAATAATTGTTCATCATTTTTTATCCTGGTAATTGAGAAATTCTGTCCTTCGCATATTCTTTACACTGATAGCCTACATCCTTCTATGTCAATCTGTGTCTGCACAAGACACAGCCGACTCGGCGTTGATGTGCTATCTGCGTAATGAGGGACTGATTTCATATCCTGCACGCGACATTCGCATTTATCCCAACGCACATGACAAACTCGTTGACCTATTCCATGACATCGACAATGCCAAACGAAAAGTTTGGATCGAGTATCTGATTATTGCGAACGACAGTATCGGGAAACTTTGCATGTGGCATCTCGAACAAGCTGCCAAACGAGGTTGCGAAGTGCGTATGATGGTCGATGACTATAAGGACTGGGAACGCGGTTATGGTATGCGTACCCAGAGAGGCATGGACAGCATCCGAGGTTTGGGTATTGATTTTGTCACTTTTGATCGCTTTCGTTTCCCATGGTACAATCACGTGTGTCGCGATCATCGCAAGATAGTCAATATCGACGACAGTATCGGATATATCGGTGGCTTCAATATTGCTGACTACTATGTCTATGGAAAGCCTTCTTATGGCGGTTGGCGTGACACTCATATTCGAATCACAGGAGCCGCTGTCGAAGGGATGGCCAAGTATTTCCATGAACAGTACCAATACCGTGGAACTGGAGGCAAAGGGAAATACACTTTTGCGAGATATCTCTTTGACGAGGACTACAAGAATGTGAACGAGAATACACCCAAGGTAGTATATTTCGAAAGGGGGAGGGCCAACAAGAAGAAAAAGGCCGAGGCTCGTAATGCTATCATAGCTGCCTTCGATGCCGCCCAAGACACCATCCGATTGGTTTCTCCCTATCTCCTGCCAACGCATACAGTACGTCAAGCAATGATACGAGCTATCGATCGCGGTGTGTATGTCGAAGTGCTCTTTTCCAAGATTGGCGACATGGATATGCTTTCGTATGGCAATTTCCATTTCTCGAAACGTCTCATTCGTCACGGTGCCCATGTCTTCCTCTATAAAGGAAGCTTCCATCACAGCAAGATCATGATGATCGACGGCACGGTGTCGATGGTGGGAAGTGTGAATCTGAATTCACGTTCCCTCAAGTGGGACTATGAAGCTGCCTGCTTTGTTTTCGACAAAAAATCCACAGCAGAACTCAATCGCATCTTCGAAGAGGACAAACTGCAATGTGACACCTTCAGCCTCGAATACTACAAGAAGGAATTTCCTCGAAAATTCCGCTGCAAGGGATGGTGGGTCGATCGTTTCCTGACACCTTTCTTCTGACATTAATTACCTCTAAACAAATCCACACCATGCTTAACGATTATCTCCTTGGTCTTGATGACCTTAAAACCCTGCATCAGTACCTTCACGATGTACCTTACGACGTGATTCGAAACAAGTTATACACATGCTATGACCTGTTTGATGACTTTGACCCCTACGATCCGATGAGTTTCAATCGCTGTTTGGATACCCGCGTCTTCATGCACGTGACAAAGACTGGAAAACAATCCACCAGTCGTCGCGAAAACGTAGCTCGCGGTATTCACGACACATGCATCTTGAACGCCATGCAGGCATTCTTGCACGATTATGACCAGGTGCAGGTGGTAGGTGTTATGGGTGGTCACGCTATGCTCCGCACCGACGATGCTTATCGTCAGACTGTGATGATAAGCAAGAAGTTGACCGAACTGGGATTCCTAATGATAAGTGGTGGCGGCCCAGGCGCTATGGAAGCCACACACCTTGGTGCATGGATGGCCGGAAGGACGGATGAAGAAGTCGATGAAGCCTTGAAGATTCTGGCTCCCGCTCCGAATTACAAGAGCCAGGGATGGTTGGCTACAGCTTTCGATGTGATCAGCAAATATCCACAAAGCCAATACAAGAGCCTGTCAATCCCGACTTGGTATTACGGACATGAACCTCCGACAATCTTTGCCACACATATTGCCAAGTTCTTCAACAACAGTATTCGCGAAGATACCATACTCACCGAAGCCTATGGAGGTCTGATCTACATGCCAGGTAGTGCGGGTACCCTACAGGAAGTCTTCCAAGAGGCTGTGCAGGATCACTATGTCTCTCTGGGATATGCAAGTCCTATGGTCTTCGTTGGCAAGCAATATTGGACAGAGACGGTTCCCGTATGGCCGTTCATCCAATTCATGATGGAAACAGGACAATACAAGAACCTTGTGCTCGACCTCTGTGACACCATTGACGAGATTGTAGAATCAATCGTGAACTTCCGATTCTCAAGACCTCCCAAGAAATGAAACGTCTTCTGTTCTTCATCACAGCGTTTATTTTCTGCTCCTTGCTGCAAGCTCAAGGACAAACAGGCATGGACAATGTAGAACCCGTGCGGATTGACCTTTGGCAAGCAAACAAAATGCCCAACTCACGATTACAAGGCAATGCTTTACCTACTGACTCCATTGTCAATCATCGTATCTGGCGTTGTGGCATGCCTCGCATCTATGCTTATCAACCAGTAGTCGAGGAACGTTCCAAGACTGCCGTAATCCTCATTCCAGGAGGTGGCTACATCAAGCAGGCATACGAGGTAAGTGGCATTTCGTTGGCAAAGTGGTTCAACAGCATCGGCATCACGGCTTTCGTTTTGCTTCATCGTCTTCCCAATCAAGCCGAACTCATCGAACCATGGAAGGCTCCTTTGCAAGACGCACAACGCGCCATCCGCTATGTACGAGCCCATGCCGAGGAATTTGGTATTGACCCCGAACGCATCGGTGTGATGGGCACCAGCGCAGGTGGACATTTCTCTGCCTGCGTCAGCACCATCACCGAGGATTGGTCGGCCATAGGAGATGAATACGACAAGGTTTCGTTTCTTCCAAACTTCGCCATTCTTGTAAGCCCTATCATCAACGAACTGGAACCAGAGACAGCTGGCAAACGCCTTGACTTGTGCGGCACCTCGAAGGATGATCCCACTTGGTCAAAGCTCTTTTCCATAGACAAAAGCGTATCTTCCACCAATCCTCCCACATTGATGATTCATGCCTCCGATGATCCTGCTGTTCCCGTATTGAACAGCATGAAGATGTACGAGGCATTAAAGAAAGCAGGAGTAGAAAAATGTTCACTTCATATCTTCCCTTTTGGAAAACACGCCATAGCATTGCGTCACCAACCGGGAAGTACAGCCCTTTGGCCGGAGATTGCTGAAGAGTGGATGAAGGAGATTGGTGTGTTTTAGTTTCCCCACTTGCTGGGTTTCTTGCCGAAATAGACATCCAGGGTGCCGCCTTTCACAATGTCGTTGTGGTCGATCCACGTGCGGGTGACTTGCTCACCATTTAGCAATACTTTTTGCACATAGATATTCTTGTCAGAATTCTTGTGCGTTGTAATCTTGAACGTCTTTCCTTCGCCCACATGGAGTGTGGCATCCTTTACGATGGCACTACCAATCTGCCATTTCCCACCACATGGTTCTACCTGATAGAGGCCAAGTGAGGAAAGGATGTACCACGCGGACATCTGACCAACATCTTCGTTTCCACAAAGTCCTGCCGGCTGATCGGAATACAGCTCACTCATCACTTGACGCAGACGACGTGCTGCCTTCCAAGGTTGTCCAGCATAATTATATAAATATATAATGTGGTGCGACGGCTCATTGCCGTGTGCATATTGTCCAATGAGTCCTGTGATATCCGGATTGGCTTCTTCATTCAATTCGCTCGAAGCCAGGAAGAGAGAATCAAGACGCACGATGAAGTTCTCCCTTCCACCATAACAATCGATGAGACCTTCAACGTCATGAGGAACAAGCCAAGCATATTGCCAAGGATTACCTTCAGTGTAGTCTGATGTCTGATAACACGGATTGAAACCATCGCGCGGACGGAATTCACCTTTGTCGTCCAAGGCACGGAAGAATTGCAGTTTCTTGTCGAACATCTTCTTATAGCCCATGCTTCGTTGATGGAAGTGGGCACTATCTTCCTTCATTCCCAAACGCCCTAAGGCTTCAGCACCTGCCCAATCGGCAAGGAAATACTCCATGCTCTTGCCCACGGGTTCCCAATCATTGTGATCATAGGGGACATAACCCCGTTCCTCCATCCAGTGCAGCGAACGATTCTTCTTCAACAGACTTTCCATAATAGCCTTTGCTGCAAGTGTTGTGTCTATGCCTTGCACGTCTTTGAGAATCATATCTGCCAACACGGGAACACCGGGACAACCCACCATGCAATAGGTCTCGTTATTCATCAAGTGCCAAACGGGCAGTTCGCCTTGTTCCTGATAGATATGCAGCATCGTCTGCGCATAATCGGCAAGTTTATCACGCATGATGAGCGTGGCCAAAGGATGTGCCGAGCGATAGGTGTCCCATAGTGACCAAGTGGTGTAGTTCTGGAAATTTCCCTCACGGTAGGCATGATAATCACTGCCCATGTAGTCTCCATTCACATCATTCCACACCTGTGGTGCCACCATATAATGATACATGCCGGTATAGAAGATACGCATCTCTCTCAGAGTAGGCATCGATACTTCAATTCGTCCCAACTCCTTGTTCCATGCTTTGTTGGCAGCTGAGCGTACGGCATCGAAATCCCAATCGTTCAACTCTGCCATACGATTGTTGCGTGCATTGAAATAGCTGGTAGGAGAGAGGGCTACTTTCACCATGAGTGGATTCGCAGCTGCATCATCAAAGGAAAGCACGCCAAACTTACCATCCCACTGCACGTCCTTGATTGTTTCGTTGGTAGTCAATTCAAAATACACCTCCTGATGACTTGTCCAACCGTGACTGATACGATATCCCACGATGGTGTGGTCATCGACTTGTTCAAGACGTGCTTGGAGCATACGGTCGCCTACGCCATTCTCAAGGTCAACAATCACACGACGATCATTCTTGTTCTCCCTCCATGAAAAGCGATAGAGCGCCACACGTGAAGTAGCAGTCACCTCACAATTTATATTGAATCGATCAAGGAGTACACTATAGTATCCCGGTTGAGTAACCTCTGTCTCATGACGGAAAGGTGACGCTATACCAAGTCGCGACAACTCGACATCTCCACAGACAGGCATCAAGGCCACGTCGCCCAAATCGCTGCAACCAGTTCCACTCAGATGCAACTGTGCAAAACCGACAATCGAATCACAGCTCTCATGATAGCCAGAACACCAGTCCCAGCCAACCTTCGTCTGTGTAGGTCCCGCATTGACCATTCCCTGAGGAACATTCGCCCCCAAAAAGACGTGTCCATGATCGCCAGTGCCAATCGTCGGATCGACATACTGTGTCCAATTTTCGGCAAAAAGGCTCGATGCTGCCATGATTGCCATGGCTATTGCTGCTAATTTCTTCATAGTATTGTGTTTTTTCCGAGTGCTCGGATTACTCGGAGTAATCGGAGTAATCGGATTACTCTGATGACTCCGATACTCTTTCAATAAAGTGTAATATACTCATAAGTGTTTCCAACCTCTTTAAGATATCGCTCAAAGTCATCGTGGCTTATTACCACCGTACCGCGGCAATCGTTGGGATGGAAGGATAGAGACTTCGCGTTCTTCAGATTCTCATCGAGGAAGAGGTGAACATGATGCTCAGTGTCATTAATCAGGCCGAAAGGAGATACACTTCCTGGTTCCAAACCGAGATAGCGCATCATACGTTCGGGAGAAGCAAAAGACAACTTGCCGCACGATGGCAATCCCTTCGAAACAAGCGAGGCCTTCAACCGTTGCTCCAGGTCATGAATAGCTAAATCATAATTGCAGTCGAAGCAAACCAGATAATGCTTATTGCCTTTGTGGTTACGAAAAAAGAGGTTCTTGCAATGTACCGAACCGTCGTCTTTCCACCAACGACGGGCTTCCTCAATGGTCTTTCCTTCAGGATGATTATAGTTGGTAAAGGGAATGTCATGTTCCCGTAAATAATTCAATACGATTTCTTCGCGTGTCATGATGATAGTTAGTTTTTGCAAAGATACATATTAAAAATGAAATTCTCTCCACTTTATAACAATTATTTGCTCTTTTATTCGAAATAATTTGGAAATAAACGTTATTTGTCATATCTTTGTCGCGAATTAGATACCCATTATTCAATTAAAAATGAATAATTAACAGTTTACAATGAAAAGATTCTTTCAACATACGTTGCTGTCATTCGGTCTTCTACTACTTCTTTCAAGTTCCACTTCATGTTCAAACCATAGTGAGACATCGAAGGGTAAGATAGCTGTCGTTATCTCCACACTCAACAATCCTTGGTTTGTCGTCTTAGGCGAAGCAGCCGTCCAACGTGCCGAGGAGTTGGGCTATGAAGCAGTGCTCTTCGACTCGCAGAATAATCCTTCGAAAGAACAGGAGCATTTCGACAATCTGCTTTCTTCGGGCTACAAGGCCGTGTTGTTCAACCCGACAGATGCCGACGGGAGTGCTGTCAATGCGAAGGCTGCTGCCCGAGCAGGTGTAGGTGTATTCTGCATGGATCGTGAAATCAATGAGCCAGGCGCATGTGTCACGCAGATATTGTCCGACAACTATTCCGGCTGCATCCAGTTGGGCCAGTATTTTGTGAAAGTGATGAATGGATGCGGCAATTATGTGGAGATTCTCGGTATCGTAGGTGACAATAACACTTGGGCACGTAGTCGCGGGTTCCATTCGGTGGTCGATTGCTACGAGGACCTGCACATGCTTGCACAACAGACGGCCGACTTCGACCAGAACAAGGCCATGGAAGTGATGGAGTCGATGATGCAGGCCAATCCGAACATCGATGCCGTGTTCTGCGGTAACGATGCCATGGCGATGGGAGCCTATCAAGCAGTGTTGGGTGCAGGCAAGGAAAACCATATCAAGGTCTTCGGGTTCGATGGTGCCGAGGATTGTGTCAATGCAATTCGCGAAGGCAAAGTCGAAGCTACGGGAATGCAGTTCCCCAAGACGATGGCAATCACGGCTGCTGAACTTGCCGACAGGTGGCTCAAGGGTGAAAGAGATCTTCCCAAGAAGCTGCCCGTTGCCGTCGAACTCGTGAATGGAATGAATGTCTCACATTATGGACACTTCGGTCGTCTTGATTAATCCATCAGCTATGAACAAGGTAATCAAATACGTCATCATCGCCGCATTGTTCCTCGTGGCCTTGTGGTTCTCATTCTATACCGAACCCTTGAGCGTCAGAAAAGAACGTGAGGCTTTGAAGCAATACAAACCCGAACAACTCGTCGAACACTATTGGACGACTGGCTTATCAGATCTTGAAGCCAATGCCCTCGAAGTTGGCAATTTTATCACGGCTCTGAAGAACGATCCACAGACACTTCGCGAGAATTCGGGGCGTGTACTGGGTATAGGGTCCAATGTATGTTATGTCCTCAAAGGCGAGGCAGATGATGTCAGTTTCGCTGATAACGAATTCCATTTCACACTTCATGGCATAGAGTTTACAATTCCAGCGAAATACATCTTCGGCAACACGGCTCGCGATGCTTGCGGTTGGTTCAATATCGACGACTTCCAGAACACAATGGATTTCAATGCCGTCTCGGCTTGCATGAACCAGCGAATCAAAGACCTCGTCATCGGTGACAAGGTTCAACATGCTGCCGAATATACCAAGTGTCGTTTCTGTGGTTCCATCGAAGTAAAACCCGAAACAAAGAGTCTTGATGAATTAACCCTCTATCCTTATATCCTCGAACTGCAATGAGCCAACCCTTCCTCGAAGCCCGCAATATCACCAAGCGCTTTCCCGGTGTGCTTGCTCTTGACCATGTCAACCTACGTGTCATGGCAGGTAAGGTGTGTGCATTGGTAGGCGAGAATGGAGCAGGCAAATCCACGTTGATGAACATCCTCGCAGGTGTTTATCCCGATTACGAGGGTGAGGTGCTTGTGGATGGTGTGGTGCAGCATTTCCAGTCGGTCACCGATGCACAGCAGCAGGGTATCGCCATCATTCATCAGGAATTGAATGTGATTCCATACCTCAATGTAGCAGAGAATATGTTCCTTGGACGCGAACCGCTCAACGCATTCCATCTAATTGACAAGCGTCGAATGCATCGTGAGGCCAAGCAACTCTTGCAGCGTCTGCATTGCGATATTGATACGCATACGCTGATGATAGACCTGCGTGTTGGCCAACAGCAAATTGTCGAGATTGCAAAGGCATTGTCACTCCAAGCCAAGGTGCTGATTATGGACGAACCTACCTCATCATTGTCCGAAGGCGAAACCATCCTGCTCTTCGATCTCATTCGCGAATTGAAAAAACAGGGTGTAGGCATCATCTATATCTCGCACAAGATGGACGAAGTGAAGCAACT
>Ga0310786_10009122_pt1 | contig 12642 bp, 10 predicted proteins | sample AusTroGonzalo_MG_FD_203881 | JGI IMG/M metagenome (GOLD analysis project Ga0310786, IMG submission 203881) | Bovine rumen microbial communities from tropical cattle in Woodstock, Queensland, Australia - Gonzalo_03 (v2) (version 2) | ecosystem: Host-associated > Mammals > Digestive system >...
TGAGCATCCGTAACAGCTTCAGATAGTGGTGGCGGAGGAACCGCCAAACTCCCGGCTGGCCCTCTTCCCCTTGGGGGAGGCTGGGAAGAGTCTCGTATTTCTTGATAAGGCCGTAGCCGCTGAGGAAAAGGAACACGGGCACGCCATAGTGGCCGAAGAAGGAAAGGAGATCCATCGGCAGGAACTCGTCGGGACTGGTGAGGGCTTCCCACAGACGGTCACAACGCTTGGTGAGGAACTGGTACTCGTTCTCTTTCGCTATGCCCTTGACATAGTGGCAGTAGTTGTGGAGCATGATGGCGAGGATGGCGATACCACGCATCGCCGTACATTCCGTCCGTGTCAGTAACTCTTTCATTTTTTCAGTTGGTTATAGTCGGTTGTGCCTTTGAGGATACGGGGGCGACGGGTGTTGTAATCGGGACTGATGATATTCAGTTCCGGTCGGTAGAGGGGTGTCGAGATACCACCCAGGTAGAGCAGCAGATGGGGCAGGGCGTCGATCATGAGCGGACGGTCTTTCGCTGCCTGTATCGCCAGCCAGCCGTAAGGATGATTCTCTCGGTATAGCGGTGAGCCCCAGATCCAGAAGGGTATCTCCATCTCGTTGCGTGCCAAGCGATAGTCGATGTCGGCATTGTGCAGACGGCCTGATGTGTAGGGTTCGCTGTCGAAGACCTCCTCGCCGTGGTCTGGCACATAGATGACGACGGCATCGCGATCAGCAAAATGGCTGGTGACGGCCTTCAGGATGGAGTCGTTGTAAAGCAGCGAGTTGTCGTAATGAGCCAAGGTCTGAAGCTGCTTGGGGGTAAGTTCCGGACGGTTGTACTGCTGGGGGGTGAACAGCCTGAAAGCTTTCGGATAACGGGCGGAGTAGTCGACGTGGGATCCCATCAGATGGAGGATCGTCAGACGGCCCTTGCAATCGTCCTCCTTTTGTAACTCTTTCAGCAATCCGTCGTCGTAACGGTAGAGCACCGTGTTGCGCTCATCGAAGAAGCGGCGGCTGAGGGCAGAGTCGCCGAGGAAGAATCCGCCACTGAAATCATAGACGGCCTCCTTCGCATGGGGCAGGAACTGGTTGGTGAGGAACGTCACATGATAGCCCGCCCGACGGAACACCTCGGGGAAGAGCGGCTGATCACACCACGCCCCACTGTCGCCGACAGCCCAGAGCGAGAGCATGTGCTTGAAGACAAAGCTCGTGAGATTCCACGACGAGACGACATCGGAGAACGGAACAAGTGAACCCTCCTCAGCCATCGCCAGCTGACGGGGAGTGGTGGGCTTGTCGTAGCCATAGAGCTGGGAGTGGTGCTTGTTGTAACTCTCGCCGATGACGAGCACAATGTCAGGTATACGGAAACTGCAACTGTCGACCTGTATCTTATCCCCGCCGGCAATCTCCAACTGTTCTAATTGTTGGTCGGCCAGGCTGTTGGCATAGATTCCGAAGGCCAGACGGTAGACGGGCAGATAGAGTTTCGCATGATTCTTGCGGTTCTGCTCTCGCTCCACTTCGCCGAGGGTGTTGCAGGAGAAGAGGCGCCGCATGGCCACCTTATTGTCCCACGTCTGGCTGATGCTGCTATAGAGGCACCAGGCCACGAGGCAGCCTAATACGGCCTGTAAGCCGATCACAACGCCTTCGTTCACCTTCGGCAGGATCATCTGCCGACGGACGTTGTTCAGCCTGTAACGGACAAAGGTCCAGAGGATATGAATAAGCATCAACAGCAGGATCCAGCCCACATCGGTCGTAAGGACGTTCCAACTCAGATAGCCGGAAACGAACTCACGAGCCTCCTGACTGCTGGTCTCTGAGACGAGCATTAGCATCGTTGGCGTCAGGGTAGACTCAAAGCGGACATAGCAGAACACGTCGACGATGGCCACACCATATAGAAAGATGTATAGCAATGCCTTCACCCACAGGCGGATCTTGCGAGGGATAAGCGTCAGGACGACGCAGACGGCATAGATGTCAAGGAACAACTCGGGCAGCGTCAGTTCGTAGGGCTTGGCGCCACGTTCCCGCAGATAATAGGGCATCAGCTCCAGCTGCGTACACATCCAGCCCAGGGCGAACATGAACACGAAGAAGGCGCCATTCTTGGCGATGGGGGTGAAAAGCCAACCTACCCACTTAAAAGGATTAATATTTCTGAACCTTCCTTTCCTCACCTTTTTACCTTAAATATAGAGCTGGTTTTCCTTAATATAGTCGGCTACGGCTTTGGGCACCAGCCGGCGGATACCCCTACCCTCACGGATTCTGCGACGGATGTCGGTGCTGGAGATGTCGATGAATCCAGGATCACCAGGCGTACGGGTATAGACCACAATCTCATAGTTGGCCTTGATATCCGCAGCCCGATACCAACGGTCGAAGTGTTCCCAGTTGTCACCACCAATCATCAGTACAAACTCACGGTCTGGAAAATCTTGTTTGAGAGCTTCGAGGGTGTTCCAAGTGTAAGACGGCCTCGGCAGGTGCATCTCATAGTCGCTGACCACGATGCCTTCCACATGTTCCACCGCCAGACGGGCCATCTGCAAGCGTTGTTCATCGTCGAGCAGGTCGCTGGCCTGTTTCAGGGGGTTCTGCGGCGATACCATCAGCCACACCTCGTCAAGTCCCGCCTGCTCTTTCAGTTGCAGAGCTAGCGAGATATGTCCATTGTGGATGGGATTAAAGGATCCGCCGAAGAGTCCCGTTCTCTTTTTCACCTTTTTACTTTTTCACCTTTGCAAGAACTCCTGTATGACGGCCAAGGCGTCGGCCTCGGCATATTCCAAGATGTCGTTGATGACCACCTTGTCGAACTTCTCCGCAAAGGTCAGCTCGAACTCTGCACGGGCAATACGCTGATCGATGACCTCTGGGGTATCTGTGCCACGGCCCTCCAGCCTGCGACGGAGTTCGTTGATGGACGGCGGCTGGATGAAAAGACTTAATGCCTTGTCGCCATAGAACTGCTTGATGTTCACGCCACCCTTCACGTCGACATCGAACACCACATTCTGCCCAGCCTCCAACTGTCGCTCCACCTGTGACTTCAAGGTGCCATAGAAACGGCCTTTGTACACCTCTTCATACTCTAAGAACTCACCGTTGTCGATGCGCTGACGGAACTCCTCTGGGGTGAGGAAGAAATACTCCACGCCGTTCTGCTCCGTACCTCTCGGGGCCCTCGACGTACAAGAGATCGAGAACGCCAAGTTCAACTCCGGATGCTCCTTCATCAGCCACGAGATGATTGTGCTCTTGCCTGTGCCGCTGGGAGCACTGATGATGATTAACTTACCTTTCATATTACAACGCATTCAGCACTTGTTCCTTAATCTGCTCCAGCTCGTCCTTCATCTTGACGACGATGTTCTGCATCTCAGCCTGATTCGACTTCGAGCCTGTGGTGTTGATCTCACGGCCCATCTCCTGAGCGATGAAGCCCAACTTCTTACCCTGTCCTGCAGGCTCAGCCATCGTGTCGCGGAAATACTTCAGATGGTTCGTCAGACGCTGCTTCTCCTCGCTGATGTCGAGCTTCTCGATGTAATAGATCAACTCCTGCTCCAGGCGGTTACGGTCGTACTCCACACCAGGGATCTGCTGCAGGCCGTCAACGATGCGGGCCTTGATCTTCTCCACACGGCTCTGCTCATAGGGTTCGATGGATGCCAGCAGACTGGCGATGTTGTCGATCTTCTCCGTAAACTTCTTCTGGAGGGCGGCACCTTCCTGTTTGCGAAAGTCCACGAGACTGTCAAGGGCCTCTTTCACAGCCCCTTTCACAGTCTGCCATTCCTCCTCGTCCAGTTCCTCCATATCCGTCTTTGTCAGCACGTCAGGCATACGCAACAGCGTATAGAAACTATCTTCCGGCATAGGGATGCCCGTCTTTTCAGAGATGGCCTTGATCTGCTGGTAATAGTTTTCCACGAGGGCCCCATTGATGGGCGTCGGATCCACGGCCATGTCCTTTTCTATCCACACACTCATATCTACCTTACCGCGAATGAGGGCCTCAGCCACCATCTGGCGCATCTCCATCTCCTTCTCACGGTAGAGCGGTGCAATACGGGTGTTCAGGTCAAGCTGCTTCGAGTTGAGCGACTTTACCTCTACATGGATTTTCTTCTCTTTAAAGGCCACGACAGCCTTGCCGTAGCCCGTCATTGATTGTATCATGATATACCTATTTTATAATTATCAGCCGCAAAATTACAAAAAATTTATGAAATTTGCATGATACCCTCGCTTTTTTATTCACTTTGCTTGCAAAGAATGGCGATTATTTGTATCTTTGCAAACAAAAAGCATATGAACTTCGCCCTTAGCTTAAATGACAAATATGTCATGCCGTGTCTGGCATTATCCACTTCTATTTTTGAAAACAACCGAAAGAACGACTGTCGCATATACTTGCTTACCGACGGTCTGAAAGAAGAAAATATCAGCAAATTTGACCGTCTGGCCAACATTTATAAGCAGCAGATCATCATCAAAAAAGTTCCAAAAGAACTATACGACAACCTGCCTTTCATCAAGCGCTATACGTTTGCAACCTATAACCGCTTTATGATTGCCGACCTGATTGAGGACTCAAAGGTCATTTACCTTGACGGTGATATCATCGTCCGCCATGACCTCTCCGACCTATGGAATACGCCTATTGACGGTTATGCCAGCGGGGTGGTGGAAGACCAGCGGGGTGACGACATCTTTATACACAATCTCAACAAGATTGCCACACCCTACTTCAATGCCGGAGTCCAACTCATCAATCTCGACTACTGGCGGCAAAACAACATTGGTCAGAAGATGGCCGAATACATGAAAGAACATCCTGACGCCTGTCCATACGCTGACCAGGATCCTGCCAATAAGATCCTGAGCGGTAAAGTGAAATATCTTGATTTCAAATACAATTTCATGGAAGACTGGTTCTATCCCACCAACCAGTGGCAGATCCATTTCAGCAAGTGGGACCGTATCCTCGAAGATCGTAAAGATCCCTACATCGTACACTACTGTCGTGGACTGAAACCCTGGTTCAAGGAATGTGTCCATCCCCTGAAACATGAGTTCATACACTATGCCACCATGCACGACTTCATCGGCTACAAGGAGCAAAAATACTTTCCTCTATCGTATAAGATCATAACTTATCTTCAATATCGGCTTCGTCAAATTGAAGCCCGTTACGGAAAATAGTCATCAATTTCAAAACAAATAGAAACTATGAGAAAGGTATTACTGACCATGGCCATTGCCTGTTCGATGGCCGCACAGGCGCAGAAGGCGCCGCTGTTTGAGACTTCTGCCAAAGACGAGATTGCCGCCAACCGTTATCTGGCGGGGAGTAACTATCTGGATTATGACCGTCAGCTGACGGATAAGGCGCTGACGCCAGCACCCAAAGGCTATGAACCTTTCTACATGACACACTACGGCCGTCATGGTTCGCGCTGGCTGATCTGGGAGGGCGACTACAGGCTGCCCATGACCACGCTGAGGAGCGCCCGTGAGGCCGGGAAACTGACGCCGCTGGGCGAAGAGACACTCCAGAAACTGGAAGCTTTTCATCCCACGACAGAAAAGCGTCTGGGTGACCTGACAACCGTCGGCGAGCGCCAACATCACGGCATCGGAAAGCGTATGGCCCAGCACTTCCCGGAGATTTTCAAGACCCCTGGCGTGAAGATTGACGCCCGCAGCACCGTCGTCATCCGCTGCATCCTCTCGATGATAGCCGAGTGTGAGGAACTGGCAGCAGCCAACCCCACTGCTCAGATCCACAACGATGTGAGCGAGAGCCTGCAATATTATCTGAACCAGCCCTGGGAGGGAGTCGTCAAGGAACAAGGAAGGACGACTGGTGACAAGGAGTATGCTGAGGCCCAGCAGAAGTACACCCACCCCGAGCGCCTGATGAAGGCCCTCTTCAATGACCAGCAATGGGTATATAACAATGTTGCTTCTGGTGACTTCATGCGTCGTCTCTTCGAAGTGGCAGCGAACATGCAGAGCCACGATACGGACATTGAACTGCTGTCGCTTTTCACCGACGATGAGATGTACGACCAATGGCGCATCCGCAACATCGGCTGGTATCTAGACTACGGCCCCTCTCCCGTCTCTGGAACGAAGATGCCCTTCAGCCAGCTGAACCTTTTGAAGAACATCATTGAGACAGCCGATACCGTCACTCAGACTCAGGCCACGCTGCGTTTCGGCCACGAAGTGTGTGTGATGCCCTTGGCCTGTCTGTTAGAACTTGACAACTGCGGGATGGCTGTGGAGAACCTTGACGAACTTGATACCTACTGGCGCAACTACCGTATCTTCCCCATGGGCTGCAACATCCAGTTGGTGTTCTACCGTCCGAAAAAAGGCAAAGAAGGCGACATCCTCGTGAAGGCCCTGTTGAACGAGCGGGAAACTTATATGCCAACACAAACAGACAACTGGCCCTACTACAAGTGGCAGGACCTCCGTCAGTACTATCTCAACAAAATCGAGGCTTTCAAAAACAATAAGGATTGAACCCCTCCCTACCTCCCTCAAAAGGGAGGAGGGTCTGCGGGTTCCTATTTCACCTTCGCATCCATCGGACTGCGAAGGCCTTTATATGATCTCAGGTACGCCTTGGCACTTCCGAACGAAAGGAACATGTCGAGGCGTACTGGTATATGGTTCTGGTCGTCGGTGATCCAGAAGCGCAACAGTTCCTTGCTCTTGCCTTTTTCACGCTCATAAAAAGAGAACACCAGACAACGGTACTTCTCTTTCGTGTCGCTCATCTTATAGTTCTCCCTGCCACGGAACTCAAGCCATGAGTTGCTCAAACCCATAGCATCACTAACGGGCATGGGTATCACCTCACCTTTCTTCATCTTCGTGGCATCAAAATTGCGGGCACGGAGGAAGATTGACATCATATCATAGATACACGCCTTATAGGCGCTTGTCTTCCATAAATGTTCGCCACTGGTCGTGATACGGTGTTTCTTCAACTGGCAGCCGCCATGAGGATAGGTGTACCAGATTTCATCGACATAATAACTGTCACCCTCAAGTGCCCCTTTGCGGAAATAGAGGGGTGAGAGGTCTTGATTGCAATAAGAGAGCAAGGTATCACGCATGACGAAGAACTTGTCGAGCTTCGAGTTACCACGGGTAATGAGGTAAGCCTTCAGGGCATCCTTACCTTCAAACTTCGCCGCCTTCACATCCATCTCGGCCGTACCCACCTTCACCCAGATGAACTTCCAGTTAAAGTAGAGGTCATAATTGAGTTCCTCGCCAGCCTTAAAGGCGGTATTCTCTATCCCACACTGAGCAGAAACTGTGAGAAATGAGAATAGACAAGCAACCAATATCAATAATAACTTTTTCATAATCATCTTATTTTTCTAGTTTAATCACTTTGTCTTTATTATATGGTATGCCGAGTTTCTTGGCACGATCGGCATTACGATTCTTAAGTTTCTTCTCTGCATCTGGCTTCTGCTTAATGATAGCGCTAGGCTTCTGCCTGAAGCGAGGCGTACCTGTGAGGTTCCAGGCCTGGGTGATGTCCCACTTCTCCTTACATTCTATCTCACGGTTATAGTAGAACACATCCTCTGGCTGCAGGTCTGCGTCATAGTCACCGGTATCCCACTTGCCGTTGTTGTTGGCATCAAGGAAGGCACTGACATAGTATTTGTTGGGCATCACATAGTCGAAGTGGGCGACATTGTTTTTGGCCATAATCTCCTTGACGACATTGCCAGAGCTGTTCAGCAACTGCACTCGCAGGGGAATCGTATCCGTCACGCCGCTGAGGTTGAGCGTCAGCGTACCCAACTCGTCGAGCTTCTTCACCTTGATGCCCTGCTTAAACTTGTCCGACACCTGGCCATAGATATTCTCAAAGGCAGCAGAGTCGATCTCCAGACTATATTCCGTGTCAGGTCGCCACTCGGTCGTTATCTCAAACTCCCGGATTGTGCCTTCCACTGGCTTGAAGACGTAGGCCGCCTCATACCACAGACTGTCTATCTGTGAATAGAGATGGATGGCTGATGTATCGCAGCGCACCAACGGATTAGGCGTCTCAATACGTACCTTCTCGTTTGGCACCATCGCAGACGGAATCTTGATATCAAGTTTCAACGGCTGCACAGGATAGATAGAGTCGTAGGGCTGATCACGTTTCTTTTTCTTCTCCTGTTCCTTCTGCCATTTCTCAATCTCCTTGGCTTTCTCCTTCATCCGCTTCTCGTAGGGCGTCTTTGCCAGCACCTCAAGGGTATCGGTCTGGCTGACGAGGTTGCCAAGGGTGTCAGTCATCATATAGGTAACTTCCATACGGAGGGTATCCTGATTGACAAGAGCCGTATCACGCAACCAATAGTGGATGGTGTCCTGCCTCTCGCTTGTCTCGATGACAAAGGCACTGTCTGCCTCAAAGTTCATGCCTTTGATGACAGGCAACTCAGGATGGCCATAGGTGAAGAACATAGAGAACTTCTCCGCATCCTTACGTTCCGTCTTGAGCAGATAGCGGTCTGTCTGTATATGAGTAAAAGCCAAAAGCGTAATGTCGTCAGGCAGGAAGTGGGTGTAGGGCACAGGACGTAAGGCATCGATATGCAACGAGTCACGCCAAATGGTGTCAATACGGGTGTCGGGCTTTGAAGTAGGACTGAATGTCTCGTGGTTGAAAGCCAACATCTCACCGCGTTGTGTATAGTGGAAATCGTTGTCCATATCCTGCAAAGCATAAGCCCGATAAGTGCCTGGAGCAATACCTTTCACCACAAAGTGGCCGCGACTGTCAGTACGTGAGACGCGCAGCATCGGCTTGGTCTTGAAGGCGGAGTCGGCGAGGTCATCGTAAAGTCCCACCATCATACCCTTGACTGGTTCAAGATTACTGGCGTCGAGCACATAGCCGGACACCTCAAAAGTATCAATCAGCTCGCCTGTGGAGAAGGTGAAGGTGTACGATCCCATCGGATTGCCTTCGTTATAGTCGCTGATAGCGTCGCTGAAGTCAATGGTATAGGTGGTGTTCTCCTTCAACGAGTCTTGCAGTTCCACGACCACTTTCTTGCCGGATGCCTTAATCTCTGCCATTTCCAATTGCGGGGGCGAGATGATGACTTTGTTTGTGGCATCCTCCAATTTGACGAACTCGTCGAAGTAAATGGTGACCTTCTTGTTCTTCACATTCACAGACTGGTCGTCAGGAACACTACGGACTACCTTCGGCGGATCGTCGTCAAACCATCCGCCATCGGGATTGCCCATCTTGGCGCAGGAGGAAAAGAGATAAGAGGCGAAAGGTAAGAGGTAAGAGCATATTCCCACCGCCACCAATAAACGCATGCGTCCTCTTTTATCGTTTCCTTTCGTCATACCTCTCAATAATTCTCTCACTTCTCATTTAACTTGAGCAGCTGTTCAATCGTGTCACGTGTGTTGCTGAGACGGGGCACCTTGTGCTGACCACCCAGCTTGCCACGTAACTTCAGCCATTCGTTAAACAGCCCCTGGCGCGCCTCGATGATCTCCAACGGCTGGAGGGTGATGTCCTTATAGCGCTTCGCCTCGTAGTCGCTGTTGATCTCCTGCAGATGCTTATCGAGTTGCGCTGCGAACTGTTTCAAATCCTGCGGAGGCTTGGAGAACTCGATAAGCCACTGATGGCGGCATTTCGCATTCGCATCCATAAACACAGGGGCTGCCGTATATTCCAGCACTTCGGCCCCCGTCTGTTCACAAGCGTAGGCCAAACCCTGCTCCGCATTGTCCACAATCAGTTCCTCACCAAAAGCATTGATAAAATGCTTGGTACGGCCGGAGATGATAAACTTATAGGGGTTCGTCGAGGTGAACTGTACTGTATCGCCGATCTCATAGCGCCAGAGGCCGCATGAGGTACTGATCACCATCGCGTAGTTCTTACCTTTTTCCACACCCCACAGGGGAACAGGATCACCACCGTCCATCGGGATGAACTCATAGAACACCCCGTAGTCGAGCATCAACAGCATCGACTTGTCTGTGGGGTCATCCTGTATGCCGAAGAATCCCTCGCTGGCGTTATAGGTCTCCATATAGTGCATCCGTGGCGAGGTGATCAGCTGCTCGTACTGCTTACGATAGGGCGTGAAGGCCACACCACCGTGGAAGAACACCTCAATATTCGGCCACACCTCTTCCAGATGCGTCTTGCCCGTCATCTCCATCATACAAGTCAGCACGGAGAGCATCCAAGAAGGCACACCAGAGATGTTCGTCACATTCTTGTTCATCGCCTCACGGGCAATACGCTCACGCTTCACTTCGAAGTCAGAAAGCAGGGCCGTCTGCTTCTTCGGCACACGGACAAGGTTCACCAGCGGACTGATATTCTCAATGAGGATAGCGCTCAGGTCGCCCACCAACGAGTCTTTCAGATTATAGTTCGGCGCATGGCTGCCGCCCAGGATCAGGCCCTTGCCGTCGAACATCCTCGACTTGGGATTGTTCCTCAGGTAGATGGCCACCGAGTCGCGGCCTCCGGCATAGTGGATCTTATGCAGACCCTCCTGACTGACGGGGATGAACTTCGACTTATCATTGGTGGTGCCTGAGGACTTCGCATACCATTTCACACGGCCTGGCCACAGCACATCGGCCTCACCCTGCCGCATACGGTCGATATCGCCTTTCAGCTCCTCATAAGTGTTCACAGGCACATGACTGACAAAGTCGTCATAGCTCTTGGTGACATCAAAGGCATGCTTACGACCGTATTCTGTATATTTAGCCGTCTGCAACAGGTGTGTGAGCACAGCCCTTTGCAGCGCCTCACCTCCGTTCTGGTGCTTCTCCAGCTCCCGCTGGCGGGGGACAAATACCTGTCTTACTATTTGAGTCAGACTCATCTTACTTGCGCAATAATATCATTATTGGCTGCAAAGGTACGAATAAACGAGCGAAATGCAAAAGGAAAAACCGTTTTTCTTTTCATTTCCGAGTGATAGTACCTTCGAGTATTGTCTCAAAGGTACGAATAAGTGAGAAGAATACCAAAACTTTTTTGAGTTTTCTCAAATGTCAGCCTTCGGCTTCAGCAAAGGCGGCGGCTTCGGCCTCGGCGATGATGTCCTCGCGGGTCTTCTCCTTGGGTTTGACGGATAGGTCAGAGAGGTCGAATTCGTCTGAGACAGAAACTTTCTCGTTCTTCTGTTCCACTGGACTTTCTTGCTCCCGATCCTTTTGCTCGACGATGAAGTTTTGTTCCTGCTCCGTGTCAGGGACGGCCATAGAGGGCTCCTCTTCCATCTTTGTGCGTTCTGTCTTGGCGGCGAAGATGGCATCGATGAACTGCGGCTCACGTTTCAAGCGTTGCAAAGTGTCCTTTGATGCCTGTTGCTGAGCCTCTTTCTTTGAATAGCCGGAACCCTTCTCGCCCTCCACACCTTCAAGCATCACCTGGAAGCTGAAGATAGGACTGCCGTTCTCGTCGGTCTTCTGCTTGAGCATCTTGAACTCCATCCGCACACGGTTCTTCTGCGACCACTCCAGGAGCTTTGACTTGAAGTTCACCTCCTTGAAGGCCACCTTGTCGATATCGATGTACTTGCCCAGAATCTGTTTCTCAAAGAACTCCAGACATGCCTCATAGCCACGATCCAGATAGATGGCTCCCACGAGTGCCTCAAAGGCATTGCCCTCGACATAGCTGTTGTGCGAGGTGCTGTGACTGGCAGACACCAACAGGCTGCCCAGTCCCATCTCTCCCGCCAGCTTGCCCAGCGTATCGCGGCTCACCAGCTTTGAACGGGTGTTGGTCAGGAATCCCTCACGCTTACCCTCATAGTGACGGTAAACGATATATCCCACCGCAGCATCGAGTATGGCATCACCCAAGAACTCCAGCCGCTCGTTGTTCAGCGGCTTGCCCTTGTCGTTGCGTTTCTTGATGCTCTTGTGCATCAGCGCCTGCTTGTAATACTCGATGTTGCGGGGATAGAATCCCAATATGCCGTAAAGAGAAGAAAAAAGCTCCTTCTCCTTGCGGAAAGGGAGCTTGATTCTATCAATAATCTCGTTAAGCTTCATATTTCTTAAATACGACACAGGCGTTATGACCACCGAAACCGAACGTGTTGCTCAGTCCGGCACGCACCACGCGCTTCTGTGCCTTGTTGAAGGTGAAGTTCAGATCATAGTCAATCTCAGGATCCTTATCCTCATCATCGTGGTTGATCGTCGGAGGAACGATATCGTTCTGCACGGCGAGCACGGTGGCCATAGCCTCTACGGCACCGGCGGCACCCAGCATGTGACCAGTCATCGACTTTGTCGACGAGATATTCAACTTGTAGGCAGCATCACCGAAGACCTCCTTGATGGCCTTGGCCTCAGAGATGTCACCGACATGCGTTGATGTGCCGTGAACATTGATATAATCGATCTCCTCGGGCTTCATGCCGGCATCCTCCAGGGCATTCTCCATAACGAGCTTGGCACCCAGACCCTCAGGATGAGAGGCTGTGATGTGATGGGCGTCGGCACTCATACCGGCACCAACCATCTCGGCATAGATCTTTGCCCCACGGGCCTTGGCGTGCTCCAGCTCCTCCAGGATGAGA
>Ga0310786_10009127_pt1 | contig 12636 bp, 12 predicted proteins | sample AusTroGonzalo_MG_FD_203881 | JGI IMG/M metagenome (GOLD analysis project Ga0310786, IMG submission 203881) | Bovine rumen microbial communities from tropical cattle in Woodstock, Queensland, Australia - Gonzalo_03 (v2) (version 2) | ecosystem: Host-associated > Mammals > Digestive system >...
GGCTTGAAAGCCACCTGGAAATTGGCTACAAAGCTATAAATTGCAGAAACCACCTGATTCTTTATCCCAACAGCAGCATTAACTGTAACGCCAAAGAAATAATTGATGATAAAATTAAACCCAGCTGTAAGGCCTGAATAGACAAAACTTCCAAACGTGCTCCATCCCGAAAAACTTAATACAGATTTAAAAATAGACTTGTTGAAATATCGAACTGACAACTTAACTTCAGGAAACTTTACTCTACAATAAAGGGCGTATAACAAAGTTGTCAGTAAACTAATCGTACATAATCCAATCGCATAAAAGAGCAATTTGTCTATAGATGTTTGTGATAATAAAAAGACAAATCCAAGCTTTATTAAGGCATCAAAGATTGAGAAATATGCATATGCATTCATTTTCTCATTTGCCAATATTGTTGCCTCAAAAGGACTCTTAAGAATACTTAAACAGAAGGTTAATAAAGATATGTGAAAAACATAAGCCGCAACACCAAATCTTTCTACAGGTATGTTAACCTTATTATAGAAAGCCCAAAGGCCTACCGTCTCAGTAAGCAATACGACAACACCAACTATTAATAGAAAGGCTACAAAGGAGGAATTAAATGTTTTCCTTACACTTTCATTGTCACCACGTCCTTTCTCTACATTAAGAAACCTCTGTAAAGATGTTGATACAGGCGAACTAATGAAAGCAAAAATCACCACTACACTCCCTACGATGTTATAGATTCCATAATCTTCAACACCCAATGTATTCAAAACAACTCTCGAAGTTATGAGAGCTATAAGCATCGTTACAAACATCCTCACATATAACAAGAGGGTGTTCTTCGCTATTCTACCGGTATTCAGTTGTGTGGCCATTATTCCTTATCAAAAAAGTATTCACAAATCCGTTTAGTGTTATTCCCATCGTAATAACTATCAAAAACAGGAGCTATCTTACTTCTTTGCTCTGAATAAACATCATCATTTTTGAATACCCTTGACACGGACCCTACAAATGCCATCGCATTCTCAACTATTTCCCCTGCACAAAAAGTCTTTATCGGTTCAAAACCAAAACCTCGAGTCTCTGTATATAGGTCGAAATCATAAAAATTAAAAATAACCGGTTTGTTGCGATGCAAGAAGTCAATATAGGTTGACGTATAATCAGTAATAAGTCCATCTGCTTCCGCCAGATATTGGTATAGAGAAAATGGATTATCACCCAAATCTCTATACATAACAATTCTGGAGGTTTCCATATTCGTCGCTTTAATATTGATTTGCTTAGGATGCAATTTTGCAATAATAACAGCATTATGCTCTTCCAGCACCCTTTCCAATTCTGCATATTCAGAACCATCATAGCCAAATATATCTCTGGTAATCTCCCCTGCAGACGCCTCATAATCGCGATAAGTAGGAGTGTAAACGACATACTTGGAAACGGGCAATCCAACCTCTTTTGAAATATAATTCTTCACCTTATTGGAGGGCCTTTGATAGAAAACATCATTCCTACAAAAACCCAACATTAAAAACTTACTTAACGAAATCCCCTTATCGCAAGCTGCGACCCTAGCTGGTAGAGGAGCCGTCATCAAGAAGTAGTCGAAGATATTATTAATACGCGCTCGCTCTTCTCTCAGCTTACGGTTATTAACAAAGTCATTTTTAAATGGGACACAATAGTTTAAACAGATTAACTGTTGTTTATTTGTTTTATATCGAAAATATGTATGTCCTGTATCAGTAAACAGGAATTTGGACTTCGCAGCAAGTCTAATGACTTTTTGTTTATTCGTCTCATCAATAAAACAGACCTTTTGATTTGGATTAATTTCACTAAGATAATTCTTATACTGTTCAATCTTATTCCTATCAAATACTATAATATAAAGAAAAAGATGACTGTACGCCTTATGTTCTACAATGTAGTTGATAAGACATAAGACATTATCCGAGTAGTAATTGATGATATCATACCCGTCCACTCGCCCATTGGGATGCGGATAAAAAAAGATATGATCATCTTTTTTAGGGGAAAATTTAAAAAAAAGATATTCTTGTATTCCATTGAGACTTCTTCTTATACGCCTCAATACTCTCTGCATAAAATTCATAAAATAACACTATAGTGATTCAACGCTTCTTTCATTACGGCAAAGAAATCCTCAATATCATTCACATCGATTGTGCCCAATGCACAAAGGCGGAAGGTATTTGTTGTGGAGATTTTGCCTGGATAGATGGTAAATCCACGCTCGTAGCAATAATCATGAATCTTCTCAAAACACCAGTTAGGATTATCTGGATATTTAACAGAGACTACTAGTCCAGACTCGATCTTCGGGTCAATGACAGTCTCAAATCCTAATTCCTTCACACCTTTACGAATCGCCTCATACACCCTTCGATGACGTGCAAACTTGGCTTCCTCACCTATTTCAAAGTATTCTTTAAGGGCCTGAATGGTGGCGTAGATAGTCTGCACGGGAGGCGTAAAATGCATTTCACCCGTTTTCTCAAAACATTCATACTGCATATACAGGTTGCAGTAATATGAACGAGTGGGATAATTCTTTGATGCTTCAATGATATCCCGGCGACCAATGATAAACGAGAGACCTGACATGGCCATCAACCCCTTCTGAGCGGAAGCCATGCAGAAGTCCACATTATCCTTGACAATATCGAAAGGAATCATGCCAAGACTGGACGTTGTATCGCTAATCATGATGGCTCCATACTTATGAGCTAAGGCACCAATCTCACGGATTGGATTCAACACACCAGTACCAGTTTCATGATGGCAGCAATAAACAACAGCTACATCAGGTTTTTCTTTCAGCGTCTTCTCTATGTCAGCCAGATTAGGCTGCTCAAAGACACTTGACTTGAGATCAATATGCGGAATATGGTACTTCTGGCAAACCTCAACGGCACGTGAGTTATAAGCACCATTGTTCACCACAAGAATCTTCTTTCCTTCAGGAACAAGGGAATTGATGCAGATGTCAATATTGATGGTGCCGGAACCGCAGAACAACACAGAGGTAAACTCAGGTTCGGGTGCATGAGCCACTTTGCACAAATCACTACGCAGTCCTTTCATTAGCCCTGCAAACTCCTTTTCGCGAGGGCAAATATCCGGAACTACCTGAGCCAGTTTCACACTATCCATGGTCGTTGCAGGCCCCGGGTTCAACAACACATTACGCTTAATCTTAATATCTTTCAATTCCATCGTTTTATTTCTTAAGGAAATCCATCAATGCTTCTTTATTCTGAATAGGTGTGGTGGTCGGGCGACCAAGATCTTTGCGGTTGCCTTTCTTCACCTTGACTTCAATAAGGATAGGGCCTTCTGTAAAATCTTTCAATGCTGCAACAAGTGCATCCTTAGAATCTACGCTAATGGTAGCCTTATATCCAACAGCCTTTGCCACAGCAGGCAAATCAATCTTCAAGCCAACAGTAGGCTGCCCCCCCACACTGTCATGTGCACCATTATTGAACACCACATGAACGTAGTTCTTAGGAGCCTTATTAGCTACAATAGCCATAGAACCCATATGCATAATGGCAGCTCCATCACCATCAAAGCACCATACCTTACGGTCGGGCTTTGCCATAGCAATACCAAGCGCTATCTGAGAGGCATGTCCCATAGAGCCAACAGTAAGGAAATCTCTTTCGTGACCCTGGTTCATAGCAGCACGGTATTCAAACAGCTCACGGCTAATCATACCAGTGGTAGAGACAATACAGTCTTTCACACCCAGAGCAGCTGCAACGGTCTGGATAGCCTCTTCACGAGACATTGTGAGGTCGTTCTTCTCTACATTCTGGAGCTTATAGTCTTCAAAGGTATCCTTCTCAATTACCAGAGCATAAACATCCTTTTTCTTCAGGGCATCAATCGCCTTGGCAATCTGCTTCTCAGCCTTGTCTTCCTCTTTTGAGAGCACGTCAAAGTTGATTCCCATGGTGTTTAGCAGGCCAGTTGTAACCTTTCCCTGCTTTACATGCTGAGGTTCATCGTGAACACCGGGACGGCCACGCCAACCAATCAGCAAAAGGACGGGAATGTTATAGACTTCGGGATCAGTCAATGATGCCAGCGGGTTAATAATGTTACCCTCACCACTGTTCTGCATATAAACACACGCTGGCTGGCCGGTTGCTAAATAGTGACCGGCAGCAAGTCCTAACGCTGCACCCTCATTGGCTGAAATGATATTATGTGCTGCATCGAAGTGGTCTGTGATGTACGCACAAATGTTTTTCAACAGACTATCGGGTACACCAGCAAAGCAATCAATGCCGTTCTCTCTTAGTTTTTCTATAAAGAATTCTGGTCTTAACATGGTTATCTCTTCTTGGTGCCGGGAATAAGGTTCAAAATCTGTTTGATAGGCATGCAGTATTCTTCAGAAGCTTCCTGACAACGGGTGGTTTCAAGAATACGCTCTGCACATTTCACCATAGCAGGATAAGCGGAACGCAACATGTGGTTGGCATAAATCACAATGTTGATACCCCACACAGCAAGTTCAGCTTCAGTGAACTGACCGTAAGTAGTAGGAACAGCCACAATAGGCGTATGATTATCCACCTCACGGAAACGCTGGCAGAACTCCTTGATGTCCTGACCATCCTTGTTCTTAGAGTGAATCATAATACCGTCTGCACCAGCGGCTACGTATGCATGGCAACGCTCCAAAGCGTCTTCAACAGGTTTTCCAGCAATCAGAGACTCGCAACGGGCAATAATCATGAAGTCACGGGTAACCTGTGCTTCCTTACCAGCCTGAATCTTTGAGCAGAAACCTTCAATGGTATCCTGCGTCTGGACGGCATCAGTACCAAACAGACTGTTTTGCTTCAAACCAACTTTATCTTCAATGATAACAGCACTTACACCAAGACGTTCCAGCGTACGGACGGTAAACACAAAGTGCTCTGTCTTACCACCAGTATCACCATCATAGATAACAGGCTTGGTAGTTACTTCCAATGAGTCATTCAGGTCGTGCAGGCGGGTAGTCAGGTCAACCGCCTCAATATCGGGTTTCCCTTTAGATGTGGAGTCCGTCAAAGAACTTGCCCACATACCATCAAACTCTCGAATTTCATTGCCCACCTCAACTTTAGTATGCTCAATGATAAGACCGGTCAGACCACAGTGCGACTCCATAATGCGGACAATGGGTTTAGCTGTAATCAAGCGACGTAAACTTTTCAGTCGCGCCTGAGGAGTGGTTCCCAATGACTCTAGTTCTTCTGCAAGTCCACTGGAAGTGATACCCTTGGTGTAAGGAATCTCTATCACTTTGCCACCCAAGTCTTCCATTGTCTTGAATACTTCATCTCGGATATACTTATCCGGACCTTCCAACCAGTCATCTCCGTGAATAATGTAGTCAGGTTTATACTTCACAAGATTAGGGACATAGCTCCAATCATCCTGCGGGACTACATCAGATACCCCGTGAATGGAACGAACAACAATCTCGCGCTGCTCGTATGTTAAGTATGGAAGACGCTTGTGAGTTGCTATTGCCTTATCAGTGAAAAGACCAATAATTACATCTCCGTACTTAGCACCCTCGTTAATGATATTGATAAGGCCAGGGTGCATAATGTCGGCAATCATGCCGAGATATACTTTTTTTGCCATTTTAATGTATTCTTATGTTTTCTTCTGCGTATTTTAGATCTTGTTCGTCGTCTATTTCATACCAAAGAAGGTTCTCAAGTTTAAGAACGTTCATAGGGGTTATCTGTTGAGAAACTGTTAAAAGTTGGAATTCGTACCCTAATTTGGGTTTTTCGTCAACTATCTTTTCATATTCTGAACAGAGAATCTTGTAGAAAGCGTTACTTATCTTATGAATACCGACAAGTTCCCCTGATGCTTCTATTTCATCTTTGTTTACTGAGCACTTGATAAGCTCGCACTTCTCATTCATCTGCACGTAGTACTGGTCCTGGAACTTGGTGACAGGGGTAATCAACATCGCAGAATCAAAGGTACAATTGATTAGTTCTGTTATTGCCCTCTTTTCAAAGACCAAATCAGATTCAAAGAGCAAAAAGTCATTATTTCCGATTGCCTGACGGCAGTTCCAAAGTGTGTACATGCTATTTGTTTCAGCAAAACGAGGCGAGAAAACACATTGCACCTTGCCCGGGTATTCTTTTTCCAATGCCTCGTAAAACTCCTTGTGATAACCTGTACCAATAATCACTTTCTCAATACCGGCATCGAACATTGTTTCAATGGCTCGTATTACCATTGGCTTCCCTTTAAAGGGTATGAATCCTTTTGGCTTCAGCTCGGTCTGCTCGCCAAAGCGAGTTCCCATGCCAGCCGCCATAATGACGGCTGTTGTAATATTACGATTGGTTTTATTATTCATATCATTTTTTATTGAGGAGGAAGCCCCGCTGGTTATTGAAGCAAGATTAAGAAGCCAACTGAAAAATATATGGGTAGTCAAAGTGTGTGGATGCTCTGAGCTACCTTTAAAGCGTCCCTGACTGCGCGTAAAGACCGGTGGCCACACTTAATTCTACAAACTCTTGAATTTAATTTCTTTTCGTTCCTTCTTTAACTCAGCTATCTCATTTTTCAGGACTCCATACTCAGGATGTTTCTCTTCCCAGTAAGCTATTTGCTCCTTCTGACACTGATAGTACTTTATTCTAGCAGTGAGCCAATAACTTCTAGTTGCAACCAGGAGCGCGAGGTCTGCTATAATGGAAGTAACTTCCCAAGTAATCTGGGATTGGTCAGTAATCCGTTGGATAAGGATGTAAATAAGAACTCCTAAGCCTAATATTGCAATAATATCAATGAACAGGACTACCCAGTACGATACAACATGTTTTTTTGCATTATCTCTTTCCATATCCAACCGGGCCTTTTGGGCCTTAAGTTCTTCTATCTCCACATTGAGTTTTTGTTCCCTGTCTAACTTTTCCTTCTCAGCCTGTAGTTGCTGTATTAAGAGCTGATTATCTGAATTTTCTTTCTGTAATTGGCTTATAATTCTGTCTCTTTCTTCCTTCGCCTCAGATAACGCTTTAAAGCTGCTTTCCATCTTTTCCATGTCGTTTTTCAGCTTTTGGCTATCAAGACTGTCATTAAACAGTTTGTGACGCTGTACGGCTTCTTCATGGGTCGCTTCAATAAGCCCTCCCATCAGTGCAGCAACAGCAACATCTTTATCTTGTATATCGGAGCGGTCTATCGATTCAAGTTCTTCAAATTTCAAAATAACATTATTAGAACGGTAAATAAGACTGCTATACATATCCCTGATATCCTCTACTGGCATATCAGTTGTTTTACGATATTTACAGAATAATTTAATTTTGTTTCTGGCATCAGTCTGTGCCAAAGCCATGCAGCGAGAAACCATCTCCGTTAAAACACTCCCTCTTACATCCGAAATCTGAGCACCATGTATCCAAAGTTTTAACACAACGGTACCCGGTGTTATCACACTACTCATACCATCTTGCTTGTGATACAGTTCTATCAAATCTCTGTTAAGAGTAATAAAGAACCCTGTCATCTTTTCAGGATGAACAACGTTCTCATTCATTTTACTGACAGTTTCGCACATGAACACATCATGTTTTTCGCGGAATTTATCCTGCGAATAACCGCCCCATTTTTCTTTTAAATACAGAACATTTTTGTTATTCTCAAGTTTTCGCTCTGACTCCTCTAACTTTTGTAAGTTGGCCGCATCAACTACTATCCCAAGTTCTGTAACAAGTTTCCTCTCTAGGGAGTTTTTCAAACTCACTATTTCAGAAAGAGACATGTTGTTTTCTTCATAACCAAAAGCAATGGCTGAACCAAAACGTGGACCTTGGTCTTTTATTACCGATTCTAAGATTCTGACAACCTCGCGCACTGTCATGGCATGAACTTTCAGTATGCCACCAGAAGTCAGCACATTCCGCATCACATCCTTAGCGTATGCAACATTATACTCTGTATCAAGGTTAAAAAGTGCCAAAACAAGGGCAGAATCAAGGTAGTAACTTACCTTTTCTGTAGGCTTAATAGAAAACTCGAACTGTTTTCTACGAAGAAAGGCAGAGATAACCGCACCCCATACTATGTCGGTAAAGTACTGATATAAATCGGTTCTGTTTTGTTTAAGCCAATCAATAAATCTAGCGGTGTTTGAGTAGTTAGCATTTATCCCCTCTGCTTGTGAGGAGTCTTCACCAGCAATCATAGAATAGCATTCTTCCTCACATTCTGAAATGAAACCATACAGGTTGGTATTGCTATCAAGGTGTTCAGTTATAAGATATTGTTGGAAAAGGGTCTCCAATAATGTAAAATTATATTCTATTTTACTGGCCTCTCTATCAATTTCCTCGTTTTCTTGTACATCAACTATTCGCTTGATATAAATGCTATCATCATGTATACCAAGTGTCTCAATCACAATATCAGTTTGAGTCTTTCCACGCAGAGCCACCACGCTATTACGAAGCACAACCACTGGTATTTCTATAAAGAACTTATTCCTAATATACTCCTGTAAGTCCAATATCTGAAAATACCGTTCGTTGCGCCCATGCTCATTGAACAAACTTATCAAGGAATACCTGATTATAGGGAAATAAATATCCTTATAAAAGTTTGCCCCCTTTTCGTTAAAAAGTGTTGATATTAATGCAATGTTATTATCCATTTTCGATAATACTAATAAAGAATTGACAGTTTATGCTACTATGTCTTTGTTATTATCAAAAAAATTTTTTGTGCGCTTTAGCCAATAATTCTGAAAAGAACTTGAGCATATTCTTGGTTGCACATTGATTGTGTGAATTCACTCAATTCATATTCGTATGATTTTGCCTTCCAATCTATCTTTGTACCTTCTGCGTTTTCCAGCCGTTGCAAGGCCTCAACTGAACCACCCTTAGATCTTGTTGCTGAAATCGCCACATCACAGTTCTTGGATTTGAAATAACGTCCATTGTTTTCTACTACTTCTTCATTATCGCCTCCGGGAGCCACACAGACAATCAAGCCTTTGTATTCAAAGGTCTCAGGGGTTTCACTGTCTGGATGTGGTTGAGAGGTAATGGACTTCCCTTCTTTTCGAAGCAATCCCTCCAGCATGTTTAGGGTAGCAGATTAGCCACAATTGGAATGTCCGCGAAGTCCTATGATTCGCATAATTCTATATAGTTTTATAATGCCCCCCGAACCGCTCAAAAGCGGCGCTGTCAAGCATCTCCCTATCGTCAGGATGAGCGATACTAGTTAGAAGTTTTGCCCTTTCCTGTAAAGACTTTCCCTGTAAATTAACCGCGCCATATTCCGTTACCACCCACTGAATATCTGCTCTCGGCGTAACCACGCCTGATGCCATATCCAATGCCGGAACAATCTTACTCACGCCCTTCTTTGTTCTTGAAGAAACGGCAATAATGGAAATCCCCTTCTCGGAAAGGAAGGCCCCTCTCACAAACTCCAACTGGCCTCCTGTGCCTGATAGGATTCGCGAGCCGACAGAGTCGGCGCAAACCTGCCCGGTCAAATCGATTTGGGTAGCCGTATTAACGGATGCCACCTTCGGGTTACGGCTGATGATATAAGGATCGTTGGTATAGCCCACATCCATCATCATTACGCCGGGGTTGTGGTCCACGAAATCAAAGACCTCCCGTGAGCCCAGCAAGAAAGAAGCGACAACCTTTCCTTTATCAAATGCCTTGTTTGCCCCGTTGATAACACCTTTTTTGATTAGATGGAGCACACCATCAGCAAAAGTTTCGGAGTGGAAACCCAGGTTTTTGTGGTCTTCCAACTGAGCGGCCAAGGCGTTGGTCAGGCCGCCTATGCCTATTTGCAAACAGGCGCCATCTTCAATGAGGGCTGCACAGGTCTTTCCAATCTGAATCTCTTCCGGAGTCGGGATAGCCGAGGGCGTCGCCAATAAATCTCTATCGTGTCTTACGAAGTGCGTAAAGCGACTTATCGGAACGATGGAGTCGCCGTAGGTGAACGGGACATTCTTATTGACTACACCGATAACGGTCTTTGCGACCTCAATGGCCCCCACAGAGCACACGACATCGCCACCCAGGGAAACGTAACCGCGTTCATCCGGTTCGGAGACCAAGACCATCGCTACATCGCAAGGAACTATCCCCTTCCGGTAAACGCCCTGGGTTTGGGAGAGATTGATAGGGATGTAGTCTGCAATCCCCTCGTTCACGCTCTTTCTCAACGACGGCCCGATGAAGAATGCCTGGTCAAAGAACACTTTGGCATACTTCTCCGTATCAAAGGGAGCAGGCCCGTCAGAATAGGAATGATGGAAGTGGATATCCGTTATTTCTCCGGCATCCGCCCTTCTCTCCAAGGCCTCCAAAAGGCAATACGGCAACTGCGCCGCACTGCTGATATGTATGTGATCGCCAGACTTAACGGTTCTTACGGCCTCGTCAGGAGTTAAAAATGTCATTAATACTACTATTGGTTGAAATTGACAACTATCATACGCTTCGGCTCGAATCGAAGTACCGCTTTGATGAAGCTGGAGCCGATGCTGCCGGCCCCGCCGATAACGCAGACTTTGCGGCCGCGGATTTCGCGGGTGAGTGCATCGCGGTGGGCCTGGATGTCGGGCTCGAACATGGAGGCCGGACGGTAAGTCACGGCGGTGGATATGAATTTAGATAAGTTGAACATAAAACTATCTCAGAAAGCATTACACCTCATACGACTCCACAAAACGCAATGAACCAATCACACGTTCCGAGTGAAAAGATAATTGGTCGTATGTTTTGTACGCTTTCAATTGCAAAATGGCAGCTTCGGCACTTAATACCCCGCTCTCAAACAGATTGACGGTTGTAAACACTTTATCATTGGCAACCGGACCTTGCACAAGGTCAAAGTCGTGCCCTCGGGATTTCCGGCAATCGGCCACAAAATAGAGCCAGGCTTCATCTGCACCATTGAACTTACGAATCTTCAAATCCGCATTATCAAGCAGCGATTCGTCAAATTCGTAGACACAGACCACGGCACGAGCAGCCCCTTCCCTCTCTTGTTTGATATGAGCCCAACGTTCTGCCTGCTCAGGATTACTGGTCGTATAAAACCCTTTTCCAAAATCGGCATTCGGCCGTCCCGTTCTGAGCGAAGGCTTCCTCACAGTCACCGTAGATCCATGATACAATCTCATGATTTTTTTCTCTTATTGATAAAACGCTGGATATCATCAAGAATATAATCCACTCCTTGAGTGTGGAGAAGATCGTAGTTATCAACAATAAACTCGTCAGCGCCCGTCTCTTTAAATACTACCCATGCCTGCATACCGCTGATGCGTTTACTTGTAGCATAATTCTCCAAACAATAAGTATAAAACTCAAATACCTCCTTGGGGATATCCCTGCTTTCGAGAATACGCCATCGTTCAAATTCATCATAAAGGGCCTCTGTACTTAGATACCACCATTTTGCCTTGTCGTCATACAATCGCTTATACATAGGATTCCCATAGATATACAACAATGCATCATCAAGAGAAATCCGTTTCCTCTTAGCGGTATAAACCGCCAATTGAGATATTTTGATGGGTATTATATTGTTTTCGTATACTCCCATGGGCGTCATGATTTCTGCACCTAATAATTCTCCGCCTTCAACTGGAAGTAACTTTGCGGATGGTCACAGACGGGGCAGACTTCGGGGGCCTTGGGGCCGATGACGATGTGGCCGCAGTTGGCGCACTGCCAGACGGCGTCGCCCTCGCGGGAGAAGACCAGACCGCCTTCGATGTTCGCGAGCAACTTGCGGTAGCGCTCCTCGTGCTCCTTTTCGATGGCGCCCACCTGACGGAACTTTTCGGCGATTTCGCTGAAGCCTTCAGCCTCGGCTTCGGCAGCCATACGGTCGTACATATCGGTCCATTCGAAGTTTTCGCCGTCGGCAGCATCCTTCAAATTCTCCACCGTCCCGGGCACGCTTCCGCCGTGCAGGTACTTGAACCAGATCTTGGCGTGCTCTTTCTCGTTGGCAGCCGTCTCTTCAAAGATCTGTGCAATCTGCACATAGCCGTCCTTCTTGGCCTTGGAGGCATAATAAGTGTACTTGTTGCGGGCCATCGACTCGCCGGCAAACGCCTCGAGGAGGTTCTTCTCGGTTTTTGATCCTTTCAGTTCCATGGTTGTTCGTTGGTTTTATGATGGTTAGACCTTGGCGTGGACGCCATAGGTTATTCTTGTTTTTCGGTATTTAAAAAAACTTCTGCGTTACTCCTCAAAACTTTCATTCGTTTGCTTTTTTTTCTTCAGTATCCTCATTTGCAACGCCAAAGGGTATATGAACTGCAGGGATATCAACAAGATGCTCCAAATGCAACATCTGATCATCAAAGAATAAGTGAGGCTTCAAAATTCCTAATATTCTACCTTTTTCTATGCCTCCCAAAAAGAACACTTGATCCACATCAATATCCCATTCTTTAAGAGTAGTTACAACACGCTCATGTGCCGGAGCATTGCGAGCTGTAATAATAGAAGTTCTTAGAATTGGTTGATAAGATGGATCTCCGGCTTTCTTTTTTATTTCTTTTTTCTG
>Ga0310786_10009129_pt1 | contig 12635 bp, 10 predicted proteins | sample AusTroGonzalo_MG_FD_203881 | JGI IMG/M metagenome (GOLD analysis project Ga0310786, IMG submission 203881) | Bovine rumen microbial communities from tropical cattle in Woodstock, Queensland, Australia - Gonzalo_03 (v2) (version 2) | ecosystem: Host-associated > Mammals > Digestive system >...
GAGAAAATGACTGCCACGCCGCTGAACGATGCCCATCGCAGCGAGCTCTCCGGGCAGTGCCGCCAGGTGATAGAGGAAGAGACCAAGCGCGGCTTCCGTGTGAAACTGATTATATAAAAAAGTGAATAGGGGATGCATTCAATAGGGTGCATCCCCTATTTTATCATCTTCATCCCCCACTCATATATCATGTCGATGGTGGGTGAGGGAATGCCTTTTTCGTGGGTCATCCGGTGAACGAAGGCAAGGCCAAAGGGGAAATCCTCCGTGAAATAACGACTGTGGAAGTCGGGGATGAAGCCTCCCTCGACGGGAATCATGGGCGAGGCAATGCCCTTGAAGGCCTCTATGCTGCGCAACTTGCGAGCCAATGAGGGGGCATCGGTGCTCTCGTAATAGTGGAGAACGGTGGCTATGCTGCCTTTGCGTACTGGCAGTTGCTCGAGTAGGGCCTGCAACTCGCGGTCCATATTGATGTAAAGCTGAGCGGCTTCCTCGGTCCATTCTTCGTAGAACATAGGGATGCGATCGTAGACGATGCCTTCGTGCCAGTCTTTCCAAAGGGAATAGAGGCGCGAGGGATGCAGCAGGGGATTGCTGTTGCTGAGGCTCACCTCGTAGTGGCTGCTGAGAAGATGGATGGGGGTGCGCAGCATGTTGCTCAGGGCATCGCGCAGGGTTTCAGGCTGGCTGCAACGCTCGATGGCCAACTCAAGACGGTCTTTATAGCCCATCAGGCGGGCACGATGGCCATAGTCGATGACGCGCGAGATGAAGGGCACGCGCTGGAACCCAAAGAGTGTCTGTGAAGGGGACAGGATGTCCATGGCCTGAAAGAAGAAGCCTGTGCTGCTGACCACCGTGCCTACGGCGGCATCGGGGCGCAAATACGCTTTGATCTGAAGGAGTGTGTCGCGAATGGCATAGCCCGGCAAACACAACAATATGATTTGTGCATCGCTGACAGCATGTTTAGCATCGCTAAATATGCCGTTTAGGTGACCTATGTATGTTGTTTCCTCGGGGGCTTCGATGGTCAACTCTGTGCTCCAACGCTCGGGCTGGCGTGTGAGCAGACTCACCTCGTGCTGGCCTTGGGCCGACACAAAGCCTGCCACCACATGACCCAGGTTGCCCCCTCCGCAAATACAAATCTTCATTTTGCCAGTTCTTTTAGTCCGTTGACGAGTCGGGTGTTGTCGGCATGGTCGCGCACGGCGATGCGCATGTACTGCTTATCGGGGTCGAGACCTGGCTTCAGACTGCAGTCGCGTGTGAGGATGTTGTGCTGCTTGAGCATATAGATGACTATCTCGCTGGCTTTATAAGGAGGCAGTACTTCACAAAGGAAGTAGTTGGCCTGCGAGGGCATCACGTGGAAGAAGGGTATCTGCTTCAGCTGTTCGTAGAAATGGGCTCGCTCGGCCACGAACTTGTCGCAGGCGCGCAGATAGTCTTTTTCGTGCTTGTTGTAGATCTGCATAAAGAACTCGGCAAACGAGTTGAGGTTCCAGATGCTCACCTCTTTCTTGATGCGCGCGATGAGCTCTTTGTTGGCCGAACAGAGGATGCCCAGACGAAGGCCGGGCACACCATAACTCTTCGAGATGCTCTTCATCACGGCCATGTGGGGGTAGGCCTCGAGGATCTGGTCGCTGAGCAGACTGTTGTTGGCATAGTCCTCGCTGAAGTCGACAAACGATTCGTCGACGATGAGACGGATGCCTCTGTCCTCGCACCATTGTGCCAAGCGCAGGATGTCGTTCTTGGGAATGAAGTTGCCCGAGGGGTTGTCGGGGTTGATGACCATGAGCTGCTGGATGTCCTTATCGGCAAAGAACGTCATCAGGTCGTCGGCCGTATAGCGATAGTCCTCGTTCTTTGGAACAAAGGTCACCTGCAGTTCTTTGTCGTAGCGATTGGGATATTCCTCGAAGGTGGGACGGATAAAACCCGTCTTACCTCCCCTCCCGTTCGGGAGGGGTTGGGGGTGGGTTTCCATTAATATCTTAATCAGCTCGGCTGCACCATTGCCTGGCACGATATAGGGCTCGCTCACGCCAAAGCTCTTGCTGGCAATGAGGGTGTTTACCTTCATGCCTGAGGGGTATTCGGTGAGCAGGGTGTCGAAGTTGGCACGCAACTCGTCCTTCATGCGCTTGCTGGGGAAATAGGGATTCACCAGATAACAGAAGTCGAGCATCTGGGGGAAACGCCAGAAGCCACCGTAGCGACCATAGTACTTGCGCAGCACATCCTTCTCGTCGGCAAAAAGGGCTTCGGCAATGTCGAGGTCCTGCTTGTCGTCGATCTCGTACCACTTCTCGCCTCCAATGGGCATGGCCTTCATGTCGTGGTTGTTGAGCAGCGAGATGATGCGCAGCACGTTCTCGTAGTATTCGTTATTGCCCACGGCCTTGGTGTAGGCATCGAGGAAGGGCACGTATTTCTGCTGTGAGAAGGCTTTCGACAGCTTATAGATATTGACGGTCTTATAATAGGAATCGACCTCGTTATAGTCGAAAGCATCCTTCGATATGAAGTTCACAATGTTCTGATCGTCGTCCAGGCGCACCATGGTGCCATCCATCCATGTTTCGTACTTGGCCACCAGCGCCAGGTTGGGGTAGGGATTGTTGACAATCATGGGGATGATGCGGTCGCTGAAGATGAGGTCGCTCTCGATGAGCAGGGTGTCGTCCTCCTGCAACTTGTCTTTCACCAGGGCCAGCGAGTAGATGTTGTTGGTCTTGTCGTAGATGGGATTCTCGGCAAACTCGATGTTCAGACGGCTGAGGTCTGAGGGCTGAGGTCTGAGGGCTGAGGGCTGAGGTTTGATGTATTGCTCCTCAATATAATGGCGGAGCGCCTGCCCCTGATAGCCTACGACGATGATGACGCGCTTGAGGTCTTGCTTGGCCAGCTGACCTAACAGACGGTCGATGAGACGGACGCCGTTTACTGGCACCATGCACTTGGTGTTTTCTTTTGTATATTCGCCTAATCTGCGACCCATGCCGGCCGCGAGGATGATTGCTTGCATAATGTTGGTGTTATTTAGATTTATAAGTTACGGGCTTGCCATCGTCCTTGAGTTTGCTGGCCACCTGCTGAGGGGTGAGCTCAACAGGACCTTTCATCAACTCGGGCACGTTATAGCTTTTAAGAAACTGTCTGTGCAGGTCGGGATTCTCGGCTGGCAACTCGAATGGCTTCGAACCGTGTCCCTCGGCATCGATATGGGCGATGAACGGGCGTGTAAAGACACCGTCGTATCGGCGTGATGAGAAGACCACCCAGCGTCCGTTCGATGACCATGAGTGATAGCTCTCGGTGTCGTCGCTGTTGATCTCGTCCATGGCAAAGACATTGCCGGTCTTGAGGTCTTTCATCCACAGGTCGGCATCATGATGCCAGATGTGGAAGCATCCCCAGTGGCCCAGGGTGAAGAGTAGCCAGCGCCCGTCGGGTGAGATGCGTGGGAAGGTGGCACTCTGGCCTAAGGTGTCGGCACAGAACACCATCTCGCGCTTGCCAAACTGGCGTGTCTTGGCATCGAACGACTTGCGATAGATATTGTATTTCACTTCGTTGGCGCGCATGGTGATCTCGCTCCTGTCCACGCTGTCGCTCTGATACACAAAGTGAGCGCTGCAGAAATAAAGCCACTTGCCGTCGGGCGACCATGCGGGGAATATCTCGAGTTCGTTGGGGGCCTGCTCAATGGTGGTCACCTCGTGCTTGTCGACGTCGTAGAGAATCAAGTCGCTCTCGCTGTCAAGAACCTCAATCTTCTCGGGTGCTGCGGTGTGGAAAGCCTGCATGGTCATGTTCGTGGAATAGGCAATGAGCTTTTCTGTGGGATGCCAGGCAGGATAGACACCGGCAGACAATAGGGAGTCGTGGCGCATGTCTATCTTTTCGATCGTGCCATCATAGGCAATCAGTGTGCCACCATGTGTCTGACGGGCATGAAACTGCATGCGGTTGGGGTTGCCTTGCTGATAGCTGTGGCAGTTGACACACTGACCACCGCTCTCTGTGGAGCAAAGCATGTTGTCTACGAACACCTGCTCGTCGAAGTTCTCCAGGCAGCGCTGGTTCAAGGTCAACTCCTCATAGGAAACATATGAGGGCGATATCAGTCGGTAACTGAGCCACGGGTCAATGGGGTCGGCCGAGACGTAGATGTTAAACGGCTTGAAACGCACCCATTGGTCTTTGATGCTGGCAAAGATCTCTACGGTGATGGCTCCTCCCTTGGCCTTTTCCAGGAGTCCTTTCCAATCGTTGATGTCAGGTCGGACCTTGGGACCCTCGCAAATGATTTCCTCGTTGGCTGCGCGCAGACGTATCACCGACTTGTCGCTCTGCATCAGCAACTCGAAGTTCAGGGGGGCCATGTTGACGGGTATGGTCACCTCCTGATAGTCGGGGTAGATAGGAGCCTCCGCCTGACTCTCCTTATATTGGTCAGGTATCTGTGGACGGCTGCATGCCATCAGTAATCCTAAGGCAAGGAGGGTATAGAGTACGTTCTTCATTGTTCTACGAGTTTCTGACGGTTGTTGCGATAATAACTCATGGTGAAGTCGGCCAGTCGGCGCTGCTCCAGAGTGGCTCCGGGGGTACTCATGATGTGCTCAATGAGGAAAAGTTCCTGCTGACTCTGATCGGCAGTCAGGAAGTTGTCGTCACGAAGTAAGGGCAGAATATGCTTGAACTCGGGAGCCTGCATCACCAGTTGTGGCGCTTTGATCATGGCTTCCATGCGCATGGCCCACTTCTTGTGGAAGTCGGTCTTCTTCAAAAGGTTGACGTAGCGCTGGGCTGCCACCTCTTCGCCATTCAGAATGGAGCACATGGTCATCAGCTTGAGCTTTTCAATGCTCCAGCCATATTCCACGCCATCCTCCATGCACCAACGATAGCAATAGTTGGGGATGCCATATTGCAGATAAAGCAACTTTCCTGCTGTGTGAACGGTGTGAATAGTAAAGGGTGCTGCAGGGCGCTTGGCTCCATCACGATAGCCATTGGTGGTCTTGGCGCCCTGAACAAACAGGGCCAGGTTGCGCATCATACAGATGAGTCGGGTGGGTTCGTTCTTCACGTTCTTCGCTGTCTTCAATGCCTTGTCCCACTGGCCTGTCTCAATGCTGCGCGTCATGCTGAGCTCGCGATGCAGGTTGTCGTCCTTGTTCCAGAACTTCAGTAGGCCTATTGCCACCACCGCAACGATGGTGATGTTCAGCCATTTCCTGGACTTGATGCTGGGCTTCATGGCCATCAGCACCATACTCGCAAAGAGGAAGACATAGGGCATGTTGTAGGCAAAGAATCGCTCGCCCTGATGGGCAAACACGGGCAGGCCTGCCCAATAGATGTTCACGATGTTGGTTTCGTGGAAAACTCTGAAATACCCAAAGACAGGCCAGAAGATAATCTGTGTGAGAGCCAGGAAGAAGTCACCCAAGAAGCTCTTGTTCTCGCGCCATGAGATGACGCCCATCAGCGCAGTGGCTAACAGGGCATAGAATCCAAAGGCCATGTAACCCAGTCCTGCGGCAAAGACAATATAAACCGAAGGCAGGTGATGACGACGCGGTAGTGCTCTGTAGCCCCACACCAATGCCACCGTCACGATGCTGCCTATGGTGGCGCAGAAGGGGTGACCGGGCATTTTGAGGTAATAGACCCAATAGCCCAGGGTGACGATGGTGAGCACCATGCAGGCCACAGGTATCAGCGCTATCCAGGTGTTCGCCAATTGGAAGGTGCGTTTGCACAGCCACATAAAAAATGCCCAGAGTAGGCACAGAATGCCTGCTCCGAGCATAGGGTAGTAAAAATATTGTGTGAGGTAGCTGCCTATCCATGTCAGCAGTCCGCCTGCTTTCACCATCTGTTGCTCATAGAAGAGCGGCGTGTGGAGAAACAGGTTCTGGTCTTGCAACGCATATAGATAGTCGCTTTCAAAGACTACCAATGGTACCCACAAGAGTACGATGACAAGGTATGGCCACCACTTTTTCATTATCCTACCTGACTGCCAGGCTTTACGTCCTTTGTTGTGGTTACCACGCTCAGGCTCTCGTCGGCATCAACTGCGCTGAGAATCATGCCCTGACTCTCAATACCCATCATGGTACGGGGGGCGAAGTTGGCCACGAAGAGGATACGCTTGCCAATGAGCTCCTCAGGGTTCTCGTAGAAGGCGGCGATGCCCGAGCAGATGGTACGGTCGGTACCTGAGCCATCGTCGATGGTGAACTGCAGGAGCTTCTTACTCTTCTTTACCTTCTGACAATCCTTCACGAGGCCCACACGGATGTCGAGCTTCTCGAAGTCGTCGAACGAAACGGTATCCTTGATAGGAGCGGCCTTATAGGCAGCTGCCTGATTAGCTTTCTTGGTTGCCTCCAGTTTGTCGAGCTGCTTCTGGATGACCTCATCCTCAATCTTCTCGAACAGCAACGAAGGCTCGCCCAACTGATGACCAGCCTTCAGCAGGTCGGTGCTGCCCAGCTGCTCCCACTCGAAGCTGTCGATATGCAACATCTCGCGGAGCTTCTTCGAAGAGAAGGGCAGGAATGGCTCGAAGGCGATAGCGAGGTTGGCTGTGAGCTGCAAGCAGATGTTCAGAATGGTCTCGCAACGCTTGGGGTCGGTCTTCCAAACCTTCCAGGGCTCGCACTCTGTGATATAACGGTTGCCGATACGAGCCAGGTTCATGGCCTCGAACTGGGCATCGCGGAACTTAAACTGCTCGAGCAGTGCCTCCACCTTGGCCTTGACATCCTTGAACTCCTCAAGGGCCTGTTTATCAACATCCTGCAACTCGCCACAAGCAGGAACGATGCCGTTCCAGTATTTCTTGGTGAGCTGGAGGGCACGGTTCACGAAGTTGCCGTAAACAGCCACGAGCTCGTTGTTATTGCGGTCCTGGAAATCCTTCCAAGTGAAGTTGTTGTCCTTGGTCTCGGGTGCATTGGCTGTCAGTACATAGCGCAACACATCCTGCTTGCCTGGCATGTCAACCAGATACTCGTGGAGCCATACAGCCCAGTTGCGCGAGGTAGAGATCTTGTCGTTCTCAAGGTTCAGGAACTCGTTGGCGGGCACGTTATCGGGCATGATATACTTGCCGTGAGCCTTCATCATGACAGGGAAGATGATGCAGTGGAACACGATGTTGTCCTTGCCGATGAAGTGCACCAGACGGGTGTCCTCGTCCTGCCACCACTGTTCCCAGTTGCCCCACTTCTCGGGATTCTTCTCACAGAGTTCCTTGGTGTTTGATACATAGCCGATAGGGGCATCGAACCATACATACAGCACTTTTCCTTCGGCACCCTCTACAGGTACGGGGATACCCCAGTCGAGGTCGCGCGTCATGGCACGTGGCTGCAGGTCCATATCCAACCAACTCTTACACTGGCCATAAACGTTTGAGCGCCACTCCTTATGGCCCTCCAGAATCCACTGCTTCAACCAGTCCTGATACTCGTTCAGAGGCAGGTACCAGTTCTTGGTTTCCTTCAACACGGGCGTAGAACCACTGATGGTTGACTTAGGATTGATCAGCTCTGTAGGACTCAGGTCGCGTCCGCACTTCTCACACTGGTCGCCATAGGCACCCTCGTTGTGGCAGTAGGGACATTCACCCACAACATAACGATCGGCCAGGAACTGCTTGGCCTCCTCGTCGTAGAGTTGAGCGGTGGTCTTCTCCACCAGTTTGCCCTCGTCGTAGAGCTTCTTGAACCACTCGGCAGCAAACTTATGATGCGTCTCGCTGGTGGTACGGCTATATACATCGAACGAGATGCCAAACTCCTCGAACGAATCCTTAATCATCTTGTGATAGCGATCTACCACATCCTGAGGTGTGATGCCCTCCTTGCGGGCACGAACAGTGATGGGCACACCATGCTCATCACTTCCGCCAATAAACATCACGTCGCGCTTCTTCAGACGCAGGTAACGTACGTAGATATCGGCTGGTACGTAAACGCCAGCCAGGTGACCAATATGCACACCGCCATTGGCATAGGGCAGGGCAGAGGTCACAGTTATTCTCTTATATTTTTTCTGTTCCATTTTATAATAATGTGTATTTGGGGTGCAAAGTTACAACTTTTTCTCTAAATATAGCGAAGAATATCGCTGAAATGCTCAATTTTTATCAGTCGCTCGTGGTCAATATCATCAAAGTGCTCCAATTGCCACGTCACGTGAAAGGGGATATGGATGGCCCATGCGCCAATGGCCAGTGCTGGTGCGCAGTCGCTTTTCAGTGAGTTGCCAATCATCAACAGTTCCGAAGGGTGAATGCCCTGATGCTCGCACAGGGCGAGGAACTCGCGCTGGGTCTTGTCGGAGGTGATTTCCACATCGTCGAAATATTTCAGCAGACCAGAGCGCTTCAACTTGTTCTCCTGATCCTGGAGTTCACCCTTGGTGAAACAAACCATTTTATACGCAGTTTCCCTTAGTTCTTTTAGTGTTTCTTCCACGCCTGGCAGGGGAGTGGCAGGCAGGTGGAGCAGGCGCTTGCAGTCTTGCAGGAGCTCTTCCAACTGCGTCGTTGACAGGTTGTTGCCGGCTATGCGCATGGCTGTCTCTAAAATACTGATGGTGAATGCCTTACAGCCATAACCAAGGTCGGCCATATTACCCGATTCGGTTTTGAAGAGTTCCTTCTTGGGATCTTCACAATAGGGAGCAATAAGGCGGTACAGGTGATTCTCTACTTCTTCGAAATAGCCTTGACAGTCCCACAGGGTGTCGTCAGCATCGAAAGCAATGACTTTAATCTTTTCTGTCATCATCATTAAATTTTGCTGCAAAGTTACGAAATTATTGGGAATTAATTATTATCTTTGCGCTGAAAATAAAAAGAGATGAAATTGAACAGACTGCATCAGGCATACGTTTGGCTCCGCAGGATAAGTCACTGTCGAGGCTTCGGTATACAGTCGCCCACAGACTATCGCTTTGTGCGCTATGTCGTCAATGAGCACTGGCCCTATTATGCCTATGAGTCGCTGGGGCAAAACGACGACTGGCTGCGCCGTAAGTTGGGCTTGTTATACTTCCGCTTGGCCAACAATCGACAACCCAGTCGGATTGTTGATTGGGTGGGCTTTCACGACTATCTGCAGGCTGGATGCCGAAAGGCTCGTATGGTGGATGAGGCCGAGGCCGTGGAACTGGCTATCGTGCCCATTAAGACCGACTACCATCGCTTGTTCCAGGAGTGCAACGAAAGGTCGGTAGTGGTCTTTCAAGACATCTACCAATGTCCGGAATACTGGCATTGCATCGAGCAGGATGCACGTACTACGGTCACCTTCGACCTTTATTACTGCGGCATCGTACTGTTCGACCCCAAAAGAACCAAACAAAGATACCTAATAAACTTCTAACCTATGAAGATGACAAAGATTTACACCCGTACTGGCGATAATGGCATGACCAGTCTGGTGGGTGGTGTACGCATTAAGAAGAACAGTGTGAGGCTGGAGGCCTATGGCACTGTCGACGAACTGAGTTCTCACATCGGACTCCTTGTTGCCATGTTGCCTGCTGATGACGATGAGCGCGATTTGCTTGTTCGCATACAGAGCGACCTCTTTAATGTGGGAACCCACTTGGCCACAGACCAGTGTCAAACTGCTCTTCCTCCTTCTGGAAAACTGCCTGAAGGTGAGATAGCGAATCTGGAACATCATATTGATGAAATCCTGTCGTTGCTTCCTGAACCACAGGGATTTATCCTGCCGGGTGGTACGATGGCTGCGGCTCAATGTCATGTGTGTCGTACCGTTTGTCGTCGTGCTGAACGTAAAATTTCTGAATTAGCAGAAAATGCTGTTGTTGATGCTGAAATGACGCAATTTGTCAACAGATTAAGCGATTATCTGTATGTTTTGGCGAAAAAAATCAATTTTAACGCAAAACAAGGTGAAATAATTTGGAAAAATCCTTGCAGATAAAAATTATTTTACTACTTTTGTGGTCAATTTCAGAAATCAACAAAAAAGTTTAAATATTATGTACTGGACACTTGAATTAGCATCTAAACTAGAGGATGCTCCCTGGCCTGCAACCAAGGAGGAGTTAATCGACTATGCCATCCGTTCTGGAGCCCCCCTCGAAGTGCTGGAGAATCTGCAGGAGATTGAGGATGAGGGTGATATCTACGAGAGCATCGAGGATATTTGGCCCGACTATCCTACAAAAGAGGATTTCTTGTTCAACGAGGACGAGTATTAAAGAAAAAAAACAAGCGGTGTGACCTTGGCTACATCGCTTGCTTTTTTTATTTCTTTGTTAACCCATAAAACTAAATATGAAGACAGATATTCAGATTGCTCGCGAATGCGAGCTAAAACCGATTAGTGACATCGCAGAACAGTTGGGAATAGCACCTGAGAAGGTGGAACCCTATGGCCGTTTCATGGCAAAGGTCCCTGCATCACTCATCGACGAGGAGAAAGTAAAGAAGAGTAACTTAATTCTGGTGACAGCCATCAGTCCAACAAAGGTTGGCATTGGTAAGACCACTGTTAGCATTGGTCTGGCCATGGGTCTCAGTAAGATTGGAAAGAAGGCTTCCGTGTCGTTGCGCGAACCCTCACTTGGTCCTTGTTTTGGCATGAAGGGCGGCGCTGCTGGTGGTGGCTATGCCCAGGTGTTGCCCATGGAGAAGATCAACCTTCACTTCACGGGCGATTTCCATGCTGTGACCTCGGCCCACAACACCATCAGTGCGTTGTTGGACAACTATCTCTATCAGCATCGTAAGGAGGGCTTTTCATTGCGTGAGGTCTATTGGAAACGCGTGCTCGATGTGAACGACCGTGCGCTGCGTAATGTGGTAACGGGACTTCATGGCGATGGCGTGGTGTCCGAGACTGGCTTCGACATCACACCTGCATCCGAGTTGATGGCAATTCTTTGTCTGGCCACCAGCGAGGACGACCTGCGCCGTAGAATCGAAAATATCCTTCTGGGCATCACCTCCGATGGAAAACCTTTCCGTGTTCGTGACCTGGGTGTGGGAGGCGCTATCACCGTTCTGATGCGCGATGCCCTTTCTCCTAATCTGGTGCAGACCACAGAGCAGACGCCCGCCTTTATCCATGGCGGTCCGTTTGCGAATATCGCTCATGGCTGCTCCAGTGTGATGGCCACCAAGATGGCTATGACCTATAGTGACTATGTGGTGACGGAGGCTGGCTTCGGTGCCGACCTCGGTGCCGAGAAGTTCTTTAATATCAAGTGCAGAAAGGCTGGTCTGCAGCCCCGTCTGGTGGTTATCGTAGCCACGACACAGGGTCTGAAGATGCATGGCGGCGTGGCACTCGATCATATCAAGGAACCCAATGCCGACGGACTCAAGGAGGGTTTGAAGAACCTGAACCGTCATATCAACAATATGCAGGGCTTCGGTCAGCCTGTCATCGTGACACTGAACCGTTTCGACTCAGATACCGATGAGGAGATTGAGCTCATCCGCAAGAACTGCGAGGACCGTGGCGTTGGCTTTGCCGTTAACGAGGCTTTCCTGAAGGGAGGCGAGGGCGCTGTGGAGTTGGCGCAGAAGGTGGTGGATACCATCGACCGCATACAGCCTCTGCCCATCAACTTCACATATCCTGAAACAGATAGCATTGAGGGAAAGATCGAGAAAGTATGTAAGCGCATCTATGGTGCTGCTGCCGTGGAGTTCAGTAAGACGGGCGCCAGAAAGCTGGAGTCTATCCGCACCATCTTTGCCGACGACAAGGATATCAGTCGTTATCCCATCTGTATTGCCAAGACGCAGTACTCGTTCTCGGCCGACTCTACCCGCTACGGCTCTCCCGAGGGCTTTACTATTCGCATTCGTGACGTTATCCTTAACTGCGGTAGCGAGATGATTGTGGCTATTGCTGGCGATATGCTCCGCATGCCTGGATTGCCAAAGAGTCCCCAGGCCGAGCGCATCACGATTGTGAATGGCGAGATAGAAGGACTGTCGTAAACACGATAAGATACATTAAGAAAACAGGGATGCACCCACGAGTGGCGTATCCCTGTTTTCAATATATAGAATAGTTTGTTTCTTACTCTCTCACTTCGCTTACTTAATCACGACCTTAAGCTTCGCTTGAGCTCGTTCACGCTCGGAAGTGCGAACGAGTTCTCACTTCTCTCACTTAATCACGACCTTTTTGCCATTGATCAGGTAGAGACCCTTAGCGAGACCCTCGGTACTCATGTTGCTGCGTACCAGCTGACCCTTCAGGTTGTAGATGCCTGCGGGAACATTCTCAACGATACCCTTGTTCACGTCGGCAATACCAGTCTGAATCTCGTTCTTACCATAGTAGAACAGGTGGAAGTAGTCGATGAAAGGCATCTGGCCAGACTTGTTGGGCAACTCTACGCGGAAGCCAATCTTCACGCTGCCCTTCTCCTCAAGCTTGAAGGCAATCTTTGAGTGGAAGTAATCGGTGCCCTTCAACATGTCGTCAATCAGTGAGCCATTGCCGTGACGATAGTCGTACTCGTTGGTCATCAGCAACATCTTCTCCAAGGTCAGACCCAGAGCCTCGTCCTCGTAGAAGAAAGGATGAACATCG
>Ga0310786_10009130_pt1 | contig 12635 bp, 9 predicted proteins | sample AusTroGonzalo_MG_FD_203881 | JGI IMG/M metagenome (GOLD analysis project Ga0310786, IMG submission 203881) | Bovine rumen microbial communities from tropical cattle in Woodstock, Queensland, Australia - Gonzalo_03 (v2) (version 2) | ecosystem: Host-associated > Mammals > Digestive system >...
CACTCTTTCCGTCCCAGAGTTTCAGTTGTTTTGCAACGGAGAAAACATTGTCCGAAGCCATGAAATGATCTGTGTCGCTGAGGTCGATTTTGCCTATTCTACAGATGTTCGCGCTTACCGCAACTTCGTCATCAGGAATGCGTTGAGCCGCCCAAACACCACCAATCTTCTTCTTTCCTTCGCCGAAAACCTCGAAGATCCACACTTCGTTCTTGTCGGCAATGGTAAGGCATTCGCCGCTATCTCCGTAGCCGTATTTCTTTATGAGCTCGCCCATCAGAGTAATTGCTTCTCGAGCCGTTGAGCAGCGTTGCATGGCAACTCGCTGCAGTTCCTCAATCATGAAAAGTCCCTTCTTGTTTTGAAGCGTATCGCGACCACTGATAGTAGTTTCGCCCATGGCAAGCTGCTTCTCGTTCAGGCAAGGGTAAGCGGTATCGAGGAACCTGTAGGTATGCTTAGCTTGAGGAATCGTTCCTCTCTCCTTAACGCCGCTCATGTCCTTCTGATGCTCGGTATGCATGCGACCTTCGTAGATGGCCATCGTCGTATCTTTACGATAATTTTCAGCGGGCACAATGCTCATCCAAGTCCGATACCACGAGTCGCAAGTGTGGCTCGTCATAACCGAGCCGTCCACCGACGCGTTCTTGCCTACCATAATACTTGTGCAGGCATCTCTCTCTGTCTGTGCCGAGCAGAAACAAGCCCAGCCAAGCAACGTCAGAATTGCTAAGTTTCTCATCATTTCAGTATTTTCTTTCCGTCGTGAATGTATATTCCCTTCGCAGGAACACCAGCCAGTTTGTGCCCATCGATGGCATAATAATTAATGTTGTTCAAGTCGTTGAACCCTTTCAAACCTTTGAGGTCAATCCCCGTTACCTCTTCGTCGGAGAGGACAGGATGAATGGTGATGCGGTCGAAGTTAGGTGCCCAGAGGTCGTCGAACGCTTGAATGGTGATGGTGTTCAACGAGCCTTCGTTCAGGCTGATTGGGAACATCTTCCAACCCATTCCGTCGGGATTCCACGAACTGCTGTTGTCGCCGTTGCTCTGATAATAGATGGTGTCGCCAATCTGCACATCGTTGACGAAGAGTTTGGCTGGTCGAGTGTCTTTTGAAATGTAATAAATGGTCAGGATGTAATCGCCGGAATGAGTGGCTCTGATGCGGTTGAACTGAATCTTGCCGCCACGTCCGAGGTCGCCCACAAACTTACCTCCGGAGGCATGAAGAGCGTCGTAGTCCTTCGCCTTTGCCCCACCGGAAAGGTTATTAACAGTAGATTCTGCCTCGTAAGTAGTGCGTTCAAGTGGCACAGCGAGATTGTCGTCGGGAGATATCTGGACGAGGAAGCCGCCTTCGCTTATTTCCTTGATGTTCAGGTACTTGCCTTTTGTTACTTGCTTCTTTTCGAACTTGAGGTCGGAGCGGCAAGTCCCGTCCCGATAGATGTAGGCCGTATAGGTTATTCCCTCTTCGAGGAAGTCGAGTCTCACTCGGCAAGAGCGTTCGTTGACACTTATGCCCGACACCCACCAATCGCTGCCTTTCCTGCGGGCAATAGTGGCGAACTTCTCCGGATTGCCTTCCAGGAGCAGACTTTCGTCCCAAGCAGTGGGCAGACGCTTCATGATGTCGCGACCGAGGAAGTATTGCAAGTTCTGCGGACACTCGGCAATATGGACGATACCGCTCTCGAAGAGCGTTAGCAAAGCCATGTGATGGCCCATACTTCTCTGCGTCATGATGCTGCCTCGCCAAGTTGCGAAGTCGCCAGGAGTGTAGTCCATCGCCCCAACCACATTGCGAGTGAAGAGGACGCCTAAATGTTGCTGAGTTGTGTTCTTCTTTGAATGCCAGAAGTTCTGCTCGCCACCGAAGATGCCTTCTTGAGTCATGATGTGCGGATAGGTGCGTCGGAGCCCCGAAGGACGGGTGCAGCCGTGCAGGTTGACAAGCATCTTGTACTTCGCAGCAGTCTTGTAAAGGTTTTCCATTCGCGTCATGCTTTCCTTCGAATCGTCTTCCCAGAAATCGACTTTGACACCCTTGAAGCCCCAATCCTTATACTTTTTCAAGGTCGCGTCCATGTTTTCGTTAGAGAAGGACTGATTGCTGCTGAGGGTTGCCGTCTGCCAAAGGAGGCAATCCACGCCTTTTGCGTTGGCATCGTTCACGAAGCCTGGGAACCAGGAACTGCTCCATCCTGCATCGATGAGGTAGTAGGGCCAACCCATATCGGCTGCCAGTTCGCAATGTGCCCACTCGCCTTCGCGAAGTCCGCCATAAGCCTGTCTTATCTCACTTTTGTTGCCATCCGAACCGCCCCAATACCAAGCGGCAACTCCCGGCTTTATCCAACTCAGGTCGGTCATCTCGGTTGGTGGGCAGAGGTTCTCAGTCATAGTGGTTTCGAAGATTGCCTTTATGTCTCCGCAAACCACCATTCGCCAAGGAGTGTAAGTGGGTAGATTACAAGTGATTCTGTGTGCTTTGTCCTCAGCATAATCTTTCGTCTGGCCCGTCCAACTGTAGGAGAACTCGCCTTCCTGCTCTTCAACTTTGGTAAGAGAGGTGCAGAAGAAACTCCGGCAATCTGCTTCCGAGATGAGGAAGTAATCGGTCCCGTTGAAGACGAGGGTAGGAGAGTTGTATCGCGCATCACCCGTCTCGCGGAGCGTTTGCCAGTTTGTGTACTTCGTGTAAAGTCCTTCGTAGGGGTAGTTCGGGTCGTTCCCACCTGAATTTCCCAAGAATCGACAAGCCAGAACACTATTGATATTGGGGATGCGGATGCGGCTCGCTTCATCGGTAAGATAGGCTATGGAGTGCCCGCTGAACTTCGGAACATGGTATCTGAAAGCGAATCCGTCGTCGTAAATGCGGAAAAGGACATTCATCTTCCACGTTCCTTTCTTCGTGGCGACAGAAAGTGTGTTGCAATGGTCCCTGTATTGACTGCGTTTGCCTACTGGAAGAGAGTAGGAGTCATCCACAGTTCCGTTCTCTGTTTCCACCAGTTCCAGACCTTCCGACAAGTCGGCCGTGTTGAATTTCAACCCGAGAGGCGACTCGCTGACTATCGTTCTGTCGTCTCGAGTGACGGTATAACTGAGTTTTCCTTCAACGAGAGAAGCTGTGACTTTCAAGTGTCCGTCGGGGGAAGAAACGACGTAATCTTCTGCCCAAATCGTGGGTGTTTGCAACGCAAGGAAGCAAAGCAATAATGTTCTGGTACGCATGATATGATGATGTTTTTGTTTGCAAAGATATGAAAAAATCCACAAAAACACATATTAAATAAGAAAAAAGGGGGAAAATGCTTGGTGGAATGAAAAATTGTCGTACCTTTGCAGCCGGTTTGGAAAAAGTCGTCTAGTTGGAATAGACTAAAAAGAGAAGATTAGAAATGTCTAAGATTTGTCAAATTACCGGTAAAAAGGCCATGATTGGCAATAACGTGTCACACTCCAAGCGCCGCACAAAAAGGTCTTTCGACGTGAACTTGTTCACCAAGAAGTTCTATTATGTGGAAGAGGATTGCTGGATCAGTCTGAACATCAGCGCTTCCGGTCTGCGCTACATCAATAAGGTAGGACTCGATGCCGCTCTGAAGAATGCAGTGGCTCAGGGTTATTGTGATTGGAAGGATATTCGTGTAATCGGTTAATCTAACGGAGGAGTAACGAAATGGCAAAGAAAGTTAAAGGCAACAGAGTCCAGGTGATTCTGGAATGCACCGAGATGAAGCAGAGTGGTCTGCCCGGTACATCTCGCTACATCACCACGAAGAACAGGAAGAATACTCCAGAGCGTCTCGAGCTCAAGAAGTACAACCCCATCTTGAAGAAGATGACTGTTCATAAGGAAATCAAGTAATTAAAAAGAAAGAACTATGGCAAAGAAAACAGTCGCAACCCTTCAGACGGGTAAAACCGATGGCCGTTCATACACCAAGGTTATCAAGATGGTGAAGAACCCTCAGACCGGTTCCTACTCTTTCGACGAGCAGATGGTTCCCAATGAGGCCGTTAAGGATTTCTTCAAGAACTAAGCAATTAGCAAGAATATGAAGAGAGGCGGGAAGCAATAAAAGCAGCCCGCCTTTTTTAATCCTCAATGTTCACAACCTTCACACTTCCCCAAGGTCTCAGACTTGTCTGCGCTCCAGGACGGACAGATGTAGTCTATCTCGGCGTTGCAGTTGATGCCGGAACTCGTCACGAACTGCCTTCCGAGAGTGGAATGGCGCATTTCACCGAGCACATGTCCTTCAAAGGAACCCATCGTCGCTCGGCTCGGCAAGTCATATCCGCAATGGAAAGTGTGGGTGGAGAACTCAATGCGTTCACGGGTAAAGAGGAGACGGTCTATTATTGCACTTCCCTGAAGCAACACGTTTCAAGGGCAATCGACCTCCTTCTCGACATAACTCTGGGCAGTCTTTATCCCCAGGAAGAGATGAACCGCGAAGTGGAAGTGGTCATCGACGAGATTGAGAGTTATCAGGACCAGCCTGCAGAACTTATTTTCGACGAGTTCGAGAGTCTGATTTTCCCGTCCCATCCGCTTGGACGCAACATTCTTGGCGACGCCGAAACGCTTCGAACCTTCCGTTCCGACGATATGCAGAAGTTCGCTCGTCGCCTTTATCATCCCGAAAGGATGGTCCTTTATGTATTGGGAAATGTGGAGCCCGAAAAAGTGCTCCGTGTTGTGGAGCAAAACATAACACGTTACGATTGCAAACGTAACACGTTAAGTTTGCCAACGACACACGTTAAGTTTGCCAACGTAACTGCAGGTCCCGATTACATTACCCGCAAAAAGGAAACACATCAGGCTCATGTTGTTATCGGAGCACCCTCTTTTGGCGGAAACGATCCCCGCCATCTTCACATGTATTTCCTCAGCAATATGCTTGGCGGACCTGCCATGAGCAGCCGCCTCAACCTTGCTCTTCGCGAACGGAACGGACTTGTTTATACCGCCGAGAGTAACCAGACAACCTACACAGACACAGGAGTTTGGAGCGTTTATTATGGCTGTGACGCCAAAGACAGAAAGCGTTGCCACAAACTTGTACTCAGAGAGTTGGACCGCTTGACTCAGAGTCCCCTCTCCCAACGTACGCTCGATGCCGCTCGTCGACAGTTGAAAGGTCAGATAGGCATATCCTACGACAACTTCGAAAACGTGGCAATCGGCATGGGCAAACGCTACCTTCATTATGGCAAAACGCTCTCCCAGAAACAGTTTTTCGAGCGTCTCGATGCCCTCACACCCGACGATTTGCTCCAAACGGCACAGTTTGTCTTTTCTCCCGACAAACTCCTGACACTAGAATACGTCTAAGCGCCCCCTTTTTTATACTTTTATATTAAATTTTACCCTTGTTAACAAAAATTAACAGGGAATGGCGTCTTTTTGTATATAAAATGCGTAACTTTACGGAGCGAAATGTGTAATAATATATAATGTATTATAAGTTTAACCCCTAAAACATACGACTATGAAGAAATTATTTACTCTAGTTTTAACGTTTGCAGCGCTGCTCAGCAGCACGCAGGTTTGGGCAGCCACTTACGGCCTTCTTGTCTGTGGTGTTCAGGTTACAGACTCAAACAAGGACAACATCACGGCTTCTGGTATTTCTGGTACTATTAGCTACAACCCGGATAACAAACGACTGACAATTGCTGCCGGCACGACGATTAATTCGAATACCGATGGTATAAACAATACAGGCATCGACGGTCTGTCTATTCTTTTCGCGGGTGACGTTACCATTAATAGTAAATCGGATGCTGGCGCAGGTATTTTCTGTCAGGCAAATACAACCCTGACATGTTATAGTGGTACTGCGGCTCCAAATGTAACCATTAATTGCACGGGAAAGGGTAATGCCATCTGTAGTTACAGAGGTGCCAAAATTTATATGTATGCTTTACGCCTCACTGCCAAGGCTAGCAGCAACCATGCAATTTCTTCAATAATACAAGGAACCCAAGCTCCATCTATCTATTTCGGTTGGACCAAACTCTATGCTTCAGCGCCTGACGGTTATGCCGGCTTAACTGGCTTTACAGGCGGTATCACCTTCGGTGCATCAACGTTATATGGGAACGAACAAATATCGAATGGCACCGTGGTCAACAGCTCAGGCGATGTTTTGAAAAATGTTTACGTCTATCCTCATGTGATGATTGGCGCTTGCAATTTGAGCACTGGCGAAACTACTTTGAATACTACAAAAACAGGTGCCACATCGGCTTCGGGAACAGTCCAATACAACGCTTCGACAAAAACGCTGACACTTACCAATGTTAATGTCGATGGTGCAAATCTCGTAACCTATGTACCTGACAACCTGACTATCAACTTCAGTGGCGACGGCAAAATCTCCTCTAATGGCTATACGATGGACTTATATAACGGCAACACCACAATAACCAGTGACGGCACCGTAACCATTACTTCTACAGGACGTACTGCCGTGTACGTCAATGGTACCTATAGCCTTTCCATTAGTGCGCTAGGATTCGTAGCTCAGTCTACGGCAACCGACTATGGTGGCCTGTATGCCGGATCAAGTACAGTGACAATGAATAAATACAGTTCCTCTTCCCTTTACAAGTTTGTCGGTCCCAAATATAATATGAGGGTGAAGAAACTTGTGATGAATGATATAGATATCTCGACGGGTAACACCTATTGGAACTCTTCTGATAGCTATACCTACTACAATGGTGAAATCGCCAAGGGAACTGATTTATCTTGGGGCACATGGTTCAAGGCAACCAGCGCAATTAGCTATTATGATCTTTGGGTGGCAGGCACACATGTCAGGACAAACAACACACAATATATAGCCAGTCCTTACATGAATGGTCTTGCTACTTACGACAATAGCACGAAGACGCTGACGATGGCAGACAAGACAATTTCAGGCTTGCCCAGCGAAGGTACATCACAACAAAAAAGTGCTATCTATAGCACAATCCAAGACCTGATAATTAACGCTACGGGCACCAACAATTGGAAGTCCAGTTATGATTGTTTGGTCCTTGGCGGTAGCGGTACCACCACAATCAACGGCTCAGGCAACTTGTACATCACATCTAGTGAAAATAGTGCAATTAACATGTTCAGTAGTGCTAGCCTTACGCTAGCGCGTTCCGGTGGCGATATGCAAGTGCTGGGTAAGCAGTATGGCTTCTACGGAGTATCCAGCGGCACTCTAACCATCAATAAAGAAGGTGACGGTTCCATATACAAGTTTGCGGGTGAACAGAGTGGTAACATCGGCAACACGGCTCTTAAATTCGGCTCTGGCGTAAACATCTCAACAGGTTACCACTGGTTCAATGATGAAGCTCAGGCTGTTTATTGTAAGGACGGTGTGGCAAAGACTAATGATATAAGTTCATCCTATGCCACATGGATTCGCAGCAACGTCACATGGACGAACCATCCCATCTATATCGCCGGCACACAGGTTTATACTTACGACGGCAATACCCGCTACTTGTGGAACAAGTATGTCAAAGGAGGATACATCTCATACAATCCTTCAACCAACACGCTGAAGCTCGAGAATGCTACGATAGATAAGGGCGACTATAACTGGCCTGGCATCTATAGCACTTTAGAAGATCTTGTAGTTAATGTTACTGGCACTTCGGAGGTGAAATCTACAGGAGGTGGGTATTCAGCTTTGTACTTTAGCAAAAACACGACCATTCAAGGCTCCGGTACACTCAACCTGACAGGATCTATGGGCGATTTGTATGCATACGGCGAAGGCACTACTGTCAAAATCAATGATGTTAATCTTAATGCTGAAAGATATATCTATAGTTCATCAAGCAATGGTAAGCTTGAAATAGATATGGCAACAGATGGCAAACAGGTGAAAGCAAAGTATGTTTATAATTGGAACTCTATTACCCTCGGTGAAAACACTGCTATCGTAGAACCCATGAAGGCTGTTGTTAGTGGTGGTGCTATTAAAGTTGGTAGTAGCGACGCTCAGAACGTTGTCATCCAGAAGGTTGAGAAATACGACTTGGCTATCTGCGACATAGATGTTAATAGCTACAACAAGGATGACATCCTCCGCGATGGCGGAACGTTCAAGTACGAGCCCAACATGAAGCGTCTGACCATTACCAATGCCAATGTCGACGACACCGGCGTTAAAGAGGGTATCTGGAATAAAGGTATCGAAGGACTGAATATTGCCATCAATGGTGAGAACAAGCTCAAGTTCTATGAAGATGTCTTCAAACTTCAGAAATCTACTACTTTCGGCGGCACAGGCACCGTTAAGTGCGAACTGACGTCAAACTCTGGTTATGGCATCTTTTTGTCTGCTGATAACGTCATTGGCAACCTCAATGGCCCGAAGTTCGACATTACAGGCAACAAAGGAGTTGGTGAGGGTGTTTTTGAAAATACTAATTTAATTTTCGAAAAAGGTTGTATGGTCTTCAATCCCAAACGCTCTGATTCTAGAATTTTATCTATCAAGAACCTGACTCTTGGCGATGGAATGATTATTGCCGAACCTAAGGGTGGAACGTTCAGTTCCAGCAAGAATGGCATCGTTGTTGACGGCAGCCTGTACTACGGTCACGCAGTCATAACCATGAAGGGCGACGTTAACCTCGACGGCCAAGTAACCATTGCCGATGGCGTGGCTGTGCTGAATGCAATGGCTGGTGACGCAATTGCCGGCGATGCCGACGTGAATGGCGACAATGATATCACCATTGCCGACTTCGTAGCAGTCCTGAACATCATGGCTAATTAGTAATAGTCTCACATCTCAGCCTTTTGTGAAGTAAAGGCAAAAGAGATTGATTTTAATGGCAGCCGCTTCGTCTTTTATGGCGAAGCGGCTACTTTTTTGCTGTCTTTCCCCACCAATTTTGTAATGTGTGCAAAAAAGTTTTCAACAACATAAAACAGGGTGTCTCAATATGCCGAAAGTCCCTTGTACACAGCGTTTTGCGCATGCCTCGTGATAGCTTAACATGAAGTTATACACAGGAACTTGCTGTATATGAAGAAAAAAAAGTTTGAAATAATTGTGGGGAATTGTGGGGAATTATGTATCTTTGCAGCAGATTTTCTATAGAAAAGCATATAGCGCAATGAGATTTACAGGTAGCATAGACGCAAAGACGGACGAGAAGGGACGAGTTTTCGTGCCCAGCGCCTTCCGTAAGATCCTGCAAAAAGAAGAGGAGCAGGCTCTTGTGTTGCGTCGCGACATCTTCGAGAACTGCCTCGTGCTCTACCCCAAGAGTGTGTGGGATGCTCAAGTGGATGCCGTCAGGGCTCGTACCAATCACTTCGACCGCCATCAACGTCAAGGCTTGCGCCTCTTCACAGCCGATGCCGAGGACATCATTCTCGACAGTGGCGGCAGAATGCTCATCCCTCGAAGATATCTGGAACATGCAGGCATCAAGAGCGATGTGCGCTTCATCGGAGTGGACGATACCATTGAGATTTGGAGCCGTCAGGCAGCTGAAGGACTCCTCAGCAATCCCGAAGAGGTGGCGAACATCTTGGAGGATATGATGCGACCCCCCGCCCCCCTTTAGGGGGAGAAGTAATAAAGGTTCCCCCTTATGGGGGCTAGGGGGTCCTAAATATATTAATAATGTACGCGAAGTGTGAGGAATATCATGTGCCGGTACTGTTGAAGGAAACGGTTGACGGGTTGGACATTCAACCTGGAGGCATATATATCGACCTCACATTTGGCGGTGGCGGCCACAGCAGAGAGATTCTCCGAAGGCTGAAAGGCACAGGACATCTCTACAGCTTCGACCAAGACGAGGACGCTTTGCTCAATGCAAAGGAGCTGGAAGGCGAAGGAAACTTCACTTTCATCCGCAGCAACTTCCGCTTCCTGAAGAACTGGATGCTCTACTACGGGCACGAACAAGTGGACGGAATCCTTGCCGACTTGGGCGTAAGCAGTCATCACTTTGATGAGGAAGAGCGAGGTTTCAGCTTCCGTTTCGACGCTCCTCTCGACATGAGGATGAACCAAAAGGCCAGCCTCACGGCAAAGAAGATAGTCGAGGAGTACAGCGAAGAGCAACTCTCGGACATCCTCTACCTCTATGGAGAACTGAAGAACAGTCGCCGCATAGCTTCCGCCATCGTCAAGGCTCGTCAGCAGAAGCCCATCACAACCACAACGGAACTGGTTGAGGTGCTAAAGCCTTTGATGGGTTACGACCGCGAAAAGAAGGACTTGGCTCGTGTCTTTCAGGCACTCCGAATAGAAGTGAACGGCGAGATGATCGCCTTAAGACAGATGCTTGATGCTGCTCCGGAACTTCTCAAGGCAGGAGGCAGATTGAGCATTCTCACCTATCATTCCCTCGAGGACCGAATGGTGAAGAACATCGTGAAAGCAGGAAATGCCGAGGGCAAAGTGGAGACCGACCTCTTTGGACGCAGCAATGCTCCGCTCGAGGCAGTCAATCGCGGCGTCATCACCCCAAGTGAAGAGGAGCAACAGAGTAATCCTCGCAGTCGTTCGGCAAAGCTACGCGTAGCAAGAAAAAGAGAATAATTAACAACCAACTATGGCTGAGATAGAATTAGATAGCTTCGAAGAACTCCAAGAAGTGGAGCAAGAAACTCAGGAAGTTCAGGAAACTCCAGAAGTTCAAGAAGAAAAAGAGCAAGTCAGCGACAAGGAAAAGCTGATGCGTTCGCTGGTCAGCGACGACGATGAAGTCGATGAGATGACCGCCGCAGGCCTTCGTCAGATGCTGGATGCTGCTCCTCGTTGGTTCCTCAGCCAATGGAAAATGCTGCTTCTCATCTTGGCCGGCATCTTCCTTTACATCACAAACGGCTACCAGGCACAGGTTGAGATGATGAAGGAGACAGAGCTCGAGGCTGAACTCAAGGATTGGCGTTACAGAAGTATAACCAGAGTAAGTGAGCTCACGCAACTCTGTCGCCAGAGCCAACTCGAGCAGAAGCTTCGCGAACAAGGTGACAGCACCCTGACTCCAAGCAAGGTTGCGCCGTATATTATCAATGTGAAAGAGTAAACCCACGATTATGCAAGCCAATAAAGATAAAGCTCCAAGACGCTACATCGTCATCTTCGTGCTGATGTGCCTTGCAGGAATGTATATCCTGGGCAAGGCTCTATATACGATGTTGCCACCTGAGAGCGATTATTGGAAAGAGGTTGGCCGCAACAGTAAGGTAGTTAAGATAGCTGCCAATCGCGGTAACATCCTCTCTTGTGACCGCCAGGTTCTCTCTGGAACTGTGCCCAAGTATGCGCTTTATATGGACTTTGCCGTGCATGATCCCGATTCGTCTATCGAAAGGAAGACTCGTGAGTATCGCGACACTACATTTGTCCAGAAGCTTGACAGCATAGTGGAAGGCTTGGCTCGCATCTTCCCTGATCGCGATGCGGCTTGGTTCCGTCAGCGTCTTCTGCAGGGTAAGGCTCGCGGCAAATACTCTTGGCGCATCTACCCGAAGTTGGCTACTTATGTTCAGTACCGCGCTTGTAAGGAGTTGCCTTTCCTCAAAGAGAGTATGTACAAGAGTGGCTTCCATGCAGACGAAATGTTGCTTCGCCTCAAGCCTTATGGCGGATTGGCAAGCAGAACTATTGGTGAGCTCTATAACGACACAAGTAGTAAGCCCAAATGTGGTTTGGAATTGAGCTTCGACAGCATCCTTCGTGGCAAACCCGGCTCGAAGCACTTCATCGTTGTCCGTAATCGTCAAGTTCCTATCGTTGATACTCAGGCAGAGAACGGGCACGACCTCTTGACCACAATAGACATCAACATACAGGACTTTGCTGACCGTACTCTTCGTAGCAAACTGAAGGAAGAGTTGGTGAATGGTGAGGTAGGTGTTGCCGTTGTGATGGAAGTGAAGACTGGCGACGTGAAGGCTATCGTCAATCTTACTCGTGGCGAGGACGGCGAATACTATGAGATGAAGAACAATGCCGTGAGTGATCTTTGGGAACCGGGTTCTACGTTCAAGACCGCAAGCATTATGGTGGCCTTGGAAGACGGGAAGATTACGCTGAACAATTCTGTGGATTGTGCTCCAGGCATAGTTAATATGCACGGACGTAAGATGAAGGACCACAACTGGCATCGTGGTGGATATGGTGTCCTCAAAGTGGAAGATATCCTCGGACAAAGTAGTAATATTGGTGTAAGTACGATTATCGATAAGGCTTATCAAAGCAATCCTGCCGCCTATGTGGATGGCTTGCATCGCGAAGGTGTTGGCATTCCTCTCAATCTTCCCTTTGTTGGTAAGGGCGAACCTTATGTTCCGCATCCAAACGACAAGAACCGTTATTGGAGCAAGCCCGACCTGCCTTGGATGAGTATCGGTTATGTGACGATGCTTCCGCCTATAAGTACGCTCACCTTCTACAATGCTATTGCCAACGGAGGCAAGATGGTGAAGCCTCGCTTCGTGAAGGCCGAGCTCAAGGACGGTATGGTGGTGCGCGAGTTCCCGACAGAAGTTATAAAGGAGAGAATATGTAAGCCTTCCACGCTTCGCGACATTCAGTACTGCTTGGAGCACGTCGTGAGTG
>Ga0310786_10009131_pt1 | contig 12634 bp, 30 predicted proteins | sample AusTroGonzalo_MG_FD_203881 | JGI IMG/M metagenome (GOLD analysis project Ga0310786, IMG submission 203881) | Bovine rumen microbial communities from tropical cattle in Woodstock, Queensland, Australia - Gonzalo_03 (v2) (version 2) | ecosystem: Host-associated > Mammals > Digestive system >...
TGGGTACCTGTAAATGTTTATTGGCGTATCCGGGAGTACGATGGTGCCGAGTCGGTTGAGATTCTCAATCTTGCGGGATGGAATCGGTTTGATAAGGACGGTAAACCTGTATAATTATTTGACTTTTATTCAATATTAGAGTATAATATATATAGAAAAAAGAAAAGGAGTAATCAATTATGAAGTATCGCAAGAAGCCAGTCGTCATTGAGGCAATCGTGTGGAATGGTGAGAATATCGCCGAGGTTAAGGAGTTTTGCGGTAGCAACGCCCATATCCATTATAGCTATACCGGACTTGAGAATCAGCCGCAGGTGAATCTTGTGCTGGTTACGCTTGAAGGTGAGATGGAAGCCAAGCCCGGGTGCTACATTGTTAAGGGTGTTAAGGGTGAAGTGTATCCCTGCCGCAAGGATATTTTTGAGGAAACTTATGAGGAGGTAAGGGAGTAATGAAGAATTTCATTATTGGCGTTGTAATTGGCGCGCTAATTGTTGGCTGTGTTTGGTTTGGTTTCTCCAGCCGCGCTACCAATAGTAATGTGGCGACGCCAACTGATATTACGACCAGCACTGATATTGCTACTACAACTGACCTGTGAGGTATAAAAAATGGGATTTGAAAATGTAAAGTGCCCGGTATGTAATGCTTCGTATTTTCAGGTTCAGTATTCTACAGAGACCGCTCTTTACTCGCCGCCAGTTTATAGGGATGGTGAGCTAATTAGTAAGGACCCCAACTGGCATACGACATTTTGTATTTGCTTGAATTGCGGCAACACCTTCATTATTTCTTCGCATGAAGGCGAAGTAAATGTAATGAAGAGTTGAGGGTTTTTTCAAAGGATTATATATTGTACTAGCTTGCGGCTAGTCGATGTTAATAATGCAATTTGAAGGGAGAGTAGTCTCCCTTTTTATTTGACTTTTTTTAAATTTTATAGTATAATATTACTAAGAAAAGGAGGGGAAATTTATGAAAGTGGTATCGCAAACCACCTATGAAGTTGATGACGATGAAAAATGCCCACAATGCGGCGGCAAGATAATTGTCATTTCAAATTTCAATGATGGCGTTTGGATAACTGTATGTCAGAATTGCCAAGCTACTCCGGGTGCCGCCCCTTCAAAGAGACAAGCGAAACTTAGTTGGAAAATGTTTGCAGAAGGTAAGGAAGAGCAATGAGCTTTAAGATATTTATAATTATTGTAATAATTGCTATTATAATATGTACATTTGAAGAGGACTAAAATGATTGAGGTAAATAAAGATGCGTGAAAGATTGCCTGACAAACTGCGACGTAGATGGAGCGAATTGAAAATTAAAGTTGCAAAGTGGTTTATACGAAAATCTGTACAATGGCTCGACAATCTCCAAATAAAAGCCTTTATGGCTTATTCTTGGTCGCTTGATGAAGTCACGGACTATCATGTTATCGCAGAGCGGTCATATCAGAACTGTCATGTATACGGAACAAAGGTCGAGTATTACGACGCGCCGGAGGAGGTGCGCGGGGATGCTTGATAGGGAGAAGGTTATCAAGGGGTTTGAATGCTGTACGACATCGTGCGAAATAATGACAGACTGTCCGTATTGGCAGGACTGCCACGGCGGTGACCCTGAAGGCGTAAGCAAACAAATGCTCGCGGACGCTCTCGCCCTTCTCCGAGAGCAGGAGTCTGTAGAACCAGTCAAAGAGCATGAGGCCGTTATGAACACGCTGGCATGCGGTGTGTGTCATGCGCGGGTGGCTCTGTGGTGTGTTGACAGGCACGGAAACATAACGAAATTTCTTTTCAAAGCGAAGTATTGCCCGGAGTGCGGGAGGAGGGTGAAGTGGTATGACTGAAAGGGAGAAGGTTATCAAGGGGCTTGTCTGTTGCGGACGGCTCTTCCCGGATGACTACGAATTCGGTGATGATGGAAATTGCACAGAATGCCCGTACAAGAAGACTGAAGGATGGTGCGGGAAGGATGCTCTTTTCGCGGAGGCGGTCTCCCTGCTAAAAGAGCAGGAGCCTGTACTGCCGCTATGGCAGGAAAACAAGCCTCATTGTGGCCAATGCGGTGAATGGTTGTTTGGAAAAATGAATTTCTGTACCAGATGCGGAAAGGCGGTGAAGTGGAATGCTTGATAAGCAGATGGTTATTAAGGGATTAGAATGTTGCGCCGCAATGAGTGGTGATGAATGTCGAAAATGCCCGTATGAACACGAATGCCGAAGCACTGATTTGTCTTTCGGCATACCACATCTTGCCGCCGATGCTCTCGCCTTACTCCAGGAACAAGAACCTATACGCCCAGAACTATGTATGAGTAAACACGGATTTAGACAATGGATTGTATGCGGAAATTGTTATGGAAAGATGCGTGGCCTATACGATTACTGCCCATGGTGTGGAAAAAAGATTAAATGGAATAATAAGGAGAATAAAGATGGAACTTAATGTTGCGGTAGAAATTATGGAAAGTGAAAAGAACCGCTGTTTGGATGAGTTTATAGATTATAGTAATGTAACCGAAGCATATAAGGTAGCAATTGAATCCATTCGACGGCGTATCGCAAAGCCGCTAATTCACGCTTATATTGGTGACGGGGTTCTTTTATTTCTATGCCCAAGCTGTAAGGCTCTTGCTATTAATGGCCAGCGGTTTTGTAATACATGCGGGCAGAGGTTGAATTGGGATGGATAATATTAAAGATTATTTATTTATTATGCATAATATGCTAACAGAGCGCAACAAAGAGCGTGAGCGTATCGTTAAATGGTTAGGCAAATTCTGTTCTCATGTAGATAATGATTTTAGACCGTTGCCAGATGATGAAAATATAAAGTTCTTTCAAGATAAGATGAATAAGCAGTTTGGGTGGGAAGTTGATGCGGATACCGAGTAAAGAAAAAATTATTGAAATATTAGAAAATGAAATTGATAACTATACAGAATTAGGCCCAGATGGGTTAGACACTACAAATGTAGATACACAAGTTTTGCGTTTTGCAATTCTTTATCTTAAAAAGGTAGAAAATTTTTGTTATAAGTTTATTGATAAAGAATCATGTAACAATGGCACAAAATGTGTTACTATTCCAATAAATTTAAGTAAAGGTGTGCCACCACCGCCTAGAATGATGTGAATGTGGATTTGTAGGATACTCTCGTAAAGATTTTTCTAATTTTTGATATAATATAAAGAAGAAGGAGATTTGGTGTGAGTGTAGAATTGACTATTGTTCTAATTGTACTTATAGTTGGTACCCTATTTTATTTAGTTGGGGGAGAGCATTGATGGAGCTAATTGATCGTGATGAATTGCTAATAGAAGTTATGGGTATAACTGATGGATGGCTTCGGCCGCCAAAGAGTTGGAGATGGTATGAAGACTCCATTAGAAATGCACCGCAAGCTTCCTGTGCGAGTTGTAAATGGTATAGTGGTGAAACCTGCGTCAATTTTTATTCAGATTGGTGTAGTGACTTTAGAACACCAGATAAATTATGTGAATGCTGGGGGTATAAAGATGGAATTTAAACATACAATTGACTTAAAGTGGAAGCATAAGTATCCTGTTATTACCTTATGCGGTAGCACTCGCTTCAAGCCCTACTTTGAAGAAGTTAATCGCATTCTTACACTTAAAGGATGTATTGTAATTAGCGTAGGATGTTTTGGCCATGCAGGTGATGTCTTTACAGACGAACAAAAGGAAATGTTAGATGATATACACAAGAGGAAAATTGATATGGCGGATGCCATTTATGTTATTAACAAAGATGGTTATATTGGTAGCTCAACTCGTGCGGAAATTGCGTATGCTAAGGAACACGGTAAAGGCGTATATTATTTGGAGAAGGTGGAAGAAGAATGAGAAGTGATGGTTCATTTGGATGGATTTGCCCCGTATGTAAAGCTGTATGGGCGCCATATATTAAGAGTTGTGAACGTTGTAGTGCTGTAATTAGTGATGATAAAGTAACTAACATGTGTTCATGTTATCATAATGGAGAATGTTGGGGTACTAAGGAAAGAGAAAAGACTAATTGCGGCGGTAATAAAAAGAGATGTGATTAGGATTTTGAAAAACGAAATTGTAATAAAATTAAATCTGTGACGTATAATACTGGCGGAGAAGTATCATATGATACTTTTAATAATGAACTAGATGGTTATGAATGTATCAATGATGGTGTGGTAAAGTCATATTTTAAGAAAAGTGATTACGAAAGTGATTGGAGATAATAATAGGAGAATTTATGAGCTATTATAATGAAGGAATAGAACCCCCTCATATTGTACGTGAAAATGAAATCTTCTGCTATTGTAAAGAAGGTTTGTGGCTTTGGCTTGAAGATCGTAAAGGTACTTTTTACCCATTATGTTTTAAAGAATCACGCGGAAGATTTGAGGAGCCCAGCGGCAAACGCTGGCTGTATGCAGAAGATGTTTCGGCCGCAGACTATGAAATAAACTTTAGAGTATGGAATAGACTTCCATTTGATGAAATAACTGAAGAATGGAGAGATTTTGAATGACTGTTAAGGATTTTCTACTAAAAGAAACACAGGTGCATGAACTTTGTCTTATTAGAGAAGATGGATATAATGTGGAAATCGTGTATGTTGATTGGGAAGATAGATTTCTACATTCAGTAGTTCATGGAGATAGAGAAGTAAAAAGCGTATTCACGGACAACGCTATTCAGGTGCGAGATACCAACGGGAAAATTACTTTTGTGCCAGTAAGAATTATTGAGGTGTAATATGGAGTACTATGATTATTTTGAAGAAATGAAGAAAGATATTCTTCAGTATATCAAGGATAATGGTATTGATTTGGGCGAGGCTTCTCGTGATGCGTTGGATGAGGAACTATGGGTAGAGGATTGTATCACTGGTAATGGCGGCCTCTACTATGATAGCGAAACGAACTGCATGAAGTACCTTGCGGGAAATAATGGTTTGTTGTTCGAGGCCGCAGAGGAACTATGTGTAGAACTTCGTACGCTTCTATTGCGGCGCGACGACATTAATCGGTACTGCGACAGTATTATTAGGTGTTACTTGCTATATTCAGTAGTTGATGATATTTTTAATGAATATGAGGAGGCTCATCGTGATTAAAGTTCATGCGCATTATACTGTTGATTGTGATTATTTTTTCAGTGAAGATGAAGTAAGAAATTACATTAAAGAAATGGATTGGGTAGAACAGACTCCAGAGGAAGTTATGCGGCAATGGGTTAGTGAAGATTTTAGTACGATTGAATGTACTGTAATGGATATTTTACCTAATAATTATCATGCTGATTTGGAGATACAAATAAATGATTGAAGTATTACATTTTATTTTTCAAGATTTCTGGCATTGGCTGGGAACATTACTTTTACTTTATGTCATACTACCTTGGAATTTACTTTATTTGTTTTTTGTTGATAGGAAGAAGTAATTATGAGTGCATATTGGATTAAATGTATCCCCGGATACCGTTGCTCTAACTGTATGATGATAAGTAAAACTTTAGAACCAGCTTGTAAATTTTGTGGAGAATTTTCTTCAAATTATGAAAATTTTCTTATTGAACAATTGACTTTAGCTGAAAATTATAGTATAATAGATACAGAAAGAGGAAAGGAGACTGAGGATGAAGAACATCGAAGTCATCAATTTCAAGCAGGAGCGGTTTGATACTGGTGTTGTCGTAGAGGATGTGAAGGCCATCTATGTCAACATCATCAGCGGCGATGAGATTCTTACTATCTTCAAGAAGGATGGTAAGATCGAGCAGCACGACTCGCAGGACTATCACTATGGTCGGCGTGGTGGCGACCGTGATGGCGAGTATGCTGTCTACGAGGACGGACTGGAAGAGTGGTGCAACCGCAAGCACAGCGACCCTCTGTGGTACGACGATGATGACGAAGTAGACAGAGAGGAACGAATGGCGCTTGAGGTTGCACGCCAGCTTGAGGACATTTTTGATTAAAGGAGAATGCTAGTATGCTGATTGATAAGGATATGGTTATCAAGGCTCTTAATACCGAGATTAATGATGCCAAGATTATCCATAGCACTTATGCTCGATTTGTTCCTGCTTGGGTTTTGGAAAATGCTCTTACGTTTCTGGAGACTCCACCTGTAAAAGTGGAACGTCGTGAAGAGACTCAAGAATGGAATGTGTGTAGTTATTGCGGGAATCACTTGATTAGTAAGTGGAAGTGGTGTCCGTATTGCGGCCGGGGGATTGATTGGAATGCCTAATAGAAAGAAGACTATTGAAGGTTTAGAATATTTGTATGAACTAATGTCTATTACTTCTACAGAAGTGACACAGCCAATTGTAAATGTTGTGCATGATGCTTTAGTTCTACTAAAAGGAGAAAAGACTTTTAAGCCTAAGAAACAGATAGAGACTTACATGTCGGATGTATGTGGTTATTGTGGCAATCCTCTTATGAATGAATGGCAATGGTGCCCACATTGCGGGAGAGGGATTAATTGGAATGAGAATAATTGATGCTGATGTTCTTTATGATAATTATCTTGAAACAATGAAAGAACTTATTAAAAGCACCACATATGATAATGTAGGATTACAAGCTATTAGTCTGTTATGTGGTGCTAAATTAGTTACCGATGCTCCAACAATTGAACTAACCGTTCCACAATATTGCCCTCATTGCGGGCGAACTGTGATTGGAGGAGGAACCAAGGGATAATGCCAACATTAGGTTATTTATCAATGCAACATAGGGAATTAACCACTACTACAGAATTTGACATTGTGCTAATAATCATTCTGGGTATTTTAGCTGTTTTCCTCTTTGGGTCTATAATTAAAGAGGTTGTTTATCCAGCAATAAAAGGCAGGAAGAATAAGAAATGAATGACTCTCACCTGTTTAAAGCCGCTAAAGAAGCAAGTAAGAAAGCCGATTATACTGGCGGCAATAACATTGTAAAAATCGGTTGTGTGGTTGCGTATAAGGGAACTATTCTTGCTAAAGGATGTAATACTGACCGCACCCACACGAAACAGGCGTTGTACAACAAGTATAGATACGACTATAAAGGTAATAGGTATGTCCCTGATAAATCTCATGCAGAACTTATTGCCGTAAATAAGATTAGATATTTGGATATTGATTTCTCGAAAGTTCATGTGTATGTCTATCGAGAATATCGTGGCAGTGGAATGCTTGCTAATTGTCGCCCATGTGCAGCTTGTGAGAATTATATGCGTTCACTGGGCATCAAGCATATTCACTACACAGACGAAAGTGGCTATTGTCATCTTAAATTAATTTAAAGGAGTTAATATGGATATTTTTGCTGGTGCTCTTAGTGAGAAGCCTGTGGTCAAGAATTATATTGAAAAGCATTATGGCCCGATTCCCCGTTTACGTGGTGTTCGCTTCATGAGATATGAAGAGCCTGAGACTTGCCGGAATATGGGCGCTCAGTCTGATATGTGGGCCGAGATGTGCGGCAAGGATATTATTTATATTCATACTCGGTGCGGTGGGTGCTGGGATGAAACCGACCCCGATAGCAATTATATTGCTTGCGGCGGCAAGGCTTGGGAAGATGAATTGAAGGATAAGTTTATTGAATCTGTTAATGATTTCTATGACAGTACTTATCGTGACCATTACTTCATCGCCGTAATAGATGATGACTATAATACTATTTGTCAGGAACTTGAAGATGGAACGTTGATTTAAAGGAGTTAATGAACGATGCTATATAATGCGTATGATGCGGAAGCAGAGTATGCCTATGGTTTTTCTAGCGCCAAGCCTGTAAATTGGGATGAAGAACCGTATACTTTTTGGGATCTGGTGAGTGATTATGGTGAAGACTATGCACATGACCATCCTGATGTTGTAATTGAAGCGATGGAACAATATCATTTCTTCCATAATGCTAAGAGTAATGACCGTGCGGCCGCAAATAAGTTTTGGTCGCTACCATCTGAAGAGCGTATTAATATTTTGTATGATTACTTTAACGAAGATATTGTTTATTGGCAGCCTGAACTAGAAAAGGAGAAAAAGCAGTGAGTTATATTACTGAATATTATGTAAATGAGGATAAGCGGACGGTAGTTTGTGTTATCCAGAGTAGTGCGTTTGACGCCATTGATTATCTTGAGAAGGGTACAGATATTGCGATTCATCCGCGCGCAAAGGGCACAATTCAGAAGTGTATGATGCCCAATAAATTTGTAGGTATTGCAAAGTGTGCGCCCGAGGATACATGGGACGAGCATACTGGACGAATGATTGCGTTTGATCGCGCTAAGTTTAAGTATGATAAGGCTTTTATACTGGCATCAGATAACTTTATTTATCTTCAGAATCGGTATATGCTTATGATGAATCAGCGTTTTGATAAATTCATTCAGAATGCCGCAGACTATCATTACGATCGCCAGTCTCAGATTGATGAACTTATTGACCCATCAAATAATTAAAAAAAATAAGAGGGAGCCATCAGGCTCCCTCATTTTTTATTTGCTTTTCAAGTGCATCAATGCGTGCACTTAACTCTGTTAATAGCACTTTAATATTATTTAATTCTTCAAGTGTGATATTAATATCAATATCATTTTCATTATCATCAGGCTCTTCAATAATTACTGGTTCTTCTTCGGCTGGCTTTACCCTACTCTCAAGTAATGTCCAAGTCTACTTACCGACAATACCATCAACCAATAATCCTTCTTTTGCTTGGAAGGCGCGAACCGCTGTATCGGTCTTAGCACCAAAAGCACCGTCAGCAATGCCGCAATTATATCCTAAAGCATTTAGCATAGTTTGAAGTTGCTGAACCTCTGTTCCTTTTGAACCCTTTTTTAATGTCTTCATAACCTTTACCTCCCCGGCATTAATAATTTCTTTTTCATTATATAATCCTACTGGAATAGCATAATGTGTCCATGCTTTATCAGCCACAGAACCAGTCTACACATTCACAGAACAATGAATAATATCTCCATCTCCTATATGTATCCCAGTATGTGCCATCTTACCAGTCGATTTATTATACTGGAATACACAACATACAACATTAGGCATTTCACTTATATTGCCTTTCTTTACCCAGTTAGCATTGTAATTATATTGTGAAGTACAACCTCCACCTTCTAATTTAACGGCGCCTGCCTATAATAAACAATAATATGTAAATCCGCGGCAATCAAATATCTTTGTATTATTCCATTTGCATTGCTCGCAAGTTGCGCCTTTAGTACCATTTAATACAGGACATTTGCTAATAATTGTTGGGTGGTCGCTTCTAGCACGGCGCTTTCTATTTGCTGGCGTGCAGGCTTCACCCCAGGCCCCAAATACATAGGGCCATCCTAAACAACTTTTAGCAATCTCTACTACTTTCTTTGCTTTTTCATTCACTATTCTCACCCCTGAAGCTCCATATTCTCCCATTAATGTGGTATTTGGATAATAAAATTCAAGTATCTATTTGTATGTAAATCCTTGGTTTGCGGCATACTTGGCACCTCGCTAACTCATGCCGACACCGTGTCCGTTTTTCCCAGTACCTGCGGCCGCATCCCACGGGTCTTCAAAGGAGAGTAGATATGCTCTTACTCCGCCCCACTTCTCCTGGGATGATACTGTATGACCACCATTACTAGCAGAAAAAACAGTACTTGCGGCGTTATTACCATACCATAGAACTTCTCCTCTAGTTGCATTTGTCGCATCAATACACTTCTAATACTTACTATTATAGCGTGGCGCTCTATATGCTTGCGCACTAGAGGACGCATCGCTAATAACTTTATTATCTAAAACTCCGCGTGACATAGCATATGAGCGGCTTGCAACTGCCTGAGCCTTTAGAGCTTCTGATGATCCGGAAGCAAGTTCAGAGGCAACTACTGCCGCAACATATTCTTCAAATTCGACTTCAATTATATCATTTATATTGCAGTTAAAATATGAAGCATTCTCTTGACGGGTGATTTTTACTTTGATTTTCATAGAAGCACCCCCTATATATACTTCTATATGTTGGTGATAAAGTGGCAAAAAATAACATATATATTCAGCAGTGAGTTAAATTATTTTATGAGTAAACAGAAAAAAGCATAAGTTGTTGTGGGGTATAGTACAGATATATTGAAATGAGATACTATCTCATAAAGGAGTAAGCGCGCGAGCGCTGATATTTTTAAAAGGAGGTAAAGGTTTATGACTGATAATGATATACAAGAATTAACGCAGTTATCCTATACACCTGCCGCGAATGTTTCAAGCGCTGAAACCGATTCGTTCGGCTAGTGGGCGGGTGGGCAAGAAATTACTGCTGATAAGTTAAATCATATAGATAACGGTATTCATGACAGTATTGAAGGCGTAAAAACTTTAGCTTCAACTATTAGAAGTTTAAATGTTTCGGGTGTTACTGATTTAATTACAGATGTAAATACTGTAAAAAATCGTTTAAGTGGTATTGACGGTGGAACTACTTATAGTGGAAATACTATTTAGACTTTAAATAATGAAATCATTAATGCTAGAAATGGTGCTGTTAGCTTATCGGCTAGGTTATAGAATATTAGTGAAACTGTTAATAATAGTATAATTGAAGAAATTGGTCAAGCGCATCGTACTAAAGCTTCTTTAAATATTGATGCTAATACAGAATGGGCAGACGATTTAAATAAACGTTTTACTGACATTGAGCGTGTTTTGCGTGGTGAAGTATCATAGGGTATTGCTGATACTTCATTGAATGTTTTAATTAATGAAATTACAAATGCTCATGCCAGTACAGCAATGAATACTACTTATAATAGTCTTGATGCCCGTTTTGAAGCTATTGAAGCGGGAAAAGCTAATACTAGTGATATTCCAACAGTCCCTACTAATGTAAGTGCTTTTACAAATGATGCTGGTTATTTAACTGCACATTAGGATATTAATGGAAAGGCAAATACTGTAGATGTACAAGCAATTGCTACAGAATTGGGTATGGGCACTTTAGGTGAATTATCTAATACTAATACAATTATTGATACATTAGACGCCCGTCTTGATGCAATTGATGGCGGCTCAGCTATTGCTACAACCAATGGTACTTTAGCCGCAAGAGTAGCAGCTCTTGAAAGTAATCCAACTTCTGCTACTGTTGTTATTGGTAAATCTTCTATTACTTATAATAATGATGGAATACCGACTAATATTGGACAAACAGCTAGTGAAGATAAAGATTATTTACTATAGGCTGCTGACGACAAATATTATTATTGGAAATATATTAATGATACTTGGCATTTAATTAGTAGCGGTGAAGGTGGCGGAACTTCTTCTGCTGAATTTTATTCTGCTGTAACAGATATACAAGACCCTTCAAATACTGTAGATTATTTTATTGGAAGTAATTTAAATTATGTTCATTATCGTTATTTAAATAATCAATGGGTAACAATTTTACCCGCGGGATTAATTAATGATGTATATGTTGATACTTCTGCAGTTAGTGAAGAAGAAAATAGTGCTACTAAAAGTAGGCCAGTTGTAAAAAGATTAGGTAGTAATGAAAATTTATTAGCTAATTTTAATGCAATATAGTCTTTTTCTGCTGATCAAGTAGAAGGTGGCTATAAACTTACTTGGATTAATATAGATGGAGAAGCTTAGGATGTTACTATTACCGGTGGCGGAGGCGGCTCAGGTGCAGCTGCAACAGCTTCTATTACTCGAGTAACTGATGGCAACTTAACTACAATTTCTGGTGAAAATTGTCAAATTAGTTATAAATTTGTTGCGAAAGATAGCAATGATGATTTAGTAGCAACTGCTGGTACGGCAACTTGGTATATTAATAGAGCACAAGTAGCTACTTCAAGTGCAATAGTTAATGATCCTGAAGATGCAGATTCTTATAATACTTTTAATATTACACCATATTTACAAAATGGTGATAATAATATTACATTAAGTATTCGTATTGAAATTGATAATGAGACTATTACACGTACTAAAACTTGGTTAGTAAATGTAAAGAATTTCTCTTTAACTTGGGAATATGATAGTAGTGAAGTACAAGATGGAAGTACAATTAGTTTCACTTGTATTCCTTATGGAACTGATATTTTAAAAACACTACATTTAAAAATTGATAATGTTGAAGTAGCTACTCAAACAGTTACTACTAGTGGTATCCCTGTTACTATTTCAACTAACAATACATTTAATCATGGTAGTCATACTGCACAGTTATATATGACTGCTGTTATTAATGAGTAGTCCAAACAAACTACTCCTATTGCTTATGATTTTATAGTAGTTGCTAGTGGTAATAATAATCCAATTATTGCCGCAACATTACCACGTGATACAATGGACCAATATAATACTATAACTATTCCTTTTGTTGTATATACTCCAAACACTAATGTTTCTACAGTAGTATTAAAAGTCGATGGTACTACTATTGATACTCGTGAAAATGTATCTCGTAGTACTCAAAGATGGAATTATACTCCATTAACAAGTGGCGCGAAAGTGCTAACAATTTCTAGTGGTGATACTACTAAAACATTAAATCTTACTGTAAACAGTATTAATATTAATAATGAAGAAATTGGAGATTATGCTTTTA
>Ga0310786_10009132_pt1 | contig 12634 bp, 6 predicted proteins | sample AusTroGonzalo_MG_FD_203881 | JGI IMG/M metagenome (GOLD analysis project Ga0310786, IMG submission 203881) | Bovine rumen microbial communities from tropical cattle in Woodstock, Queensland, Australia - Gonzalo_03 (v2) (version 2) | ecosystem: Host-associated > Mammals > Digestive system >...
CGCGGCCAACGCAGTCTTTAAGAATGACAGCGTCAACGCAATCAGAAGTGATAGAAAGGCTGCCTCCTGCATATGCTGCAAGTGGATAGCTTGTGTCGCCAACGACATTGAGCGTAATAACACCGTCATTGAGTGTTGCTGTTGCGTAAGAGTCATCAAAGACGAGAGTTGCATATGCTTCAACTTTATTGTCTTCTCCTCTTGCAGGTACGAACATCTTAAGTTTCAAACCATTCAGAATGTCACCGAAGACAACAAGTGTTGCTCTCTTTGCGGTAATGTTTTCGTTGTCAAATGCTACTGCTTCAGGAACAGCAACAGGAGTGCCACCTGCAGTCAGATTCTTGTCGAACTTAATCTCAAAGTTACCTGTACCAGGAGCTTCGACAACATAACCTACGCCATTCAGTGTGACGCTTGATACTCTTGCTTCGTATTTAGCAACAATGTCCTCAGCATCACCAATAAACTTAAGTTCTTCAATCTTAAGTTGCTCAAGAACTCCCTGAATAACGCCTGTAGGACTAGTAATTTCAATGTTCTGTTTCAGCGATGTTACGATATCATTGAGTATACTATTGAAGTAATCGTATCCAGGCATCTTTTCATAGTTGAAGTCCTTACCCCAAGCCAGGTTAAGAGGCTTGAAGAATGTGGATGCCATGTTGTACTGAGAATATACAGAGTGTTCTTTCTCTGTACCATCAGCTTCCTTAGTGGTGTAAGTGCACTTCAAACCAGTCTTGTCTGCTTTCAGGCCTTGGATGACTTCATAAACATCGGTTAAAAGTTTATGCAAGCTGTTTTGCCCGTCAGGATTCTCGAACTGATTGCCGATCCACATGATCTTCTCATATGCTTCATTGAACAAATCGAGAATATCATCTCTCTCAATAGCAAGACCATTGTCTTCTGTCCTGACAATCTTAGGTGTAACATATGCATTTGCTACATAGAAACCATTGTCTGCGCGTGTGTAACCGAACTGCAGTTTCTCGTTGCACTTTTCGATTGGCTTCAGTTTGATAGGAGCCTCTTCGTCCAGAGTGTTAACGATGCTCAGCTTCAGACCTTCGAGGTCAGCGGTGTTAGGATTGATGGTCATGTAAACCTTACCTGCGTTGCCGTCCTCGTTCAAGAGAGGAAGATTTGCGGAATGTTCGAACTTCTCAACTCCTTCGAGCATTTCCATATCCTTCTCGGTGAGAACCTCATCCTTGCGAATATAGTTCTGGTCGTCGTCTGTTGGGAACTCAACATCCTTATAAGGAACACCATAGAATGCAACGAGAACGTTAGACTGAATGTTAGCAGGAAGGTCGAAGGAACCGAACCAGGGGTTGAATGTGCCCTGAATGATGATGCCAGTTACTTGCTTTGCAAGAGCATTCTGAATGGCAATAACATCTCCCTTGATGTCATTAATGACTGTTACAACAGAGTCAACCCTGGTATTAACATTTTCTATGCGTGTTGTCAGGTTTGTGATGTTTTCGTTGATGGTTTCAATGTTACCTTCAATAATTGTTATATCGGTTTGGATATTTTCAATCGTAGTGTTGGTGGTATTAGTAACATTACAAAGAGAATCAACTGTAGTATTCAGAGAAGAAACGATTGTAACAAGTTGTACCAAATCCTGAATGTCCTCGTCACCAACACCCGCAATGACTCCGTTGACGATAGGCATAACCTTATCTTCGGTGATGAAATCCCCGTTTTCAAGAATATTGTTAACGATTTCAGTAATCGCTACATTGATGTCACCACCCTCTTTTAATAGTTCCTTAATGATCTCAGTAATCTTTTCGGTAAGAGTCTCATTAATAATTTGAAGAACTTCATTCTTGATGTTCTCGGTAGCACCTTCCAATGCAGTGAGACGTTCGAAGATTTCTTTGTATGTTGCTTCACTCCATAAGCGCTTGAGCCATTCGATGTCTACTTCGTTAGCGCGGATTCTTTCACGATCCTTACCAATCTCGGTGAGGAATCTATCAATGAGGTGGCCAATAGAATCCTTCAACTCCTCCTTAGTAGCGTAATTTTCAAGCTGCTCCTTAGTAACATAATTCTCCATTACATAATTGAGGATTTCAGCCTTTGCAGTTGCAACTTCTGCCTGAGCAATGAGACGTGCTTCTTCAAGGAAATTAGCACACTGAGCTTCTAATGTTGCGAGTCTCTCGCTCATGCCGTCGAGTTTCTCGCTCATCTCGTCAAGCCTTTCGGTCAGGCCGGGAAGAGTGTTTTCTGTTACGTTCTTGAGAGCTTCCTCAAGAGCTTTGATTCTCTCAGTGTTACCACCTACAACTTCGGTGAGATGCTGGAGATCCTCTACCAACTTGTTAGTTTTTTCTGTGAGGTTGGCGAACTTCTCATCGTATTCAGACTTCATGCTTGTGACAGTTTGAGTCAGGTTGTCGATGAGTTTGTGATTAGCTTCAGCCAATGCGAATGCATCGTTTGCCTGAGTAAGAGCTTGCTCGGCCTTTCCGCTGATTTCAGTAAGCTGAACCTCAAACTGCATTACCTTCTCCCAAGTCTGATTTGCGAGAGTGTTAGCTGCTGTTGCAAGATCTTTTGCATCAGATGCTGTCTGGTTTGCAATCTCTGCAGCAGTCTTAGCTTCGTTAGCAAGACGGTTAGCAGCATCAGCAGTGAGACCTGCAGATTGTGCCAGTTGTAATGCGGTATTAGCTGTGTTCTGAGCTTGCTCTGCAGCATTCTTTGCACTTTCTGCAGCCAGTTTGGCAGCGTCTGCAGCCTGTTTTGCATCAGTTGCAAATTCCAGAGCCTGCTTTGCCTGTGCCTCAGCTCCAGACATCCTTGTCTCAAGCTCTACCAACTTGTTAGTAACATAGTTGTAGTCGCATTGGCACTGGGTTGTACCAGCGAGGTCTTCCTTAACCTTGCGAAGCTCTTCCTGCAGATCATCAATGATGCCTTGCATGATGTCCTGAGCTGCTTTAGTTGCAGCAACATCAGAAGCCAAGGGATTGAAGGCAGCAATGAGTTCCTTCAGAGCACCATCAATGGTGTTAACCTGTTGGGTAAGGAGATCAATGGTGTGATTAACAGCAGCCAACTCTTCCTTAGTAGCAGCTTTCTCAAGACCCTCAGTGAGAATCTCAATCTGACGATTGATGCTCTCAATCTGTTCGTACAGGCCATTGATGACAGCCTTCAGCTTGTTAGAGTCACATTCGCAAGAATTGAAGCCTGCAAATGCTTTCTCGAGAGAATCGAGAGCAGCTTTGTAAGTGTCAATCTGCTCCTCCAGTTTTGCAACTTGTGCATCAAAAGCTTCCTGCAAAGAGGCGTTGTCTTTGATGTACTGAGTGCGCAACTCATTGTACAAATCTTCGTCTGTATCTTTACAAGACACGAACGATCCTACACTGACTGCTACTACGAGCAGCATGAGAATTTGAATGATTTTCTTTTTCATGTGTTAAATGAATTAAAAAAATAAATATGTGGTTTTACATTTAGTGCATAATATGCCCTTTTTTAGCTGATATTCCGTACAAAGGTACGACTTCGCAAATAAAGTTGAGCAACAAGTAGAGTCCGTTTAAGCTATTTTAACACAATTTATGGGGTATTTTAAGAAAATTAACCTTACTTGCTGCGTTTATTGGTTAAATATTGTTGTTTTCGCTTGCAAATTCGTTGTAGGAGGGATAATCTTTGCAAAAAGTCGTAATCAGGGCTACAGAAATGACTCCAGAAAGCAGCATGAAGGTGTAGGATTGGAGTGTTCCGCCAAACAAATCGGCATAGGAAATATCTTCGACACCTTCGCCATAAAGGTAGAGTTGAGAGGCTGAGAATCCGTTGTTGATGATGTGAAGGAGCGAAGTCAGGATGATGTTCCCAGTCTTATAATAGATGATTCCAAACAGGATGGCGAGCGAAAAGGCATAGAGTCCTTGGGCAAGATTGAGATGGGCAACGCTGAAAGCAATTGCTGAGACGAGGATTGCTACCCAAGGCCTTACGTTTCTTCTCAGCATTTCGCCTTCTATGGCTTCGCGGAAAAGCAGTTCTTCTACGATAGGCCCCACGAATACTATGGTAAGCAGGCCCCAGAAGTTGTGCGACATAGCGAGTGAAATCTGCATCATCTCATCAGGAAGTTCCACACTTTCCGTCAGAATAGAGACACTTAAGGCTCCCAGAATGCCTCCAGAGATTGCCAACAAGCTTGGTCGCAACTTGATGGAAGAGGTGTTGAAGGCTGTGGAGAAGCGGATATAGTGCAGAAGAAAGTAGCAAATCAATACTGCGAGAATGTCCGTAACTGCAGTCACAATCGAGAAGGCGGAGACAGGTATCAGTTCAAGGAGTGGGAGGCCTTGTGCTTTGCCACTCACAAAGGCGCGAACTGCTTCACTGAATTCTGGCGAAACAATCACGCCGATTGCGAAGAGAAGAATAGAGCCGATTCCCTGTACCAATAGGAAAACGAGCACAGTCAGGATTGCGGGAGAGTACTTATGCCAAATCATGATCTCAAATGTCTGCAGTTACGTTTGTAAACAACCCCAGTTACGTTTGCAATCGTAACACGTTAAAATCGCCAACATAACACGTTACGTTTGCCATCATAACACGTTAACTTTGGCAGTTATCTTTTTTCTATATATGTATATATATAATGTATAGGGTTCAGAACTGGTGGAAACTGGGTTCCTTTATTTCTTTCCTGATTTCGTGGGAGGCTCTTTTCCGTCCTCGATAGCTTGCTTTCGAATGGCTTCGTCGAGCAGTTCCTCGAAGGTCTTTTCTCGCAACAATTGCTCATACTCTTCCAGAATCTTGCGATCACGAGCATGCTTCTTGTCCCTCTTTCTGTCCTTTACGGCAAAGGGATGCAAGATCTTATCGGTTATTCGAGGGCCGAGAACGTCGCTCACAGAAGGGTATCCGATACGAGTTCCCTGCTCTTTTCCAATCGACCTTCGAATGGCTTCGTTGACTCGAAGCACAGAGTCGCCCTTCACCTCCACTTGCTTCAAGGTGTCTCTGCGCAAAGTGTCTTGCGGCAAAGCGTTTCCCCTCGACGCAGAATATGCGTGTAAAGGGAGCACGAGAAGTAGCAGAATGAGTGCACGATTCATATAATCCGAGTCTTTTCCGCTACAAAAGTAGGCTATTTTTTGTAAATGACAAAAGAAATGCCGAACTTTGCACAAACCATTAACAAGTTTTAATTATGTTTAGCAAAAAGCGTATATCACTCATCTGTTTTGCTGCAGGAATTGCTCTCAGTAGTGTGGCGACGGATTATACTAAGTATGTGAACCCCTTCATAGGCACTCAAACCGACGATACAGGAGCCCTGAGCGGAAGCACTTTCCCTGGTCCTACAATGCCTCAAGGTATGGTTCAGCTTGCTCCTGAAACGGAACAATATGTAACTTGGGACCCTTGTTGCGGTTACGACTACAATCGCGACTCCATCTTCGGCTTCACTCATACGCATCTTAGTGGTACTGGTTGTACGGATTTGATTGACATTTCCTTGATGCCTACCACCAAGAAAGTTACGCCGGAACTGCTTCGCAAAGGCATCTTCGCTCTTCCCTTCAAGCATGATCAGGAGAGTGCTTCGCCTGGATATTATATGGTGAACCTGCTTGGAGGCGAGAATATCAATGTGGAACTCTCGGCAACGACTCATGTCGGCATTCATAAGTATCTCTTTCCAGAAGGCAAAGAGCAGACAGTTATCCTCGATCTTGATCGTATGACTTTCCGTGGAGATGCCTATTATACAGGCCGTCGCGCTTATCAAATCATCCAAAGTCAGATTCGAATTGTAGATGATAGCACCATCGAAGGCTTTCGAGTTCTTACTGGTTGGGCAAAGTTGAGGAAGGTTTATTTCCGCATAAAGTTCTCGCGTCCCTTCGAGAGTCGCCTCCTAATGGATGGTGGACGAAATGCAGGAGGAAGTGATGTCATCAACGGAAGAACGCTTCGTGCCGCCCTTCGCTTCCCTAATAATAAGAAAGATGTATTGGCTAAAGTCGCTATCTCGGCAGTCGATAATGATGGGGCTCGCAAGAATATGAAGGCAGAAGCGCAGTCTTGGGACTTCAACTACTATACCAAAGCCGCTCACGATGCTTGGGAAAAGGAACTCTCAACCATCGATGTAGAGGGAACAGACGACCAGAAAACTATCTTCTATACTGGTCTCTATCATGTTCTTATGCAGCCAAACACAATAAGCGACGTTGATGGTCGATATATGGACACGAATTTCGAGATCAAACAAATGCCGAAAGGTCAGTCCTATCACAGTACCTTCAGCCTTTGGGACACTTTCCGCGCAGCCCATCCTCTCTACACTTTGCTCTATCCAAACATCGCAGTTCAGTTTGTTCGAGATATGGTTTTGCATCACGAAACCTACGGTTATCTGCCAATTTGGGACTTGTGGGGACAAGACAACTATTGCATGATTGGCAATCACGCCATTCCTGTTGTGGCTGATGCAATAATGTCTGAACTTCCTGGACTTGATGTGGAGCGAGCCTATAAAGCAATGGTCGAGAGTAGTACGCGCACCCATCCCAACAGTCCTTTTGAGGTTTGGGAGGAATATGGCTATATGCCTCAGAACAAGCAAAACGTTAGTGTGTCCATCACAATGGAGCAAGCTTTCGACGATTGGTGCGTGGCAGCTGTCGCCAAGAAGCTTGGCAAGCAACAAGACTATGAGCGTTTCATCAAACGAAGCGAGTTCTATCGCAACCTTTTCAATCCTGCAACGGGTTTCTTCCAACCCAAAGATGACAAAGGAAACTGGATAGAGCCTTTCGATCCACTCAGTTACGAGAATCCTTGCTTTGTAGAAGGTAACGCTTGGCAGTATATGTGGTTTGTTCCGCAAAACCCTCAAGGACTCATCGAACTGTTTGGCGGCGTCAAGCCTTTCATAAAGAAGCTCGACGAGAACTTCACTCTTACGGAAACAAGCGGAGAAGTAAATGGTAATGCAAGCGGCTTTATTGGTCAATATGCCCACGGAAATGAGCCCAGCCATCACACCGTTTACCTCTATAACTTCGCAGGTCAGCCTTGGAGAACGCAAGAACTTGTGGAGCAAGTACGCAGTCAATTCTATAATGCAACCCCTTGTGGTTATGCAGGAAATGACGATTGCGGACAAATGTCGGCTTGGTACATCTTCTCTTCTCTTGGCTTCTATCCCTTCAATGCGGGAGCTGCGGAGTACGTTATAGGCACTCCTTTGTTCCGTCGAGCCGTGCTTCATATGCCGACAGGAAAGGATTTGACGATAAATGCTCCTCGCAAATCGGACAAAGCAATCTATGTAAAAGGAGTCAAACTCAATGGTAAGAAGATTACCGACTGGAAGCTTTCTCACCAACAACTCATGGAAGGTGGAACGCTTGATTTCGTGATGAGCGAAAAGAAATAAGGTCGCGATACGAAACGTCCCTTCCTGTTTTGCGGGAAGGGACGTTTTCTTTTTATTGGAACAATGTTTAAAGTGTTCCTTGTTTGAGTTTCTCGACAAAACTGTCGATACGTTGCATTTCGCGAGGAATGTCGATTTGTTGGGGGCAATGACTCACACATTCGCGACATTCGATACAATGATTTGCTTGGCGAAGCTTGGGAACACTTCGATCATAACCTATTAGGAAAGCTCTTCTGGCCTTTTGATAATTCTTAGCTTGCTGGCTTTCGGGCACATTTCCCTGGTTGACACATTTATTATAATGTACGAAGATGGCAGGAATATTGAGTCCATACGGGCAAGGCATGCAGTAGTTGCAGTCGTTGCAATCAATTGTTGGATAGCTCTTGATAAGGGTTGCGGTCTCTTCTTCCAGCCATTCCTGCTCCTCTTCGGTAAGAGGTTCGAGCGGAGAATAAGTTCGAAGATTGTCCTCTAAGTGCTCCATATAGGTCATTCCACTCAAGACAGTAAGGACTGCAGGCTTTGAGCCGATGTAACGGAATGCCCAAGAAGCGACGCTATCCTCAGGTTTGCGTTGTTTGAAATGCGCCACAACATGATCGGGCACCTTGGAGAGTCGGCCACCAAGCAACGGTTCCATGATGACTACGGGAATGTTTCTCTTCTCGAGCTCCTCGTAAAGATACTTGCCGGAACGTCCTTTGTCCTCGCTTTCCCAATCCACATAGTTGGCTTGAATCTGCACAAAGTCCCAATGATATTCTTCGTGATGAGCCATCGCCCAATCGAAGACGGCCACATCTCCATGGAAAGAGAAGCCGAGATTGCGTATTCTTCCTGCTTCTCTTTGCTCCACAAGCCAGTCGAGCAACCCGTTATCGAGATAACGTTGATGTACTGGCTCCATTCCTCCACCACCAATACTATGAAGGAGGAGGTAGTCGATATAGTCGGTCTTCAAGAATTCGAGGCTTCTTTCGAACATAGCTTTTCCCTCTTCAAACTCGTATTGTGAGGGAGAAAAGTTAGATAGTTTGGTCGCGATAAAGTAGTCTTCTCGCTTATAACCGCTAGCTTCGAGGGCAATGCCAAGACTTTCTTCGCTCTTTCCTCGGCAGTATGCTGGCGAAGTATCGAAGTAGTTAACGCCATGATCGAGTGCGAATTTGCACAATCTATTCACTTGTTCTTGGTCGATTACATCGCGGCCATCTTCGTCTTTTGTGTTAGGAAGTCGCATCCAACCATAGCCGAGAAGACTTATCTTATCTCCCTGCTTGGGGTTAGTTCTGTAGGTCATCATATCGGTAGGAATGGGTCCTTCGTGATGTCCCATGTAATCCACCTCGCCATCTGCGCTTCCGCCTTGGATGCCGCAAGACGCCAAAGCCGCCGTAGCAGCAGTAGTTCCCGTGACTTTCAGGAAGTCTCTTCTATTGATATCTTTCATAGCGTTGTCTTTTATATCTCTTTATGTACCTCATGACCTTCAACGTGGATGGCACTTATGGGGTTCGACGGACACAAGTTCTCGCAGGCTCCGCAGCCGATACACTTCTCTTCGTTGATCACAGGAATGAGCAAAACTTTATCTCTTGGTATTTCCTGATTGTCAGCATCCCTCCAACGCCAGCCATCTTGATGTACTCCGGCTTGAAGAGGAACCATTTGTATGGCCTGAGCCGGGCATTTGCGAGCACAAAGTCCGCAAGGCTTTTCGTCTTTTACAGGGATGCAAAGTTCGCGAGTCCAAACTGCGTGACCGACCTGAATGGCTGTCCTTTCTTCTACCGAAATAGGCTGAATGGCCGAAGTCGGGCAGACTTGCGAACAACGGTTACATTCTGGACGACAATATCCTCGCTCGAAACTTACCTCAGGTTGCATGAAGCGATCCAGACTGCTGCTGGGTCGAAGTACATCATTAGGACAAGCATCTATACAGAGCTGGCAGGCAGTACAATGACTGCGAAGATTCCTGATGGAGAGCGAACCTGGAGGCGTGATGAGTTTTTCCCTTTTTGGTCTCTTCTTTTTGATAAGGTCTGCAAGTCCGCCATCAGTAGTCTTGGGCTCGACCTTGCTTTGAGCCTTTGCCAAAGCTGTGCCTGCAAGAAGCGCAACTCCAGTCATAACGGCTCTTCTTCCTTCGTCAACCTTTGTGGAAGAACCTTTTGGAGTGAGGCTCGTAAAGTGTAAAGCGTCGTGAGCACATTGCAGTTCGCAGTTTCCGCAAACTACGCAACGAGAGTAATCGATGGTGTGAGTCTCCAAATCTATGCAGGCTGATTTGCAGTTTCGCTCACATTTGCGGCAGTTCTTACACTTCTCCGTATCGATTGTCATCTTGAGGAGAGAGTGCCTGCTGATGAGGCCGAGAAGCGTTCCGACTGGACAAATCGTATTACACCAAGTTCGTCCTCCCTTCCAGGCAAGTACTGCGATAATGCCCCAAGTGAGCAAAGCGATTACGAGAGCCGAGATGCTCTTCAGCCAGACATCAACCTCGTAGAACGCATAACTGCCGAAATGCTCCGCAATTGCCGCGAGTCCGTTGTTTGCGAGCTTGTAGAGAGGAGCAAAGATGGTTGAGACAATTCGTCCGTAAGTACTGTAAGGGAAGATGAGTCCGCCTATCCAAGCGACTCCCAAAGCCAGCGAGGCGCAAGCAATCACCAGTACGGTATAGCGAAGAATGGTGCGTTCAGGAGAGTAGTTGTACTTGTTCTTCTTCTTTCGGAACCAAGCGATTACGTCTTGCATCACACCTAAAGGACAGATGATGGAACAATAGATTCGGCCCATCAACAAGGTGAGTGCGACGACGAAGAGCAGGGCTCCAACGTTCAAAGCCAGCAAAGCCGGAATGAACTGGATTTTGGCCATCCAGCCGAGATAAGCGTGAGCCGTTCCCGTAAAGTCCACCAAGAGCCAAGTAATCAGCACCCAGAAGATGATGGCGAGTGTCAGTCGGATTTTCTTAAGCATACTTAAAAATGATTATTTCATGCAATCTTTTGGGGCAAAGGTAATAAAAAGAAATGAGAAAACTTGCATAATTGGAAAGAAAAGTTGCAAAAAAAGTAGTAAAACATTTGGCTCATTATATAAATAGGTTAGATGAGGTTTTCAACGAGGCCAGTTACGTTGCCAAACATAACACGTTACGTTTGCAATCATAACACGTTAACTTTTGAATTAACCCACGTTAAGTTTGAAGACTTAACTAAGGTCGTCCCCCAACTTGCCTGCAACCCTTTATGGAAAGCCCGTTTCGCGCACATATAAATATATAATGTGCAGATTAGAGAAAAAATCCTGCTCCGCTCAATACAACCTAAGCAAATTTTTCGTATATTTGCACGCAAAAAATTTATTATAAAGGGTTATGGTATCATTTATTGCAGACAAGATTGTGATGGACGGTCTCACCTACGACGACGTCCTGTTGGTTCCCGGCTATTCCGAAGTGCTCCCTCGCACAGTAAAGCTCGAGACATTGTTCTCCAGACACATAGAACTGAAGATTCCTTTCGTGACAGCGGCTATGGACACAGTCACCGAAGCTCCGATGGCTATTGCGATTGCTCGCGAAGGCGGCATTGGTGTCATCCACAAAAACATGAGTATAGAGGAGCAAGCTCGACAGGTTGCTATCGTGAAACGCGCAGAGAATGGCATGATTTACGACCCCATCACCATCAAGTTGGGCAGTAGTGTTCGCGACGCTCTCGAGTTGATGTCGGAATATCATATTGGCGGCATTCCCGTTGTGGATGATGAACGCCACTTGAAAGGCATTGTAACCAATCGCGACCTCCGTTTCGAGCAGAACATAGACCGTCCCGTCGATGATGTGATGACCAGCGAAAACCTGGTCACAACCCATGTTCAGACGGATTTGAAGGCAGCTGCGAAGATTCTCCAAGAGAATAAAATCGAGAAACTTCCCGTCCTTGATGACGCAGGCAAACTCATCGGTCTCATCACTTACAAAGACATCACGAAGGCGAAGGACAAGCCTATGGCCTGCAAAGACGAGAAGGGAAGGCTTCGCGTGGCTGCTGGAGTGGGCGTTACCCCCGATACTATCGACCGAATAAAGGCTCTTGTCGAGGCCGATGTGGACGCTATCGTAATCGATACGGCTCATGGTCATAGTAAGTTTGTCGTGGAGAAACTGAAGGAAGCAAAGCAGATGTTCCCCAATGTGGACATTGTTGTCGGCAATGTTGCTACTGGAGAAGCTGCCAAGATGCTTGTTGAGGCTGGAGCCGACGGCATCAAAGTAGGCATCGGTCCTGGCAGTATCTGTACCACTCGAGTGGTTGCCGGAGTTGGCGTACCTCAGCTTAGTGCCGTCTATGATGTGGCTACTGCACTCAAGGGAACAGGCGTTCCCCTCATTGCTGACGGCGGTTTGCGCTATAGTGGCGATGTTGTGAAGGCTCTCGCAGCTGGAGGTTATAGTGTGATGATTGGCTCTCTCGTCGCAGGAACTGAGGAAAGTCCTGGCGATACCATTATCTATAATGGCCGTAAGTTCAAGAGCTATCGTGGAATGGGCTCGCTCGAAGCAATGGAGTGTGGCAGCAAGGATCGCTACTTCCAAGGCAATGTGAAGGATACGAAGAAGCTTGTTCCAGAAGGAATAGCAGGTCGCGTTCCCTATAAGGGCTCAGTTCAGGAGGTCATCTATCAGCTTATCGGAGGCCTTAGAAGCGGTATGGGTTATTGCGGAGCCGGCACAATAGAGGATCTTTGGAGTGCAAGGTTTGTCCGCATCACTAATGCTGGCGTTCAGGAAAGCCATCCTCACGACATTACCATCACTAGTGAGGCGCCTAACTACAGTCGTCCACAATAAAGATAGAAAAGGAAAAAGAACAGATATGAAAAAGATATTTTTAAGCTTTAGTCTGGCAGTAATCGCTCTTACGGCTGCCGCTCAAGACGATCCTATTGTAATGCGCATCAATGGTGTGCCTGTCACTCGAAGCGAGTTCGAGTACAATTACAACAAGAACAACTCGGAAGGCGTTATCGATAAGAAGAATATCGAGGAATATGCAGAACTCTTTGTGAACTACAAACTCAAGGTTCAGGCCGCTTTGGACGATAAGTTGGATACACTCTCCAGCTATCAAAAGGAGTTCCGCCAGTATCGTG
>Ga0310786_10009133_pt1 | contig 12632 bp, 6 predicted proteins | sample AusTroGonzalo_MG_FD_203881 | JGI IMG/M metagenome (GOLD analysis project Ga0310786, IMG submission 203881) | Bovine rumen microbial communities from tropical cattle in Woodstock, Queensland, Australia - Gonzalo_03 (v2) (version 2) | ecosystem: Host-associated > Mammals > Digestive system >...
ACGATCCTGAATAATCGTCTCCTTCGAGTTAGCAATCTCCACTACTTCCTTGAAACGCTTGTTCAGGAAGTATATCTGCAGATTAAACGACCACCGTTTCATGTCAGCATAGAAATCCTCCAGATACGGATTATTGTCAACTGGTTCAAACCTTGGCGTCCAACCGTATCGGTGGGCCAGCATCTTGGTCAATGTGGTCTTACCACTTCCAATGTTTCCTGCTATTGCTATGTGCATATCTTATATCTTTTTATTCAGGGAATAATCCAAACAATGTACTGTCTATACGGTCCACTATCTTAGCGAAGTCCTTTGGGTTGTTCTGATAATCAAGCTCATCCTTCTCAATAATCATCACACGCCCTTTGTACATCTTGTTTATAAACTCATCGTAACGTCGGTTCAGGTTCTCCAGATATTCCAGTTTCATGGTCTGCTCGTACTCGCGTCCACGCTTCTGGATATTCCCCACGAGGTGAGGTACGGATGCACGGAGATAAATCATCAAATCTGGATAACGTACTACGGTCATCATCTGCTCAAAAAGCTCCATGTAAGTCTCATAATCACGGTCAGAGAGGTTGCCCATAGCCTTATTGTTCTGCATGAACACATACACGCCCTCAAAGATGGAGCGATCCTGAACGATGGTATGTTCTGACTTTGATATCTCTATAAGATCACGGAAGCGCTCTTTCAGGAAGAAAACCTCCAGATTGAACGACCAACGATGTATGTCACGATAATAATCTTCCAAATACGGATTATGGTCAACAGCCTCGAAACGTGCTTCCCATCCATAATGACGAGCCAGCATACGAGTAAGCGTTGACTTTCCGCTACCAATATTTCCTGCTACTGCTATATGCATTGTCTAAGGTTTCTGAGCGCAAAGGTACAAAAATATTACGAAACGACAAAATTCTTAATTCTTAATTCTTAATTCTTAATTAAATTATGTACCTTTGCGCAAAATTCTTTTTTATATGGGTATTATAATAGGTATAGACGTGGGCATCAGTACCACGAAGATTGTCGGATTGAAGAACGGTCGCGTTGTGTCTCCTATTCGCATCACTGCGGCCGACCAAGTAACCTCACTCTATGGAGCATTCGGCAAATATCTTCATGACAACAAGGTGGAATTAAAAGATGTTGAGCAGGTGATGCTGACGGGAGTCGGTGCTGCTTATATCGATGAACCAGTTTATGGCATCCCCACACAGAAAGTAGATGAATTCATTGCCGATGGTTTAGGAGCCAGATTTGAAAGTGGCCTATCCAAAGCTATCGTTGTATCAATGGGCACAGGTACCAGTTTCGTACAGTGCGACGGCGATGATATCCGTCATATTGGTGGACTGGGCATCGGCGGTGGTACACTTCAAGGTCTGAGCCGTGTGATGCTGAACACACGCGATCCGAAACAGATTCAAAGCCTGGCCATGCAGGGAGACATCCATAATATCAACCTGCTTATTGGCGACATATCCACCCATCCACTTCCCGGTCTTCCCATGAATGCCACAGCCAGTCTTTTTTCCAAGGCACAATATGACGCCCCCAAAGAAGATATCGCATTAGGTATTATTGTGATGGTATTGCAGGCAATAGGTTCGGCTGCCATCCTTTCGGCGCTGAACTCTGGCATCAAGGACTTTGTGCTCATCGGAAACCTCACTTTACTTCCTCAATGCAAGGACGTTTATCCCATGTTGGAAAAGCTCTATCAGGTACATTTCCACATACCGAAGTTTGCTGAGTTCTGTACAGCTATCGGTGCTGCATTAGCATATAAGAAGAATCAAGAATAAAACTCACAAAAACTATGATTAGGACAAAAATATTAACTATAGCTTCAGGACTCATGCTGACCACGACGATTCAGGCCAGCCGAATCCATGTTATCAAAACCGATTCTATCCCACAGGATACTACTGTCGTTGACACAACTAAGGCCGAGAAGAAAGGTCCCAAGGCACCTGCCAAGAAGAATGAGCCGAAAGAGACGGAGTATCAGAAACTGATAAAGAAAGGCGGCACCGTCATGGATGGTATGTTCCGTGTACGCCATATTGAAGATAAATACTATTTTGAAGTTCCCGATTCCACACTGGGCCGTTACATCCTTTGTGTCACCCGCTTCACAGCCGTGCCTCAGAACTTCGGACAGTTTGCTGGTGAGGAGCTCACCCACTCTACCATCTATTTCGAAAAGCGTGACACTAGTCAGATTATGATTAGACAATATGTGCTGTCACATCTGGCTAATAGTAAAGACAATATCTCTCGTACGCTGGAGCAGTCAACCATTGATCCTATCATCCAGGCCTTTAAGGTTATTGGCCGTAATGAGGAAAAGGATGCCAGCCTCATCGAGGTAACGTCACTCTTCAACAGCGACAACAACCTGACAAGTTTTTCAAACACAGACAAGACAACGCTGAAGGTGGGAGGTCTCCAGAAAGACCGCACGTTTATTGACACCATGAAGGTATTCCCCACCAACATCGAAATTGCTACGACGCGCACTTACGGTGCCAGCACTTCCCGTTCTGAGGCTTCAAGAACAGGAACCATCACGATGGCATTCAACACGTCAATGGTGATGTTGCCAAAAGAGCCCATGCGTAAGCGTCTGTGGGACGAGCGTGTAGGTTATTTCGTCAATAACTTCGTACGATTCAGCGATGCTCAGCACAAAACCGAGCACGAATCGTTCATCTCGCGCTATCGTCTGGTGCCAAAGAACAAGAAGAAATATCTGCGTGGCGAACTGACTGAGCCTGAGAAGCAGATTGTTTATTATATCGACCCTGCCACACCTAAGAAATGGATTCCCTATCTGATTCAGGGTATTGAAGACTGGAACGTCGCTTTCGAAGCCGCTGGTTTCAAAAATGCCATCACAGCGAAGGTATTACCCGAGGATGATCCCAACGTCAGTCTGGAGGATGCCCGCTACTCTGTGCTGCGCTATTTGCCTTCAGAAACTGAGAATGCCTACGGTCCTCGTATCGTTGACCCACGCTCAGGCGAGATCATCGAAGCCCATATCTGCTGGTATCATAACGTGATGAACCTGCTCACGAAATGGTATATGGTGCAGTGCGGTGCCGTTGACAAGCGCGCCAGGACGATGAAGTTCGACGATAAACTGATGGGCGAACTCATCCGCTTCGTCAGCAGTCATGAGGTAGGCCACTCACTGGGTCTTCGTCACAACATGGGTGCATCATTTGCTACGCCCGTAGAAAAACTGCGCGACAAGGCATGGGTTGAGAAAAACGGTCACACATCCAGCATCATGGACTATGCCCGCTTCAACTATGTAGCCCAGCCTGAGGACAATATCTCTGAGAAAGGACTGTTCCCCCGTATCAACGACTACGACAGATGGGCTATCAAATGGGGATACCAGTGGCGCCCTGAGTTCAAGGACGAATATGAGGAGAAAGAGAAACTCATGACTGAGACCACCAATATCCTCAGAGGCAACCAGCGTCTTTGGTTTGGTGGCGAGGGTCGTAATGAAGACCCACGTGCTCAGACTGAAGACCTGAGTGATAATAACGTGAAGGCTTCTGAATATGGTATCAAGAACCTGAAGCGCGTCATGCAGAACCTCCCCCAATGGACGAAGCAGGAGAACGACCAATATGACGACTTGCAGGAGATGCACAAAGCCGTGACTGATCAGTTCAACCGCTATATGAATCATGTGGCAAAGAATATCGGTGGACGCTTTATCAATAACATGCCTGGCACAGAGCCTTACGCACCAGTGCCTGTAGCCCGTCAGCGTGAAGCACTCGAATACCTTGGTCGTAATATCTTCGAGGCACCCGAATGGCTCTATCCTGCAGCTATCATGTCGAAGACTGGCTCAGATGCCAGTGCCACACAGCAGACGCAGCAGACCAATCTGCTGACACGCCTGATGACCCCACTGATGCTCAGCAATATCAGCACCAGCGATTATCCTGTAGAGCAATATCTGGACGACCTCTTCGCTCAGATATGGAAAGTATCTGCAAATAGCAGTGCCTTCCAGTCAAAGGCTCGCAGACAGTTGCAGCGCTCGTATGTGCAGAACCTGAACAATATGCTCAATCCCTCGGAGGCAGACCTGAAAGGTGCGCTGTCACGTAATTATAACTCAGACGCTATGCTCTATGTCCTGCAGAACCTGCAGAAGGTAGAGGAGTTCTGTCAGCAGCAGAAGAAATCAGCTAATGGCATTAATGCCCTGCACTTCGAAGACCTGCTCCGCGAAATAAAACTTATTCGCGATCGCCGTATTACAGTAAAATAAGACTATGCAGAAACAGCACTACAGAAAAACACTTGTCACTGTGCTCCTCACGCTCTTCGCAGCTGTGAGCTTCGCACAGAAGGGAGGTCACACACTTCACCTCACCGTAAACGACAAAAACACGCAGGAGTCTATCATCATGGCCAGCATACAACTGCAGCCCACAGGGGCAATGGCGGTGACAGACATGGATGGTAAGGCTACAATCAACAATGTGCCAACGGGTGAATACACCCTGCAGATCAGTTATGTGGGCTATGAGCCTATCAACACCCGCATGAAAATCAGCAAGGATATGACCATGCGCTTTCAGATGGTCCCCACCTCATTGTCGCTGCGCGAAGTACAGGTAGTGGCTAAACAGAAAGAAAGCGGCGCCTCTACATCGAGCGTCATCGGCCGACAGGCTATCGATCACCTGCAGGCCACCTCGTTGGCTGATGTGATGCAACTACTCCCTGGTCAGTTGATGGATCGTCCTGACCTGACAAAACAACAGGGACTGCAACTACGCACGCTGCAGAATAACTCCACAATGGCTTTTGGTACCAGTATTGTGGTAGATGGTGTGCCTATGTCAAATAATGGTGAAATAGGCCAAGGCACCTTCTCTGGTACCGCTTTTGCCGGATCGGATATGCGTCAGGTTTCTGCCGACAACATCGAAGAGGTAGAGGTAATCCGTGGTATCCCGTCAGCAGAATATGGCGACCTGACCAGTGGCCTCGTGGTAGTACACTCAAAGGTGGGTGTTACCCCTTGGCAGGTAAAGGCAAAGATTAACCCCGGACTCCAGAACTATAGCATCGGCAAAGGTGTAAAGGTAGGTAAGGTCGGCATCATCAATGCGAATGTGGACTATGCCAAAGCATGGGGCGACCCACGTCAGAAGACCCGTTCATTCGATCGTTATACAGCTAATATTGCTTGGGCTTACGACATCACCAGCCGCTGGCATGCTGATACCAAACTGCGCTTCATGCAAGCTAAGGACTGGAGCGGTCAGGATCCCGATGCTATTCAGGACGGCACAGAATCAAAGGCTGAGACTACCACTTTCGGACTAACCCATAACGGACGTATCAGGATGGATATGCCACTGATGCGTACGCTGAAATATACGCTGGGTGTCAGCATGTCGCAGATTGACAACAAGAACACCAGTTTCGTTGCTGTCAGCAGTGGACTGCTCCCTATCCTCACAGCACGTGAGACGGGTTACTATTTCGTACCTTGGGTCACATCTTCCTATAAGGCTACAGGTATCACCGAGAGTCGTCCGGGTAATGTATTCTTCAAACTGACCGACGACTTCTTCCTGCGTTTGGGCAAGACCATCCAGAGTTTCAAAGTGGGTGTTGACTATCGTTACGACTGGAACACAGGACGTGGTTACTATAACGTGGATGAGACAAGACCTTATCGTCCTAACAGCAACGGACGCCCTCGTGCCTTCGATGACATTCCCGGCCTGCACCAGTTGTCGGCCTTTGCTGAAGACCAGTTCACCTATAATATAAATAAGGTGAACCGTCTGCGTATCAACTTCGGTCTGCGCTTCACATCCCTTCAGCCTTTCAACGAAGTAGCCACCACAGCCCTATCCCCCCGACTGAACGTTGCTTTCAGCGTTACGAATTGGCTCGACATCCGTGGTGGTATTGGTATGAACTCCAAGACACCGGGACTCCAGCATATCTATCCCGACAAGAAGTATATCGACGACTTGGTGGGTAATTTCACAATGGCATCCACTCCTGCCTACTACACCCATACGGAGGTCTATGATGTGCAGCGTTCAAAGGGACTGAAGAATGCTACGACGACGAAGGTAGAAGTGGGAGCTGATATCAAACTGCCAGAGGGTCGCAAGCTGAGCATCCTGGCTTATCAGGACCGCACACCTAATGGCTTCGAGGCAGCCTCAGATTATTTCACTTATACATATAATCTGTTTGATGATGCCCACATGCCGTCTATTGTCAACGGACAGCCCGACTTCTCTACCGGTTATGCCTATCAGTTTACCTGCTTTGCTACAACAGGTCAGTTGTCTAACACCGATAAGACTATCAACCGCGGTCTGGAGTTCGACTTTGACTTAGGTGAGGTCAAGCCTTTGAAGACAAACTTCTATTTCAGTGGTGCGTGGAATGAGACAAAGACCGACTGGAGCACACGCATGAATACCACTGCTGTTCCTGCTGCACTCCTTACAGGAACGATGTATGCCGGACGTAACATCTCTCCTGTACGTATCGTCTATCCTTCAGGGCTTGACTATACTCGTCTGCGCCGCTTCGTCAACACCCTGCGTGCTGTCACCCATATCCCACAGCTCCACATGGTGGCCTCGTTTACTGCACAAGCCATCTGGCATAATTCTACATGGAGCTATACAGCCGACAAAGATCCTATCGGATGGATTAGCGATGACCTCGTTTATCACGACATCAATTCTGCAGACTATATCACATTCAATGGCGGACAGATTGCCACCAATGATGAGAAGTTGAAACTTCGCTATACCGATAACGAGCCGACCGAGAATCCTGTAACATGGAATCTTTCTGCCCGTCTTACCAAGGAACTTGGTACCACAGGAGCCCTGTCGCTCTATGTTGACAACTGTCTGTTCTACGAGCCTTATTTGAAAGGCAACAAGACATCTACGCTCTCACAGCGCAACACCGGTAAGTTCGCCTTCGGTGCCGAACTCTCACTGAAATTCTAATTATTCAGAACAAGAGAATGACTATGACAAGAAGAAGTTTTTATATGATATTGGTTGCTTGCGGGCTGTGCGCTCTCACCTCGTGTGTTGACTATAGCGATGCTACCAGCGAGACCTCCGCACGCGTCCAACTCCTAATGCCAGAGGAATTCACTGGCAGCGCCACCCTTGAGGGCCATGAGGTGATACTGCAACAGGGCAGCACACGCCTCTCTGCCACAACCGATGCCAATGGTGTGGCTACGTTCAATGGTATTATCCCCGATGTCTATGACCTCTCGTGCTCGTGGGAACTGACCGAGGCAGAGTATCATCAGGCTACGGGCAGCAATCAGTCCGTGAGCGGATGCACCGTCTCTGGTTCAAAGAACTCCCTCCTGATTAAGGAAGAGCAGACCATCTCCCTCTCTACACAGTTGAGCATCAACCAAGACATCATTATCAGTAAGATATACTATGCCGGCTCAAAGGATAATAACAACCGCAACTACATGGCTGGCAAGTACATAGAGATCTACAACCAAAGTGATAAAGAGATTGATGTGTCAGGCTTTTACATCGGTCTGGTAGAGGCCGAGAGCACACAGGCCTTTACACTCGATAACCTACATGAGGTCTATGAAGACTCAGTTGTATTGCTCAAGCAGATCTTCCGCATTCCTGCTACAGCCAACCATAAGGTAGCTGCAGGCGGCACCGTACTGATTGTCAACAGTGCCATTGACCATACTGCTAATAATACATCTATGGAAAACGACCTTTCTGGTGCCGACTTCGAGGCCAAGGATTACAGCAGCAATCCCGTACAGAATAATCCTGCCACACCAGCATTGGAACTGATCTATACGATGTACCCCTCTATCTCCAATATGAACCTGGTACAGAGCGGTCCCTGCTCGGTGATTATCTTCCGTACTGACGAGAATCCGGCTTCCCTACCCACCACCTATCCTTACGGTAAGACCAGCGGCAACCAGTGGAAGCTGCTGCCTAAGCGTATGATTCTCGATGCTGTGGAAGTGCTCCCCAATAAGACAACTGGTATCGATGTGAAGACCAAGCGTCTCTATGACGACTTGGACGCTGGTTACACCTACATCAACTCCACCTCTGGCCGTAATGGTGAGGTAGTCTATCGTAAGACCAGCAAGAAGACTGACGATGGTCGCATCATCCTGATGGACACCAACAACTCCAGCAACGACTTCCAGGTTTCACTAACAATCAAGCCACGCGAATACGATGAATAAGAAATATATAGCCTCTCTAGTTTCACTGGTCACACTGGTATCACTAGAATCTTCTGCCCAGGAAAGCGAATACCGCTATGATGATGCTATGCAGCTATGGCAACTGACTGACAATGCCGCAGGACTTGGTATTGACAACAGTCGTGACCGCGGTTATGCTGAGTTCAACGTAGAGCATCGCAGTGGCGACTACCACCGCGTGCAGGAGGGCGGACAGCGCAACCAACTGAAGTTCACCACCGAGCGTTACCAGAAAATCAGCATGCTTCTCTTGAGCTACGGTCGCCTTCAGTTTGATATGGACCGTACGAAAGACCGCTCATGGTGTGACGTGATGCGCCCCTATAACTCGAACCCGTTCTTCAGTGGCAGCAGTATCAGTGGCAGTTACGACACGCAGGACTTTGATTGTACTGCAGCCATCAGTACCATCCCCATTCCTTTGTCAAGTAATAATATGGACAGGGAGATGACCGTTGGTTGTAAGTTGGATTATAAGGTAGGCGATTTGAGTCGTCTGCGCGACCCGCGTTCACGTTCCGAACTGCTGGACTATAAGCTCACGCCTGCCGTCACCTATACCTTCAGCAATCACACCTTAGGCCTTAACGGTCATTACGCCCGTCGCAAGGAGAAGATTCCTGGAATGGTCACCGTTCAGGACGACCCCAATCTGTCTTATTACCTCATGAGCGGTATGGAGTCAGCTACGGGTACTATTGGTGGCTATAAGGGTTTCAGTCGTGAATGGGTGAATCATGAGTTCGGTGCAGAGCTGAACTATGGCTATCGTCACGACGGACTAAGCAGCCTTACATCAGTCAGCATCAGCCGTGGTACCGAGGATGCCTGGGGACAGTATAAATACGAGCCGGGCAAGTACACCACTTATATATATAAGGTGTCATCTTTCAACCGCATCAAGAGCGGTGCCCTACTCCATCAGCTCGACCTTAACATGAACTTCACACAGGGTTATGCCGATGAGTATCGTCAGCAGCTTATTCAGGAGAAGGATGCCGAGAAAGGCTATACCAGTTACCATTACGAGACACAGATTGAGTTCAAGAAGCGCTATCAGGTGAAGACCACCGATGCCGCTTTCCGTTATCGCTGCTCATGGCTCGAAGAAGAGGCCATCTCTGGTTATGCCGGTTTGCGTTTCTCTATGCAGAACGTCAGCAACAAGCACCTGCTTCCGCTCTCTGATTTCAAGTACGACCACTTCAACCTGCAACTGGAGGGTGGTAAGGCCTTCTTTGGCAAGCGCCTGTGGATTGACCTCTCGGGCACCTATCATTTCGCCAAGAACGTGGAACTGAATCTGGCCGACCCCACTTCCGACTATGCCCTGAACGTGTGGCTGCCTGATCAGACCTATTATAAGGCCAACTACTGGCAGGGACATGCTGAAGTAAAATACACCTTCCCCCTGACTATCAAGAAGCAGCCCACCCAGTGGTATGCAAAGGCTTACGGCGATTTCCTCAAGACCAATAACCAGATGGATCGTAAGACCATCGGTATCGCTATCGGAATTTATAACTAACCATTTTTATAATGAAACCAAAACTATTCTTAGCAGGACTTCTTGCGCTGGCTGCTACCTCTCAGACCAACGCACAGTCTGAACTCTATCCCAAGCATTTCGACTTGGAAGAGGTCACCCTCTTGGATGGCCCCATGAAAACGGCCATGGAACTTAACATCAAAGTGCTGTTGCAGTATGACGTTGACCGTCTGCTCACGCCTTATGTCCGTCAGGCTGGCTTGGCTGACACGCAGGATCCCAACAGTCCCTACTACCAGTGGCTCACTAAGCACCCTAACTTCAAGAACTGGGGCGGTGATGCAGGCTTCGACCTGAGTGGTCACGTTGGTGGTCATTACCTCTCTGCACTGGCCTTGGCTTATGCTGCCAGTCGTGATGCTGAGACAAAGGAGACGCTGAAACAGCGCATGGAGTATATGCTCCACGTGATGCGCGACTGTCAGAACCAGTACGACAACAATACCGAAGGCCTTTACGGCTTCATCGGTGGTCAGCCTATCAACGACTCGTGGAAGAAGTTGTACAAAGGCGACCTCTCTGGCATACAGAACAACTGGGGCTGGGTGCCTTTCTATTGTCAGCATAAGATTCTGGCTGGTCTGCGTGATGCTTATCTCTACGGTAATAACGAGACAGCCAAGGAGATGTTCCGCAAGCTCAGCGACTGGAGTGTTAACCTCATCAGTCAAGTTGATGATAATGCCTTCGAGGGTTTCCTGAACTGCGAGCATGGCGGTATGAACGAATCGCTGCTCGATGCCTATCAGCTCTTTGGCGATCAGAAATACCTTACTGCAGCCAAGAAATACACCCACAAGGCTATGCTCAACGGTATGCAGACCCTTAACACCTCGTTCCTCGATGGTAAGCACGCTAACACGCAGGTGCCTAAGTACATCGGTATGGAGCGTATCTTCGAACAGGATGCCACAGCCACAGCCTATAAGAAGGCTGCCGAGAATTTCTGGCAGGACGTTGCCCAGAACCGTACCGTCTGCATCGGTGGTAACTCTGTGAACGAGCATTTCCTGGCAGCAGCTAATGGCAATCGCTATATCGACCAGCCCGACGGTCCTGAGTCATGTAACACAAACAATATGCTGAAGTTCTCGGAGATGCTGGCTGATCGCACAGGCGATGCTAAGTACACCGACTTCTACGAGCAGGCTATGTGGAACCATATCCTCTCTACGCAGGATCCCACTACTGGTGGCTACGTTTATTTCACCACCCTTCGTCCTCAGGGCTATCGCATCTATTCCGTACCCAACAAGGGTATGTGGTGCTGCGTGGGCACAGGTATGGAGAACCATTCTAAGTACGGACATTTCATCTATACCCACGATGGTAAGGAGACGCTCTACGTGAACCTCTTCACAGCCAGCCGTTTGGAAAATGATGATTTCGTTATCACTCAGCAGACCCAGTTCCCTTACGAGGCAAAGACCACCCTCACCATCGGCAAGGCCGGTCATTTCACCCTCGCCCTGCGTCATCCCGCATGGGCAGGTAAAGGTTTCGCCCTGACTGTTAACGGTTCTCCTGTTGACATCACCGCTAATCCTGGTACCGCCTCTTTTGTCAAGGTCACACGCGACTGGCAGGAAGGCGACAAGGTTGAAGTCACTCTGCCTATGGAACTGCGTTACGAGGTTTGCCCCAACTACGAGGACTATATCGCCTTTAAGTACGGCCCCATCCTCTTAGGTGCCAACACCACGAATGGCAGCGAGCAGTTACAGAACGTCTATGGCGGCGAGGGTCGTATGGATCACTCTCCTGGTGCCATGGGGCGCCAGATGAACCTCCTCGCATCACCCCTTCTTATTGGCAACCGTGCCGATGTGCTGAGCCGTGTTCAGGTGAAAGACTTCTCGAAACTCACCTTCACCATCGATGCCAGTCGTGAGGGCGTTGAGACCTACAAATGGACTACACTCACCCTGCAGCCCTTCTATCAGATTCACCACGACCGCTATATGTGCTACTGGTATCAGCAGACACCTGAGAACTTCGCCAAGAGCGATATGGCACAGACAGAAGCAGCTAACGAGGCGCTGAAGAACCGCACTATCGACTTCGTGGCTCCTGGCGAGCAGCAGAGCGAGGCTGGTCATGAGTACAACTACTCCAGCAATTCTACCAAGGGCAGTTACAACGGCGAGAGCTACCGTGATGCCCAGTCGGGTGGCTACGTACAGTTCACCCTGTTTAATAAGGACGGCATCAACGACCGCCTGGCTATCATGTGCCGCTTCACTACTGCCGATAAAGGCCGCGTGGCTACACTAACCGTTGATGGTAAGAAGATTGCCGACATCACCATTCCTGCAAGAGTCAGGAAGAGCGAAAACGGCTTCTACAACGTAGAATACCCCATTCCTGCCGACCTCATCAAGGACAGCAAGGGCAAGGTGAAGACCAAGTTCGTGGTGCGTCTCTCGGCTACAGGCTCTACTCCTAACCCAGGTCTCTACTACCTCCGACTGGTAAGTGGTTATGTGGAGAATCCCGATGCCTATAAGTTTCATGCACAAGACTGGACCACAGGCGACCCCAACCGCGTCTCAGCCAGTAAGTTCACTTACGACACCGAGAACAACACCATCACCATCAAGGCTGGTACGGGAGCCAACAACGTGGCACTCATGATGAACTACGAGAATACCGACTATACCATCAGTCAAGACCAGATCTACCTGGTGGTACGAGGAACCAATCTAAAAACCACCACAGGTGCCAGTTACCTGTGGTGGCTCAATGGAACGAATCGAGGCTCGC
>Ga0310786_10009134_pt1 | contig 12632 bp, 21 predicted proteins | sample AusTroGonzalo_MG_FD_203881 | JGI IMG/M metagenome (GOLD analysis project Ga0310786, IMG submission 203881) | Bovine rumen microbial communities from tropical cattle in Woodstock, Queensland, Australia - Gonzalo_03 (v2) (version 2) | ecosystem: Host-associated > Mammals > Digestive system >...
AATGGGATGCCATAGTAGATAAGTCACCTTATGATGGCTGGATTATCAATATAACAGACGACGCAGGTGTAGGTGTTGGACCCGTCGTTGATGTTGTTGAAGAAAATAATTTTAATGCAATAACATCTAATGCAGTGTATGATGCTATTGGGAATGGCTTTATTTTAATAGAAGATGGAGTATTTACTCATTCAATAGACGCAACCACAGGGGCTTCACAAACATATAAAACATTTTTAAATAACTGTAATGCAGCTATCGTTACAAAATTTGGTACTCTAAATGATAATGAATATTTAGAGGTAACAGGCATTCAAAGTGGCGGAAGTGGGACCGGAGTGAATGGAGTGTCTATAATTAGACGTCTATATGGAAAAACTTCAACTGGACTGACTTTAAATACTATAGGCTCTTTAATGGACCCCTCAACTCCCGCATTGACAACAGCACAGATTAGATTTCATTCTTCCAATTCAAGACTTTATAAGTCAACAATTTCCTCTTCTGGAAGTAGTTTAACCGTTTATGATAATGAAGTCATTGGGGGAGCCTATGAAATGCAATTTTATTTTAGAAAATATAAAAAAATAGTTTCTGATTAAAGAAGGAGGATAATAGATTATGTCAATTAAAATATATGACAAGTCAGGGGCGACCCCTCAAGAGATCCTCCTGGCTGGAAATAGCAATGTGGACCAGATCCTTAATGGTACTAGCAAGAACGCTATCGCCAACAAGGCTGTCTACAATGCATTGCAAGACAAGGTCGAGAAATCAGTTAACGACCTTTTATACTACTATACAACTAGCGATACATATAATAAAGCTGAAGTAAGGCAACTCATAGGTGCAATCAATACTCTCACTATCGAGGTAGTCGCTAGTCTTCCAACTAGCGATATAAGCACTACTACCATTTACTTCCTTGGACCTACATCAGGAAAGTATGATGAGTACGTATATGTTAACAATACCTGGGTAAAAATCGGTGATACCGAGGTAGATCTTAGTGACTATCTGGAAATAGCTGACTTTAATGTGACTATAGCTGATTATTACACCAAGGCTGAAATAGATTTAATGATAGCTGGGTATTATAATAAGACCCAGGTTGATACAGCACTTGCTGCAAAGCAGGATGTGCTGACTTTCGATACAGTACCCACAAGCGGCAGCTCTAATCCCATCACCAGCGGCGGCGTGTATAACGCATTGCAGGCGGCTGATGAAGACATTTGGGAAGTGATGGGCAAGAATGGAGCTAAGAACCTAGCTAAAAACGAAGCCACTAATGCTTCTCAACAGAATATTACTTTTACAGTTAATAGTGATAAAAGTATTAGTGCAGCTACAACAGCCGCAGTATCAGCTACATGGAGTTATAGAATAGGCAAATTCCCTATGAAAGCAGGTACGTACATCCTATCAGATGGAAATACTGGTGATTATTCAAGCACTTGTTTTTTACAGCTTGTTAACGAAACAGAAACGGCTGCGCTTGCAGAGAATAAAACTAATCATAGCGTATCATTTACATTAGCATCAGACCAAACTGTTATTTTAAGATTATTCTATATACAAGATGCAACATTTAGTTATACATTTTATCCTATGATTCGCCTTGCAGAAGATCCAGATAACACATACCAACCCTACTCCATGACTAATCAGCAGATAACACCAATAGCACAGGCAGTTAGCAATCCTAACTTGCTTGATAATCCTTGGTTTACGGTTAATCAGAGAGGTGTTACTAACGATTGGACAACCCAATTTTCATTTGGTGTTGATAGATGGAGAAAACAAACTGCAAATAATACTTTACAAGTTACTAGTAATGGAATATCTCCAACTACTAGTAGCACTTTAGGATTATATCAAGTATTTGAACAATCAACACTTAAAGATTTGTATGGTAAAATGTTAACATTTTCTATTTTGTATGGAGATGGAACAATTGAAAGTGGAAGTGATATATTACCATCAGACCATTATTCTCCGTCTGCAACTAAGGTTAAAAAATTTGTATCAGATACAACTAGATGTAATTATATACAAACTGAATCATATACTAATGGTAATATAAATATTGTATTTAATACAAAAGCTGATACTGTTATAAAAGCCGTTAAACTTGAACTCGGTTCTGCGTCTACGCTGAACCGTGATACAGCACCTAACTACGCAACAGAGTTGTTGAAGTGCCAAAGGTATTTCTTTAGATTAAAGAATCGTAATGTTCCTTATAGAGGTATTGTTGGATGCGCTTTAGCTAGTAGCACAAACTCAATTCAACTTCCAATTACTTTACCAACAGAAATGAGGTCGGCTACTCCATCTATTACGGTTAATAATATTAGCGGGTTAAAGTTAAATGATGGAACTAATGAAGTTACGGCAACTAGTGTTTCACCTAATTCAACATTTTCTAATATTAGAACATTAAACATATTATCCGCGGGTAATTTAACAGCAGGAAAGATATATAATGCTATATTTGAAGCTGATATTGATGTAAGTATTGATTTTTCAGCAGATCTCTAAGGCAGCTGACCTTCGGTCAACTGCAAAATACGCGGGAGGTCCTGTCTAATCCCTGCAAACATGGAGGAAGGTTTTTTAACCTTCCTCCTTTCTTTTTGCCCTTTTCTAGGATCAGGATTCTCTAGTCAGCGCCTTCCGCATATCCTGGCAGTTTGTGCGTAGCACACACTGCATGCTTCTTGGACAAATCTCATTTATCTTTCTCTCTTGTTTTTAAATTATATATAGGATATAACAATGGAGTGATTAATTCACTCTCTTCGTTTGAATATATTAAAATTTACATAGGAGGTAAAAAGGATGTCGGTTAATAAATACAATGACCAGACCGGAGAATTAACAACCTTGGCTAATGGCTCCCGAACTTGGATTGGGACCAAAGCAGCCCACGATGCCGCTAAACAAGCTGGGACGCTGCCTAATAACTGTCTTATTGCAATAACAGACGACAGCGAGGATAATAATTACTCAACAGACGAGAAACTGACGGGTAAATACTGGATAAATGGGAAACCTATTTATAGGAAAGTTTTTGTTACTACTTCTCCTACAAATGCTGGCACAACTACAAAAGTAGCTGATTTAAGTAATATAGATACTATAATTAGTATAGAAGGGCTTCTTCAATATTCTACTTCAGTGGGGGCTGGGCAATGGGAACCAATTAACTGGACTTGGAATGGAGATAGTACCTCAAGTACTTTTTTTTATAACGATGGTATTTATCAAAACGTAGCTTCTGCAAGAACTAATAAAGATGAAAATATCATTGTAGAGTATACTAAGAGCACAGACTAAAGAAAGGAGGCCGAGATAAATGTCACTTAGATATAGAAGCGGATCAGGCGTGGAAACGATCCTTGCAGGACTTACTCCCGGCGGGGATCTTGAGTACGGGGCCGTAGCTACTAGAAGCGGAACCGCAACAATTACAGCTCCTAGTACAATAGGAGCAAAAGTTGATACTACAATTACATTTACTGATCCTATGCCTGACGGAGATTTTATCGTGACTTTCGCACACAATGAGCTAGTTGATGTGTTCGAAATGACGCCAGGCAGGTCAGCTAATGGTTTTATATTTAGAACTATTACTTTATCAACAGGCGCGGCTGGCCAGTCCGTACAAGTAAACTGGAAAGCTTTTAAATTATACGAAGTCCAGCATGCAGAACAAAATGCTGAGGATATAGCTAATATCAAGTCAATGATACCTGCTAATGCTAGCGCAGCTAATAAGCTGGCGACATCTGGCGATGTCACCAGTCTGAGTACTGAGGTTGATGGTAGACTGGATGATCTCGAGGACGTAGTGCCTACGTCCGCGAGTATAACGAACAAGTTAGTAGACGCAGATAGTTTAGACACAGCTCTAGCAGGCAAGCAGGATACATTGACTTTCGATACCACTCCTACTACAGGAAGTAACAATCCTGTGACGAGCGATGGTATTAAAGCTGCTATTGATGCGATTCCAAGTAATCCTGTAGATGCAGTAACAAATAATGATATGCATGCAGTAACAAGTAATGCAGTTTATGATAAATTATATAATAATTTTAGAGATAGTCAAGTATTTTATAGCCCTAGGGATTATTACTCAATACAAGCAGATTTTACTTGGACAAATGCTAAAGTACAAGCTTTAGTAGATGATATGATTTCCGCATTTGGAAATGGTACTTACAGAGGTTTCTGTAATATTCAAAATGGTATTACTTTTGTAGGAACTTACATATATATTCATGATTCCTCTTACACACACATTTCATTGGACATTAAATCTTATGACAATTCTGGTAGATATCACATTGTAATCAATCCTACCGATGGTATAGTAATAAATAAAATAACTTCTATAACTTATGTAGATATTACCGCAGCTGGGAATGCTACGGGATATGCCAATTACCCAACGGGTTATAATTTTAATAATACAGTTATTGTTTCTGTAATGCATAATAATGGCGCATATGAAAAAGCATATGCACCATACGCAGATATTGAAACAAATGTAGGTTTACATACAGATGCTATCTTCCTATGGAATAGAGGAGATTCAGAGCGTACTGTAAGAGTATTTTTATCACAAATATAAAAAGGAGCGAGATAAATGTCAGTAAATTACGTAGACCCTAGTAGCATTGATAGTCTCTCTCCTATTGCGGAAATCCTCATAAATATAATTAACGATATTTTAGTTACTGTAACCAAAATTGGAGTGTTTTAATAAGGAGGGAATAAAATAAAATGAACACAATTACACTTGGTGGTTTTCTCTCAGTTCTCGAAGGGGTTAAACCAATCACGATTAATCTCTTTAACGAGGAGAACCTCTTACTCATTACCTTCGTTAAAGACGGCTTTAACGCATTAGAAGATATTCTCGAAGCTGACCCCGTGCTGAAAATAACGATCAAAAACTTACAAACAATAGACGTAGTGATTGATACAACAGGTAATTAATCCTAGAAGGGAGATACAATGACTTTACTCCAGGCGATAATTACTGTGATTGTAGCAGCTATAGGGAGCTTAGCAGGAACTTTTTCTTTTGTTCAATTTATGATTAAGCGCAAAGACGACAAGGAAGAAAAAAATATTCAACTAATAGTTGATAATGCGATTAAAAAAACAAAAGAAGAGCTTCGGAAAGAGTTACAAGAGGGATTAGAAATGTTTGGGGAAGATGATAGAAAAAGATCTGAAGCAAATACCTCTTCTATCCAGAAGAATAGTGAAATGATTCAAGAAATCATCAAAATTCAAAAAGAAACAAACGAGAAATTTGATAAACTCGTAGAAGCTACTTTGATGAATTCTAAGGTAGTTAAGGTATGCGCGGAAGGTATTAGGAGCACAACCTATGACAAGATTCTTCTTGTCGCTAATAAAGCTCTTAAACGCAATGCAATTACAATATCAGAAAAAGCTAATCTAATACAGTTGTATCAATCTTGGTTAGATTTAGCAGGTGAAGATCCTAGAATAGAAGTCTATTATAACGACAGCATGAAGTTACCTTCTATTCCAGATGATGAAGATTAAATAGACTTTTGGGGATGGCGGGCGCCGGTTCGAGACCCTAGTGGTTTCAACCGAGCTCACATCCCCTCTTATTGATTTATTTAAAAATTTATGATATAATATATATAGTAAATGAGAGATGAATAGTTAGTTTAAAAGTTCTTTAAACGAACACTTGACTTTTTCAAAAATTTATGATATAATATATGTATAAGATAAAGGAATGGTAATTAATTGTGATGGCTGGAAAAGGTAGACGCTACACGTAAGAAATTGGAATCGTCGCTGAAATAGTGCTGGCATTTTGGAAACAATTTCATGTAGGGTGACAGAAATTCAAATCCCTACTCACAATTATTATATCTGCGGTGGCGGAAGTTAGACACTAGTAAGGGCTTTAATTTAAGCCCAATAATGCGGCGTGGGACAATGGTTAGCCCAGAGGATTTTGGTTCCTCTAATCTCAGTTCGACTCTGAGCGCCGTAGCTCAAAGAAAGGAGTTTTATTATGAAAGGTAATATTCATAAAAAAGCAACTTTTGAAGATAAATTCGATAGAAAATATGCTTGTTGGGTTAAGAATCATCGCAAAGCATGGCGCTGGTGGAAGCGTAAGAATCGCAAAGACTTTAGGCGCAAAGAAAAAATGGAAATACGAAAAGAATTAGAGGAGATTGAGAAATAAAAAATAATGGCATTAATAGATAATCTCTCAGAAGAAGAATTAAAAGAAATAGTAAAAAATTCTCGCTCAATGAGAGAAGTTACTAAAAAAGTTGGTTATTTATCAATAACTGGTGGAAATGCTAAAACTGTAAAAGATAGAATTGAAAAATATAATATAGATATTTCACATTTTACACGAACACATAGAACAGAAAGAACAGAAGAAAATATTTTTATTGAAAATTCAACTGCAAATCAATCAACATTAAGAAAATGGTATAAAGCAGGAAATTATACAGAATATAAATGTTCTATTTGTGGACAAGAACCAATATGGCAAGGAAAAGAATTAACTTTAATTCTTGACCATATAAATGGAATTAATAATGATGATAAACTTGAAAATCTTCGTTGGGTTTGTCCTAATTGTAATCAACAATTAGAAACAACTGGATTTAAAGAAATGAGGACTTCTAAAATAGAAATTCCTATTACTAAAGAAGAATTAAAACAATTAATTAGAAACACTCCTTTTACAGTAATAGAACAAAAATATAATATTTCAGACAAAACATTAAAAAAATGGTGTAATATATTAAATTTACCTTTAACAAAAAAGGAAATTAATTCATATACTGAAGAAGAATGGAATAAAATATAATTTAAGGAGAGTAATATGGGTCAATGGAAAACACTTCCAACAGTTAATGATACAACTGTTAAAAACACAACAACAGACAGACAGAAAAGTACAAATTTGAATCACTTATTATCAAGCACTCCTAATAGGACTGCTGAGGAATTGAAGAGTCACTCTGAAGAGCTATTCGAAGCTCAAAAGTTAGAAAATAAAAAATTACTTGATGCGTTCACTAATAAAAAATTAAAGAGCAAGGCAGCAATCAAAAAGGCTCTTAGCTTGTCTAAGAAACGTAATGATGCTGGCAAAAAGAAGGACAAGGCTGTGAACCCTCAAGTTGAAGTTACTGTCGAAGGACAGTAACCATATACTACTCCTAAGAGCAAATGTCTAGGATTTGATGTGCAGTGGGACGGCGACTTATGCTCAACCTGTCCAGCCAGAGATAACTGAAGGGACGTTAAATATTAGGAAAAACGGTGCGGGAGGTAGTTTAGTTCGGTTTAGAACGCCGCTGGCTCAGCTTTATAGCCTTTGGAAACGTGGGTTCAAAGCCCGCCCGCCGCATTATAAGGGAATAGAGTATTGCAGTAATATTCTATTCCCATTTTTTCTGTATATAGGAGATTTATTATGAGTTATGTATTAAGAGAAAGAGTAAAGAATCGCTACTATTGTAAAGACCACGATACAGTAATTGAATTTGACACGATAGAAGAAGCTAGGGATTTTCTAGCTAATTTTAGCAACTATGCGATTATGCATGGTATGGGCATGAGTATGATGGGCGGATTTGCTGACATGGGTTCAGTTCAGCAAGTTGTGCAGTCTACTACTATAGATGAAAAACCAGAATGTGAAACAATGAAATTTATTAATTGGAAGGACGTGAAAAAGTAAATGAAAAACAAAAGAATAAGAAAAATGATTGCACTAGGAATACTATCAACAACACTCATCATGGGAAACGTAGTTGTATATGCGGAAGATGCAACTCCTACAGAGCAGACCTCAGAAGATCCATCAGAAGGTGGACAGGAAAATGAAGGAGAACAGGAAGGCAAGCCTCAGGAACAGACACAGGAACCTGAATCTAGTCCAGAACAGAATGACCCGCCGCAAGCTCCAGACAAGCCCAATCCACCACAGGATGATGCTTCAAATGATCAAATTGAAAACTATAACAAAGAAGTAGATAACTACAATCAGCAGGTAGATGGATACAATGAACAGGCTGCTGATTATAACAAAAAGATAGACGATCAGTATAATGAAGATGCGGCGACCGCTGCAGCTCAGAACGAGGCCATAGATGCTCATAACAAGAGCGAAGATGAAAAGGCTCAAAAAATCAAAGACGATAATGCAGCTGCTCAGGCTAGCTATGATAAAGAGTATGAGCAGTACGAGAAAGATAAAACTAAATATGATAACATTGAAAATCAAATTATTAATGACCTTCATTATGAGTCAGTTGAACAGTATAATGAAACCATTAATGATTATTATAACACTCCCGTTGAAGAAGGTCTTGAAAAGAATACTAAGGAAGAAAATACTTTCGACATAGAAGATAGCTATTCAGTAGTTCCAGACGCAGCATCAGAAGGAGATACGAGCGAGAAGAAAACATATGATGTCCAGGTTATTCATAATTTTGAAGGATACGATTCATATGAAGATTCATTCCAGATTAAAGAGGATGAGATTCTTACTCTTAACCCTGCGGGAGCTCTGCTTGAAACATTTACCAATCGCTTCCATATAGGTTTCTTTGCTAAAACTGACGATGACCATTTGAGTGGCTATTGGAGAAATAATGGTGATGTACTCTATTCACTTTGCAATTACTTAGAAAAGAGCTGGAATAATGGAACTGTATATACTCTTTCTTATAAAGATGGAGAGAGAACTACTGGTGATACTGCTATTAAGATGGTTTATAACTATGCATGGGTAGCTCTTACTAAGCATAAGACTTATACTAAGCCAGAGGGGCCTAAGCTCGAGCTTCAAGAAGAGTATACTCCACAGTATGAAGAGAGAGTACCTGATCCAGAGAAGAGACCATACGCAGAGATTTTGAGTTATTTGGATAAGCTCCCTTTGAAGGAAGAGGCTAAGACCGAGGAACCTAAGAAGGAAGAAACAAAAGAAGAGAAAAAGTGCGAAAAGCATGAAGATAAGAAGGAAGAAAATGCGGAGACTCCCGTTACAATCAGCGAAGACCCTATCGAGCATAGAGTAGTTGAGCCAGTTGTAATCGAGGATGAACCGACACCTTCCGCCCCATCAATGCTTCCGCAGACAGGCGATACTAAAGCAATAATTAAAATTCTCATTGTTATAGCTTGTGCTGCTCTTGGTATTTGGTTCGTATTAATAGGAATTGAAAATCTGAAGAAATAAATAATAAAGGCTAGCTTAACGGCTAGCCTTTTGACATATACAAAAAATTATGATATAATATTTATATAATAAAAAGAAAGGTTGTGATGATTAATGGGAAAAGTATATTGTACATCAGATACGCATGGAGTTTATGCTCCATTTAAGAAGATGATGGACTTTCTTGGTCCAGATGATAAACTCTACCACTTAGGCGACGCCACTGACAGGGGTAAAGATGGAATAAAAATATTTCAGGCTCTTGTTAATGATCCTAGGGTAACATATCTTCGTGGTAATCATGATGAGATGATGGCTAGAGGAATATATGCAATATATAGTAACCATGATAACCCAGCAGTAATATCTCATTGGTTTCAGAATGGGGGTAGCATAACAGCAGATGCTTTCACAGATATGGATGAAGCTGACATATGGGAGATAAGAAATAAGATTCTTAATATGCCTACTGAAGCTAGATATGAATCTCCTGAAGGTCATACAGTAATACTCGAGCATGCTGGGTATAGTGTACTCGCCATTCCGCGTAGAAGCCATGATCCATTATGGGATAGAAGTCACTTCTTTGATCCTTGGGAGGGGCCAGAAAATATGTATCTAGTCCATGGTCACACCCCCGTCCAGTATCTCAAATTCGAGTACGGGTATGATGGCAGAGAAGCCTTCACAAAAGAAGATATGAAGTATAAAAAATCTTGGTACAAAGAAGGAACTGATTATAAGCCAAAAGTTATTCGCTATTGTTCTGGACATAAGTTCGATATAGACATGTGTACCGTGGCAAGCAACCGAATTGCTTTGCTTGATTTAGATACATTTGAAGTAAAATATTTTGATGGAGAATGATGATGAATACTCAAGAAACATTAGCAAGAGGAATCAAATATTGTGAAAAATATGAAACTTGTGAACAATGCCCTTTAGATAAAGTTATGTGTATTAACAACTGTGGGAAATTAATTGTAAGAACACATGACTTTCTTGAGTTCGCTCAGGATTTTAATGACATGATTAAGGAGATTTATAAATGACAAGAATGTATTGTATTACATGGTATCCAACAAGAGATGGAGATAACTTGAAGCGGGATACCTTCATTAAGTTAAGCAAGCCGACTGGGCAGACGAGTTATGATGCTAAAGCAGCTTTGAATATTTTCGTTAAGAAGTTTGGTAATATTAAGAAAAATACTATTGTGAAGATTATTGAAATGGATGAAAATGGTCAAATTGGTGAACCTATAACTCCAATGGAGGATACTTCGATTATTCCTGCGGAAAGGAGATAATAATGCCTTTATATAATAGTATAGAAGAAGCACTTGATGCTGCAAAACAGATAGCTGAAAGACAACTTAAATTTAAAGACGATAGAATTAAGATTCTTGTTGAAGAGAATACTAGGCTGAAAGCAGAGCATTATAAGGATGAGAGGATTAAAGAATTAATGGAAGAAAATGCTCGACTCGATAGAGAAAATAAGCTTGGTTTCCCTATCAGCGAAGAACAATGGAAACAAATCATGGCATGGCAACAGTACCATATCAAGAAGAAACATGGCGGGCGCCAGCTATATGGCGTATCGGGCGGGAGGTTCAGTTACGAATTCTGCCCTACGGCTGTGGGAACCTTCGGTACTTGTAAGTGTATGTGCGGTGAATTTTTCCATTTTCAAGATGAATAAAAATGCGGGCATATCTTGTATGCTGAAGAATTTCATATACAACATCTAGTACCGCCCGCATCTTTTATAATAATTGGGAGGAGGATCCTGCCGATGCCACAATACATATCAAAACCTTTTAACAAGTATATGTGCTGCCCAGACTGTCATAAGAACATTACGAGTGAAATTAATTACCAGTTTGGATATCCATTCACTCTGTACTATTGTTCAGTCTGTAAGAAGTACATCCCAACTAAAAAAATTGTATATGTAGAGAAAGGGGAGAACGCTATTTAAGCGTTCTCTCTTGACTTTTTATAAAAAATATATTATAATATTTATATAAAGAAAAAGGGAGTGGTGATAATGACTTTAATAGAACTAATAACAGAGATAGAAAAACAAGGCGGACGTTTGAGCGATATTGTTTGTATTCGCCATGATAATTGTTGGTATCCTTTTGAAGTTATCTGCGATGATGAACTCATTACAATAAAATTAAAGGAGCATATTGATGAATAAAAATAAAACGAAGAAATTGATAAAGTGCTTAAAGAATATGAGTTTTTTCATCCTTATCCTGCAAAAGCATTAGACTGGGTGGCAGACCGCATCGACTGGGCTTGGAAGTGGAGAAAAATCTCGGAAAAAGAAATGATAGAACTAGCTGGAAGAGCTACAAAATTGTTTGAGAGGTGATGAATAATGAAGGTTATACAAGATTGTGAAGTTTGTTTTAAAGTATATTTCCCACCAGAATATAGAAAAAGCTTTGATGACTGGGTGCATGAGAATCTTAAATATAAATCATTAAAATTTGAAAATACTTTATTTAACTTTTATGATATGTGGATAGCAAATGGAGAGTATTATATTCTAGGCTTTGCAAAAGTCCCTTGTGAATATATTAAAGGATGGGAGGGTTCTAGATTAGAACCACCAGAACCTTCAAGCATAGAAGGCTGGGTAGATAGTGATAACTTCAAATATTGGCTCGATGATATAATCCCTACTGACTTTGATGTAGAAATTGAGATTGATCAAGAGAGAACAACAATTCCTTTAGAAGAGGATCTGATTGAAGAAGTGGAGGGCTTCTAATATGAAAAATGTAAATTATTTATCAGAAATATCTAGCGCTGCGATTTGGGTAGAGAGACATCTGTATGATAGAGACCTCAAGTATCTTATGAAACAGCTTAGTGATTCCGTTAATGATGGAAGTCTTTCACATGATGATAGAGTACTTTGGGTATTTGAGTGGATGAAAAAGTATTACCCTGGGGTTCCTGCAAATATCTGCTTAGGTATTGTTCTTTTGGTGGAGGGTTAAGATATGCATAATTGTCCTAATAGTTCAATGTGTCCCTTTGGAAGTGCTTTTGAGCCAGGGTTATGTGTATATGATATTAATGATGGCGGCATCTTCTATTGCCCCATTCTAGGATTCAATGAAAAACCAAACACGAAGAAATATACAGATGGTTCGCAGCCACATTTGATATACCTAGATGAAAAGGAGGAATGATCTATGGGAATGGATATCACGCTTAGTATTGTGAAAGATAAAAACTACATAGCTGAAGACATCTACCCAGGCAGAAATACTGAGTGGTTTAATAATATGATGCAAAGAGGGAATAATGCTCTTTATGATCTTCTTCCCATATATCATGAAAAC
>Ga0310786_10009136_pt1 | contig 12627 bp, 18 predicted proteins | sample AusTroGonzalo_MG_FD_203881 | JGI IMG/M metagenome (GOLD analysis project Ga0310786, IMG submission 203881) | Bovine rumen microbial communities from tropical cattle in Woodstock, Queensland, Australia - Gonzalo_03 (v2) (version 2) | ecosystem: Host-associated > Mammals > Digestive system >...
GTTTTATGCGTCCATATCACCACATAGTTTTGTTGTACTAAAATAATGAAAGCTGCGCGTTCTCTAATTCAGCGTTTTTCACATTTTCAACTGCGCAATCAAAGTAACTCTGCTTCAATTCGATGCCGACTCCGCGCCTTTTCATTTTTACAGCCTGATATACTTCTGATCCAATTCCGAGAAAAGGTGTAAATACCACATCACCCTCATTACTATACAAACGAATAACTCTCTCGATTACCGGAAGCTGCAACGGGCACAAATGCCGTTCTGATTCATCGTCCTTCGCCATCCTTGCATTAAGTGTGTCGCTTTGGTTAATATCCCACCAAGTAGGGCTGTTTAATTCATCCCAAATTGGGCTTGCAACGTTCTGCCAAAGATCAACAGGATAACTTTCATTTGTATGCGTAACCCTCTCTAAGTTTTCTCCTGGCTTCCTCATAAAAACCACATAATCAGGAATGCCCATTCTGTTTATACAGCTATCTTTCTTTATCTGTTTATGCAAAAGGCCGATTGACTTTGTTCTCTGCATTTCCGTCACCGGATTCTTCCAAATGCAAACCTCTGAATGATAGATAAATCCGCATTTTTGGAAAAGACGTATCAAATCGCCTCGAAAATCTTTTAGCCCGATATATCCATCCCGTTCTTTCATAGCCGGAATGTTCATACAGTGAACAGCCATTATTCTTCCTGCCTTAAGGATTCTGAATAAATCCTCTGCTAAAAATCCGAAATGCGTGTAAAATTCTTCATCGCTCCTGCTGTTTCCCAAATCTCTGTCGCTGTTGCTGTATGTATACAAAGAAGAAAACGGCGGCGAATATACCATAAGATCCATACTGTCATCATCAAACATTTTGATTACTTCGCAGCTATCGCCGTTGTAAAGCGCGCAATAGTTATCTGTATATTGATTCAAAACCTTTACTTCATCCATACCGGTTTCACACTCCTTTCTGTTGGTGTATAACCCATCGTTACTCTCGTCGTGTGTTTAATCTCTGAAAGTGTTACCGATTTCATTAGATTAGTCATTTGCTTTTGCATTTCGTCCATCCGCGCTTGTTTTGCGTTGATATTATCAAGTACATTCATTTCCTTTTCTGAAATGATAATATAGACATTGACTTCTTTTTCCTGCCCGAATCGCCAACAGCGACGCACCGCTTGATAAAACTGCTCATAGCTGTCAGATAAACCGCAAAAGATCATATTGTGGCAGTTCTGCCAGTTACTACCAAATCCATAGATTGACGGTTTACTCACAAGAACTCTGATATCTCCGTTTGCAAAATCAATACTTGCGTTAGCCTTAAATTCAGGATCATCACTTCCTTTAACCTCTGTGCAATCCATCAATTTGTTTTTTAACATTGTGCTTTCGTTGTTAAAGTCGCACCAAACTAGCCATTGTTCGTCAGAGTTGTTGCATAAATCAGCAGCCTTTTCCGTTCTATCGTCCAAACTTTCTTTTCTAGCCTCGCGCCGTTCCTGCAACGTTTCAGCCAATTTTACAAACATCTGATAATCTTCTATTTCTGATTCCGTGTATATTTTTTTCAGATTCAAAACAGGCAATTCATACTCTTTTGCATCGTAATCTAGGTCAGCCGGACTGTTGAAGTAAATCGCCCACGTCGCAAACCACTCCCAAAACTTGTTTACGCCAGCCTTTTTCAGCCTCCATTTAGAAGTATCGCCGCCATCGTGGATAAAATATGTCGCAAGCATTTCACTTCTGCTCATAATTCCTAAAAACTCCGCGCTTGTACCTATTTCCGTGTAGTCATTCGGCGCGATTGTTGCTGTGCAGAGCAGTTTGTAAGGCGTATGATGAAACATATCTGTCAGCAGCCATTGCGTTTTCGATGTAAAAGACTTCAAAATACTGCTTTCATCCAAGATCACGCATACAAATTCGTCAGGATCGAAATGTTCAACCATTTCATAATTTGTTATGTTTACTCCATCCCTAACATCTTCTTTAGTGCGGCAAACAGTAACATCGCAGATTCCAAACTTTTCAGCTTCGCGCTGCGTCTGCTTTACAACCGATAAAGGACTAAGGATCAATACTTTACCGCCTGTTTTTCTATGGATGCAATCCCCATAAGAAAGAAGCATAATTGTTTTTCCTGTTCCGCATCCGGTTAAAATTGCAGCTTTGCCCTTTTTCAAAGCCCATTTAACGATATCTCTCTGAAATGGAAATAAATGTTTATTTAACCATTTTTCGGGAACGTCAAATCCGGCCTTGATCGTTTTAAGTTCTTTTGTTTTCAAAAACTCCTGATAATTCATCCTCTCTTTACCGAAAAGAAAAACCGGTTTTTCTGCGCAAACTTTTCATCCTTTCGTTAGATTTTTATGCTTTTCAAGTACGTCTACTTTAATCAAGCATTTTGATAGCCAAAAACAGCTTGTAAATATTTAGGTATACCATTTATAGGCTTATGGTATAAAAAACGATTTTAACCAATATAGTCAACGTGTATAGCCTTATTGTTCAACCATTCTTTTTTAGTTTTCCTTGTGCTCTTAATTCTGCAAACTTAATTCTCTGTTCTTCTTTTTCTTCTTCTGTCCACTCCCTTTTATTTTTTGGTGGATATATCTTTATCCACTTTGTAGGGATGTGCCCGTAAATTGAACCGTCAAGATTTTCTGCCAAGATTTTGCAATCGTCAGGATATTCTTCTGTAAGTTTTCTGACCTTGTTAATCAATCTGCCTTGTGTAAGGCTAAATGTAGCGTTCTTGTCATTCTCGTAAAACTCAATAGCATTTTCCCTTAAATCAGCCATTCTCTTTTTCCTCCCGATATTTCACTTCAAGATAGTTTTGTAACGCTTTTGCCAGTTCCCTAGCGAATCTGCCCTGATAATTCAGGATAAAAATGTTTAAGTCGTTTATAACGTTCTCCCAATAGTTTTCGCTATCTTCCGGCAAGTAGTTCTTCTGCACTATCGCCCAATACTCCGTAAACATCTTCCATTCAGGACTATCTTTGTTAAATTTCACGCCTGCCATATCCTCACCACCTTTATACGTTAAACGGCGTTTCTTCCATCGGCACGAATCCGTCCTTATCGGATAATTCCTCAAATTTCATTAAGTCGCCGTTGAATACCATTTCGGTCTTTCCCGTCTTGCCTTGCCTGTTCTTCTCGATCTTGCAACCTTTTCTTCGTCCGTCCTCGTCCATATTCCACAAAAGCAGGATTACGCTTGCGTCTTGTTCTATGTCGCCGGATTCACGAAGTTCGCTCATTGTCGGCTCTTTATCTTCACGGCCTACGCTTGCACGGTTTAGCTGTGACAAAACGATTACGGGTATCGAAAAGTCTGTTGCAATCCGCTTTATGCTGTGTGATATATCTCCGACTTCTGCAAACCTGTTTCCTTTGTAGCGTCCTTCCGGTCTGATAAGCTGTAAGTAATCAATAACCACCACGTCATATCCTTTGCTTTTGACCTCGTTTCGGATGCTCGTTACTGTTTGCGTTCCTGTCGTTATGATGATTTTGTCTTTTTCTGACAACAGTTTGTTCGCTTTTTCAAACTTTTCTTTTTCGTCGCCAGTGTAAGCTATCGCCCTCTTGATCCTTTGTAAGCCGATGCCGGATGCCGCAGAAACAAATCGCTCGTAAATCTGTTTTTCCGTCATTTCTAGGTTGAAGTACCCTATCTTTTTCCCTAGTTCCGCAAAGTGGCTTGTAAGTTGTGTAGCAAATGCAGACTTACCAACCGCAGGTCTTGCACCGATTACGATCATATCTCCGTCCTCAAAACCGCCTAGCATATCATTCAGGTTGAAAAATTCCAACTCAATCTTTGCCGTTTCGCTTTCTTTGAAGTAGTTGTCCTTGTTTTCTTTGACAATTTGTGGAAGCGATTTCGTCTTTTCAGAGTTCCTATCATTCAGCCTGTCGATCTCCAAAGTCAGATAGTCCATCGCAGCCGATAAGTTATCCGGCGTTACTTCGATCTTGTTTAGGATTTCATTAAGCTGCCGCGACTTATACTCCGTGATTATCGTTTCAGCGTCCGTCTTTGCTGTAAAGGTCGTATAACCTGTTGCAAGCGTATCTCGCAGTTTGTTCTCGATATACGATGCCGGAACGCCGTTGTTTTGTGATACAAGCCTTTGTTGTAAATATGCGATTCCGACCTTTTCAGACTTTTCATACGCTTTTTGGAATATCGCAAACGCAGAAGCATATACATCGTCGGCAAACATACAAGCGTCTAACTCTGCCGGAAGCTGCGATAGCACTTCACCTTCTGTAGTTATCAAAGAACCGATTATGCTTTGTTCTGCATAAACCTCAATCAATTTCTTTCACACCCTTCATCCATTCCAGTATCGGCGGTATATATTCCTCTGCCATTTCACACCCTCGCACATAGTCAATCAGGATGCTTGTAAACCTTGTGGCTTTACTCACGCTCTTGCCAGTGATTCTGTCAAACTCTGCCCTGACTTCTTTTGTATCTTCGTAGCAGGGATAATGTGATATCGCCGCACTGTATATGTTGTTGTATTCAATCCGAAGCACTTTCTGATTCTCTAGCCACTCTTTGTACGGCTTATACACATCTGCTACCGTCGGCGGGTAATTGTTCTCCCGTACATAATCAGTGACAGCTTTCTTTGCCATTTCAAACGGTTCTTCTTTCAAGCAATCGTACCAAGCGTTCACTATTTCCTCGAAATCATCATCCGTTTCGTTTTTCCAAGCAAATGTGGTTTTTCGGATCATCACACAAATCTGCGCAACCTCTTTCAGTGTCATTATTCAAACCTCCGTAGAAAACTATCTGCATCGAAGCCCTGTTGTTGCTTTTGCAGTTTGTCAAAGAATACTCCTTGCCAATTATTTTCCATCGACTTATCAAAACATCCGATTACTGCCTGTTCTCCAAAATCTTCATACGCTTTGTCCACCTTATTGAGAAAAGCCTTGAACCCTGTCTGCTTATATCCTTGCTTTTTCTCTGACTTATATTTCAACCATTCTTTCAGTTTTTCTTTCAGTAAATCTGAATATGGTTTTTCTTCGATAATTTCAATAAGGGGGATATAGGGGGATATATCTTTTTTATTAAGTTCTTCCTTTTCTTTCTTTTCTTTCTTTTCTTCTATTGTTGTCACTTGCTTGTCACTTGCTTGTCGCTTGCTTGTCAACTGGCTGTCAACTGGCTTGTCGCATAACTGATATTGATTATAGTTAACCACCGTAATTATGCGGTATTTAGAGTTCGCTTCGCTTGTCAACTCGCCTGTCAAAAAAAGGTGATTTAGCGCTGTCCTAACTTGTCTTACGCTCAAACCTGTTTCTTTGCTTAACTTCTCAAGACTTGTTACAAACGATCCTCTTTTTATCTCTTTTCCTTCAAATCGCCCGTCTTTCCAATTCGCTTTTAACAGGCAGTGAATAAACAGGGTTTTTACATTGATATTCAGATACCATTCCCAATTTATAATCTTCCTGTTCAACTTGATATACTCGTTGTCTGTCACTCTATATCACTCTCCAAACCTGCTATGCTCTAAGTCGGCAAGCATATTATTCGCCATCTTCAAATTCCGCAGAATAGCAATACTCCTGTCGTGTTCCTGATTGATATAGTGGCGCAGTTCCGACAAATCGTCTTTTGTTGGCCTGAAATAACCATTTCCGTCTTGCCCGTTAAGAATTACAGAGTTGATTCGTTCTTCCGAAATTATCCGGCGCATTTCCCTGTCGGATTTTGCAATTCCGTAAAACTGGCATTTTTCTAACAAATCTTCCCTTTTAATTGCGTTTTTCTTTCCAAGCGGAATAATATCAATAATCTTCATATTCTCGTTCCCCCTTTTGGTATTGATATAGCTTCTTCCAACGTCCAACCTTTGTATAATCTTTGTGATAAAAAACCTGTTCCACCGGACAACAGCCTGTCTAACTCAGCGATTGTGTAACTTTTACCGTCGTACAGAAAACGCCTATTTCTTCTTGTGTTGTTGTTTTGTATAATTTGGTTCGCCCACCTGCAATTATCCGGCTGATAGTCGCCATTGTTGTTTATACGATCAATACTCAAATCGCTTTTATATCCGTGTAGCAAAGACCAATCATAGAATGATTCAAAATTTTCTCGCCATTCCTTACATATAGTGATTCCACGCCCACCATAATTGCGATAGTTAGGATCATTATTATTTGTGCATCTTTGAACAATACTTCCCCATATTGCGTAAAGCCTTGTTTTTGATAGACCGTGAGTAGTTTTTGTTTTTGTTGTATTCTCAGCTCTCAAACAACCACAACTCCGCGTCATTCCACTACACAAGCAATTCCCCTTCACTATTTTTTCTTTCCCGCAATCACAGTTGCATAACCATTTGTAATTGTTGTATTTGTCTTTTCCAACAGGACTTATAACTTGCAACCTTCCGAATCTTTTGCCGGAAAGATCAATAAAATTAGATCTTCCAAGTTCGGCAGCCATTTCATCATTAAGGCATCTGCAACTCTTTGTATGACCTGATGTAAGCATATCTGCTCTAACAACAGTTTCATTTCCGCAATCACAACGACAACGCCAATATGTTCTTTTATCATTCTCCTTGCGCACTCTTTCGATTACGGTAAGCCTATTGAATTTTTTGCCCGTCAGATCGTTGAATCTACCATTCATAATCTTCTCCTTTGTCAAGCAACGTTTCGCGGCTTATCGCATTTGCACTTCCAGTTGGAATAAGATCAATTATGTTTGTTACCATACCTATATACCTCCCATATCATCGAATAGTGATAATTGCCCGTTCAGTTCGTCTTTGCCAATCCACCAATTAAAAACTTCTTCGCCAGTTTTCCATTCATTTTTCTTTCCGGCAGCTTCCCTGTGTTTCAGCATCCTGTCGAAAGCGGCTATATATAAAGCCTTATATTTCGGATAATCAGCAAATTGCTTTAACTGTGCTTTTCTAGCAAGCGGGCAACCTAAACAACCTACTCTGAAATACCCGTTGTCGTACATCGGATTGTATTTCAGACCGCGATCTTTAATCAGTTCCCATACTTCTTTTTCCGTGAATTGGTAAATCGGATTGCAGATCATATCTTTTTTCTGCTTCGCTTTTTCTATAAACTTGCAATCGTAAGCATCCGCTTCGTTCGGTTGCCCCCCACTACTCTCCCGTTCTCGTTCTGATTGCTCAAACACTTCTTTGGCGTGTGAGTAGTAGTAGTAGTAGGCATCCTTTTTCGTTGCTTCTCTTGTTGCAAAATCGCTTCTACCTTTTCTTCCGCTTCCTTCGTCCTCTCTAACACCAACTGCGATAAACCTGTTTGGTGCACTTGTTTCTTTTAATTCCCGACAGCAATACCGCATAAGTCTTGTCGGCGGCGTATCGTTTTTCAATATCAGATTCCACATTGATTTAGGAGAACCGTCTTTGTTTGTTGGATATTGAACCGTGCATTTGATACCTTGCTTGCGAAGTTCCTCAAACCGTTCTCTGATGTAATAAACCGTTTCAGGCGAATCTACCGTTGTGTGGCTGTTTAAGACCTCAAATTCATCCGGTTTTAGACATTCCAGTGCGAGTTGAACCAAAACGTCGCTGTCTTTGCCGCCTGAATAACAGCACATAAGCGGTTTTTGGTAATAAAGCAAACTCATTTTTGCCGCCAGTGTAAGAACGTCGTATGCGTGGTTGATTTTTACTTGTAAAACTTTACTTACCATTTGTTAGTAACTCCACTATCTTCTTTCCCGATTCTTCCGGCGTACAGAAAACAAACTCACATCCGTACTTCTTCTGCATCGTTAAACAGGCTTTCTGTAATGTAATTCCACGCGTTGCTGTTGGATATAGCTGTTTTCCGTTTCTTCTTATAAAAAGTCGTGGATTCTTCCAACTGTGCAAATCCTTCAAATCTCGTATTGTCGGATTCTCAATAGTTGTCTTTCCTATAAGGCCGCCTTTATTTTCAACTAGGATATATAGCTTGATTCCGTTGTTCTGTGCCAGGATGCACTCGTCACGAAACCTATCGTGTTGTTTTCCACAGATATCAGAAATCAATTCCTGAATATCAAACTTGCTGTCTACGCAAACGTCGTAAGTTCCTAAAAAATCCATCTTTTTAGGCTGCATACCTCGCATTTTCTTCCTTGCGATTACTTCCATTACCTTTTCAGAACCGACAATGTAATCTCCAACAGGAAGCGGCATCCTCATTACTTCTATGTTTTTTCTATGCCAGTAATTGTTTTTTAAGGTATGTTTTTCAGCTTTTTGCGCCATATCCTCAATTAGAACCAAGTTCAAACACCTTCCCTTTTTCTGCGTAATCAACAAAAACTTCGTTTCCGGCGATCTCTTTTATCTCCGCAACAGCCTGTGTTACATCAATCGCGTTGCTAGTGTGGCAAATTACTACTGATTGCAAGTTTTCCGTCCAGTTTGATTCAACAAATCCTTTGCATACATCCAGTGACGCGTGGCCTAAGATTTTGTGACTTGCATAAGCTGTATCTGTTTGAACAAACTCTTTCATCCAATTCGCCTCGCATAGAATCGAGTTAACTTTCAGCTTGCTAAAATTCCACTTGACGTATTCATAGTCGGTAACATACAGCATCGAAAAGCCGTTTATATGCCTGATATAAAAGCCAGTACAAGGCGTTCCGTCGTGTTCAACAGGGAATGATTCAGCCGCATATTTACCTAGCGTTATGCGATCTCTGCCATCATCCCATACATAAGGCCGCCAAACATCAAGTCCGTATCTTTCAAGTTCGTCTGCTGCAAGGCAATGATCTTTGTGTTCGTGTGATACAAGTACGCCCGCCACATTTGAAAAATCGAACGATAAAGCCTTTTTAATGTCAGATGCTTTAATACCCGCATCAAGTATCAGCGTTTCGCCGGATTCATCGGTCAGCATATAACAATTCCCTTTTGAACCAGTTCCTAATACTGTCAGCTTCACTGCGCATCGCCCTCTACTTCAAACGGAACAAAGTCAACTGTGTTCGCTTCTGCTTCAACTTCAATTTCATTCAGCTTGACCGGATCATCTTCCATAGCCATATCGCTGTTGTATTCTGCCATCTGGCTAGGATTTTCAAACTCAATGTCGATATGCTTACACAGCCGCCGGATAACGGTTTTTTTATACATTTCCCCAGGAAATTTAGACCACGCGGGAGAAGTCTTTGCCTTGCTGCAACTACGCACCTGTTCAAGTTCTTTAAGGCTCATAACCTCATATTGCAGACCATTATCTTTATAGATAGCTACCGCAAACGCTCCTATAATTTCGCCGTCATTCAGAAATTTCGGCTTGAAGTTGATCGTAGGCTCTCCGTTAATGATTACTTCCTCAAAATCATCACCCTGTCTTATAAGCCTCGCATATATTTCTTTCAGCGGTCTTTGGCTGTATTTTTTAGCCAGCTTTACCTGCCCTGTGTAGCTAGGCATAAACTCTAATTTCGATCCAAAAGGAACTAAGTAGCACTCTTTTGAAAAGAAATCCAAACCGAGGATGCTTCCGCGGACAAGTCCTGCCATAATCGTTGCGGGAGAAAAATCCTTGTATTTGTCAGGATCATCATTCAGCAGCGCAATGCTGTTCTGCACAAACCTCGCACGATTAAAATCTTTCGGCAAAGCGTTCTCTACGCTCACCAATTTTTCAGTAAGCATTTCCGGCATCTTTGAAAAATCATACTTTGCAACCTGTGTATTACCTGCCATATCTATATCTCCTTTCCTGCTTTTCGTATTCTTCTTTTGTTTTGTAAAACGGGCAATTCTTTTCGCCGAAATTACACTCGCATAACGCTCTACATCTGCCGTTTAAGTAGGCGAAACAATCTTTCTTCCCCTTGTCACATACGCCAAAACCTGCGCGATCCATCTTCTACACTTCCTCTACTGTTAATTTGCAATCATCCCTCATAAAGAATATTTGTTGGTGGTCTGTGTCCGGCAGCCTGTCTTTATCAACAGTTTCGCAATCATCCATAAGAAGCGGCAAATTGATTCCGGCAGCTTTCTGAAAGCCTTTACAGATATCGACCTGGCATAAAAGCCTATCTGATTTATTCAGCAATGTATCGTAGTCAGTTCCGTCTACAATCGCACGGCAAACCTCTGTATAGCCGCCATTGATCTGTTCCTGAAAGAAGCGCCACTTGATAATCTCGAAATATTGATTCACCGCATCTTCAAGTCTTGCGATCTTCTCTCTGTTAAATTCTTCAATGAGATAAAGCAGTTTTTCAGCTTCAAGAAGTTTTGCGCCGACAGACTTCTTTTCCTGCTCCAATTCAGTTATTCTTTCGTCAACACGATTGTTTGCTTCCGCTTGTGCTAACTTGTGTTCTACAGCACTGATTTCCTGCTCAATTTCGGCTTTAACACCGACGGGCTTATAATTGTCTACATCGTCTTGTAAACGCTCTATTTCGTCCAATTTCGCAGTGTATTCACCGTCTGAATAAACATTCGCGTCCTTTACCATTTCCAGTTCTTTTTCCTTCATAGAAACAGCTTTTTCCGTAGCGCGTTTTGCTTCGTAGCTTTCGTCCAAACGGCTTTTAACATTTTTCAGTTTTTCTTCAACCGTCTTGATCCCGTTTTTCAGACTATCAATATAATCAGAAAGTCTGTCTGCTTCTTCGGCGACGTTCTTTTCAAACTTCCTGCGAAGTTCCTCTTGCTGTTCTGCCGGATATTCCTGACCGCAGTTAGGACAAATAAGGCTTGAATCGTCAAATATCTTTGCGGATGCTAATTCTCTCTGCTTTTCAGCATCTTCAAGCGCTTTCTTATTGTTAGCGACCATCTTTTCGAGTTCTGCCTGTTCGCCAGTAAAACGCTCGATATCGTTGTCTATGATCTTCAAGTTCGGCTTTAAGTCGGCAATATCAACTTGAATGTTTGACCGCTTTGCAATAGCCGCAGAGTTGATTTTCTGCTCAATATCTGCAAGCTGCGCTTCACATTTGACAATATGATTCTTCTTTTGGTTGATTTCAGAATCGGCTTTATCAATCTCGGAAAGTTTTTCGCAAAGGCCATTCTTCTGCAATTCCAGTTCTGCAAAGTCATAATCAACCTTTTGCTTGCTAACCTCGTCAATCCTAGCCGGAATCTCTGCTTGCTGTTTTTTAAGAGCCGCAATCGTCTGTTTCTGCCGTTTCATAATTTCCTCGACAGTTCCGACCTTCAAATCGTTTGCAAGCGGAGAAAATTTCTCTGAATCGGCGGCTAATTCTGCATCCGACACGCTTTTAGCTAGACTTAATACCTTCGCTCTACGCTTTTTGGAATCCAAAGATAAGAACGCATTGGCATTGATACAGAACGGCAAATCATCCATATTGCAGATGTTTTCAGATATGAAAGCCGTAAATTCCTTCGCGGATTTCGGAATATCGTTTATGAAATAGATATTTTCATTACCGGAAAACTCCTGTTCTTCCTGACCGCGTTTTTTAACCCATTTCTGCCGCTGAATCTTTGTTAACTTGTAATGTTCAGAACCTACACTAACCGTGGCAGAAACGCCGATATCTATGTGATCCTGACGAACGCCGTTTGTATCGTGCGGCCTGATGCTGTCGCCAACAGAATTGTTATTCGCATCCTTGTCTGTAAGTAAGTACAAGATTGCGTTTCTTATAGTAGATTTACCTTCACGGTTTTTACCCTTGATAAGAGTTCTGTTTGAAAAATCTGCGCTGAATTGCTTTTGGTTGCAGAAATTCGTCATTTCAATGTGGTCTATCGTGATACCCATTCTTTCCCCTTCCTTACGATGGGCTGCCTTTTCAGGTTTTCCACAATCCACAAGACAGCCCCGTATACTACTGAAAAAACACAAACAACAGTTTCTTTTAAGTCGTTGCGCACCCGACTTTGGTGTTTCAACCTGGCTTGCTTATCCAAAAAGTTATGATCTCGCTTTCACCATCTTCGTTGATTTCCGTTGTTTCAAAGAGCCAAGCTACTGCATCTTCGTCTATGCAACGGCATTTCCTCGGATCATAACCTTCTCGATCAAGTGCAACTTTCATAGCCCAAGTGATTTTCTTGCGTTTCATTCTTTATTCCTCTAATAGAAATACGATTACGTTCTTCCAACCAAACTGTTTACATTCTTCATACGTCGGAAGCCATATATCTATGACGTGACCTTTTTGAATAGGTGCGCCGCCAGTATCTTCTACGCTGAAATATCCGATAAGCGATACCGCATTTCCTTCACTGTCAGCTTCATATATCGCTACGCGTTTACCGAACCATTCACGCTTGCTTGCGCATACGCCGGATTTCGTGTACGTTCCCGTCGCTGTCTTTCCGGTCAGGCAGTACGCCGTCGCTTTCATTTTGTGACCGTCCGTAGCGTCAACCTCGATTGCCAGTACTTTTGTTGTTAAGCAGATAATTAGTAGTAATGAGATAAGGATTTTCTTCATACGCGTTTAGCCCTCCTGATGTGGTATTGAAGTTTACGATGCCTCTTTACTGCTTCCTTGCGATCTTCGATATACAAGTCAATCGAAATAGCTGAAAACCAAATGATAAGAAATGTAAGCGGTATGATTTCAA
>Ga0310786_10009137_pt1 | contig 12627 bp, 13 predicted proteins | sample AusTroGonzalo_MG_FD_203881 | JGI IMG/M metagenome (GOLD analysis project Ga0310786, IMG submission 203881) | Bovine rumen microbial communities from tropical cattle in Woodstock, Queensland, Australia - Gonzalo_03 (v2) (version 2) | ecosystem: Host-associated > Mammals > Digestive system >...
AGCATCATCAGCGTAAAATTATCCCCTCAGAATTGCGTTTATTCTTCCGACCGGGGAAGGCTGAAATCTCCGGTTCAACCTTGCGTTGGCTAAAGACTTTTTCTGACGCCGCACAAGCAGATGACACCTTTTTGCAAATAAACTTGGACGCAACAGCTTCCGCCGAATTGCAAAAAAAGAGATTAAATCTCTTGTACACTATTCTTATGAATAACGGTGTGGATTTTAGAAAAGTTGATACCAATTTTTCGTTATCCGAACCGAATGCTTTTATTATTCGTACAATAAAATATCAACAAACAGATTAAAGGAGAATTAAAAGAGTCCACAAATCGTTTCATAAATAAAGTGTTACGCTTGATTAATTAAATTTTAACATTTATTGTAGGGTGAGATTATATTTAAAGATGGGTCAAATTATGAGAAAAAATGTTTTATTATCGTTTGGTTTGTTGCTAACTTGCGGACTTTGTGCTTGTAGCACTTTTTCCGACGGGGATACCGATCAGATTGAGATTGTATCAGCAGATGAGTCTCAGCCTGTTATTGATGCAACAACGAATCCTAGCAACAAATGCGGTGTTGACGGCATTAGTTGCAATGATACACCGTTAATTAACTATACCAAAACAGAGGCAGATTATAAAGCTTATGGTGAAAGAACTAAGCAAGCTCATCTCTATACACAAGCTGCTGCCGGTAACAGCCTGACTGCCACAGTTAGACCTGATTATGAAGATGATGTTGTTACAGAATATGAGCAGGGCAAAAATCCTGCCGATACTGCGACAGATGGTTCTGACTCACAAATTGATGATGGTGTATTTACACGCACAGCCGCAAATGATTTGACTCCTCAAAACACAGATTCTCAAAGCGGCTCTGTCGGACATTCTAACAATATTGTAGATACGATTAAAGGTCCGGGCTATGAGATTATATGCCAAGAAGAGTGTGATGATTTTGCTAAATTGGATGATAATATTACTTCTGAGTTTACAGAGGATTCCTTTGATATCGCCGATTACATTAAGAATAACGGCGATGAGGATGACACTATTGAATTTGAAGAAATTGGCGATAACGCCGAAGACGGTACAGAAAAGGTTGCTGAAAAAATTGAAGTTGCAGAAGTTGAAATTACAGACAGCTCTGTTCTTACATGGGATGCTCAAGAAGGTGATAATTTGCGTGAATTACTCACAAAATGGAGCAAAAAAGCCGGCTGGAAGCTTCTGTGGAACACAAACCGCAATTATGTCTTGAGTGCCGGTGCAATGTTTAAGGGTAAATTTACAGATGTCAGCTCTGCACTTATTCGGGCTTTTGCTCGCGCCAGACCGGCACCTATTGCCACCTATTATAAAGGTAACCGTGTTATAGTTGTTGAAACAATGGAGAATGAGAATGCGTACTAATAAATATTTAGTTGGTTTTACCGGATTGCTTTTATTGGGCATATCATCTTGCTCTCTTCCGACAGACTATGATGCGGCTATGGAACGCGATGTTGATGCGACTATTCGTTATAAAGAAGACGCAAAGACACCTCAAACTCCAGCAGATATTGATGTTGTGCGTGTTAAAGATGATATTTGGCTTGGTGACACCAGTGAAATTGAGTATGAAGGTGACAAACCTTTGCCTAATTATTTGGAAACTCCGGATGGCGTAACCTTGGTTAGCAATCGCCCGATTACATTATATGAAATCGGCAATATGATTAGTCAAATTACCTCTATTAAAACACGTTTTGCTCCACAAATTGAAAGCGCTGCCAAGGCAGCCGCAGATAGAAACGCTCCATCTGTTAATAAAGTGGGTTCAAAATGGTCTGATACCTCTAGAATGCTTGTTTCCTATAAAGGTTCTCTGAGCGGTTTACTTGATGAAGTTTGCTCATATTTTGGTGTGTGGTGGAAATATGAAAACGGTGAGATTTATATCTATAAATATACAACAAAGACCTTCACCCTTTATACTTTGCCGACAAAACCTTCTATGACAGCCAGTGTTAGCAGTTCTTCCGGTGGTGGTAGCATTACCAATGGTTTGTCCAGTATAGATTTGTGGCAAAATATTGTTGCTGCTGTGAAATCTATGTTAGGTAGCGGTTCTTCTCTGGTTACAGACCCGATGAACGGCACTTTAACAATTACAGCCACGCCGACAGAAATTAAGAAGGTTTCAAAATATGTACACGAGCAGAATATTCGCTTGTCTAGACAAGTGGCTATCAGCATCAAAGTTCTTCAGGTAGATATTACCGAAAAGCGTGGTTTCGGATTTAACCTTGATGCTGTCTTTAAGGACAGAACAGAAAGCGGCGGAAATATCAGCTTGGTTGGAGCTTCCGGTCCGTCCGGTTTGCCAGAGGGTGATTTCAACAGTTCATTATCTATGAAGATATTGAGTGGTGATGTTTCTATTGATTCAGCTATTAGAGCCTTGGCTACACAGGGTACAACAACACTTGTTACCAGCGGTACTGTTACAACTATGAACAACAAGCCTGCGCCTATTCAAGTTGTTACAAAGCAAAACTATGTTTCTGAAATAACCAAGACAAACAGTGGTTCTGCCGGTGATAACTATGATATATCTGTATCTACCGATGAAATTGAAACAGGTTTTACATTGGATGTTTTACCCCGTATTATGGACCATGGACGTTTGATGATGTTATTCAGCTTGAGTCTGTCTGACTTGCTTGCTTTGGAACAAGTTCAAGTTGATCCGCAAGCCGGAAGCTATGTACAGAATCCAAAGACAGTTGAGCGCGGTTTCTCTCAAGAAATCAGTTTGAAATCCGGAGATACATTGGTACTGGCCGGTTATGAGAGAACCGATACTTCTATGACAAAAGAAGGCTTGGGCGCTATAAATAATAATATTGCCGGCGGTATGCAAGATCTTTCAAAAACGAGAAGTGTTTTGGTTATCTTGTTAACACCGGTTGTTTTGGAATCTCCTTTGTTACCTGAATCGCGTATGAAATATTAAGCAGTGAGGAATATATCGTGGCGGAAGAAGAGGAAAGTGCAGTAGAGGTTGCATCTCTTAGAGAAGACAGTAAAGAATGGGCATCCAGCTTTACTGTTGATGGGGTGCAATATGCCGCCAGCGTGTTTTGGGAAAGCTTGCAAAATGTTGATGCTCCGTTTTTAGATGCTAAAGAAGCAGCCGAAAATGTTTTGGTCGGGGCCGATTTGTTTTGCGTTAAGCATGGTAAATCCCCTCAACTTGGTTTGTGTATTTCATCACAAGGTTTCAGAAAAGGTATGAATGTTGCTGCCGTTACCGCTGTGACGGCTATGAGCGACGCCTCTTCTTTATTAGCTGTTTTTAAGGTTGATTCCGGTTATTGGTATTTGTGCGTCAGAAACGATGTTATTCTTTCTGATGGCGATGTTTTATTCGTCAAAGAAGAGGATGCCAAAGAACAATTTATGTCAATGCTTTCCGTTCCGGATTGGTCTAAAAAAATTGCTCCTGCGGAATGGGGAATTGATGAAACAGAACAAAAAAGTATTTCCGAAGTTTTTGCCAGCGGTCTTGATTCTAAATTAGAGAAAATCAATGCCTTGCGTGGAACAGAATTGGCTATTGTCGTTGTTTTATCCGTTGCTGTCGGTGCATGGCTTGTTATGTTTATTTCCAAAACATTTTTCACAACCAAAACACAGGAAAACAAGGTTGTTACAAGGCGTGCTCAGAAGAAAGTTGTCAAAAAAGTTGATAAAGTTATTCCTGCGCCTTGGGAATCCATGGTTGATCCTGTTTGGATGTTGGATACTTGTCGCCAGACAATCCTTTCGTTAGTTGCAATTTCCACACCGGGATGGGCAAACAATGGTGTAACCTGTTCTCAGTCTAATGCAATTACTTCTTGGAGAAGACAATTCGGAAGACTTTCCTGGATTGAAATGTCTTTATCTTATTCGGGATTGAGTTTTGTTGATAAAACTATTGATTCCAGAGCAAACAATGTGACTGTTTCTGTTCCTTTTCCAAAGGTAAAGAAGGTCAATTCTGTTCCTAAGTATAATGCTGTGGAATTACGTAATATGATTAATGATCTATTCCAATCTTTGAATATGTCAATAAGTCTTAATGATGGTAAGGTAAAAGTGGGGGAAAATATTTATTCTTATATAAACTTTAAGATAAATTCTAAGTATGATCCTGATGTTTGGAAACAAATGTTAACAAAATTTTCAGGACTTAAGGTTAATAATATACGCTATAATAATGGCATTTGGAATTATGAGGGGACGATTTATGTTCAGTAAGAGTACAAAAAACTTTGTTATATTAGCCATTGCTGGGTTAGGCTTAAGTGTCAACAGTTCTTATGCTGAAGAGGTGGGTGTTGCTTTAGTTGATGCGGCAAGTTTACCGATTAATATGGTCGCACAAGAACAAAAAGCGGCATCAGAAGCAGTTTCTCCGAATACAGGAGCTTTGGTTTCGCCATCTCAAGCTCAGGCTGTTGCCCCTGCAAATGTACAACCTGCAGAGAATCCAAATCCCGATACTTTGGCCAACAAGCCTGTAGAATCTTCTGCCCCTAAGAGCAATGACTCAGATTTTAATTTAGACTTAAAATTACAGGCAATGACTCCGCCTCCTCCGGCTACTCCACAACCTGTTCAAAAAACAGAGGAAAAGGCTGATGAAACAGATACAAATTCCGATGATCAGTCAAAATCAACTGAAGAGATAGACGCATCTCAATCTGTTCAATATCAGGCAAATCCGGCAGAAAATCTCGGCAATAGTGTTTTATCTCAAATGGATAGCGATCTTTTTACACAAATGTCTGAAATTGAAAAGAGCACAACCTTGTTAACTTTGGAGTTGCGCCGTGAGAAGATTCGCAATGAAATTGAAGCACAAAAGGCTATTCGCCGTAAAAATGCGACAGATTTTGAGAAGCAACGCGCTGAAGAAGAGTTAAAAACTTTGGAAAGAAAGAAGCAAATTGAATCTCAAGTCTTAAAAGAGCAACAGTTGTTGCTTGATAAAGAAAAGGTTTTTGAGGTATTGAAACAGAGAAAGCTTCTTAATGCTTATATGAATCAGATGTTGCTTATGCAACAGTCATGGCTTAAAGAAAAAGAATCTTTGTATGCTCAGTTGGCTGCGGCTGAACAAGAAAAGAAAGAACTGATTGAGCTGTTTAAGCAAAAGATAGATAAAGTTTTGGAAGCGTCTGCAAAAAATATTCAAACAGCAGAAGCTGCAAAGGTTAATTTTGAGCGAATCGTTAAAGGTCTTAAGGCTCGCAATGAACAGCTGAGAAAGAGAATTGAGGCTGATGCCCAGATTATTAAAAATGCCAAGAGCAATCTGTATTTGAAAGCTCAATCTTTAGAAGAGTTGAAAGACAGAAATGCCGCCGCTTTGAGTGCTGTTCAGGCTGCTGCCAATGCTTCTGTAACACCTGTCAGTGTTGATATAGATGAAGAGGAAGAAGAATCTTCTCAAAAGAAATTGAGTGCTGAATATGCTATTCTTGGTATTACGGGAAGATCCGGCGTTATGTCTATTGATCTTATAGATTCAAAAGGGCAAACACTCTCTTTGAAAGTTGGTTCTCCGCTTCCTACGGGACATGTTGTCAGCGAGATAGGTTCTGATTATGCTAAATTTAATAAAGATGGTCATGATGATTATCTTTATGTTGGAAAGACTATTGATGGAATCGTCCCCACTTTGGGCTTATTAGAAACAAAAACGAAGTAGTTAATATTACAAGTTATTTGGTTATAGGTTGTTGAATATGGCTGAAGAAGAGAAAAAAAATACAGAAGAAGGTGCCTCACCCGAAAAGGAAGAAAAGCCCAATCCTGCGCCAGAGAAAAAAGGAAGCCTTTTTGATACTCTGTTTGCTAATGGGAATAAGCTTCTGACCGTTAACGGGTCTGATTTTGCCATATCTAATGAAACGCGACGCCTTTTAGCTCTCTTTTCTGATGGCACTTATTTAGTTTCCAAAGACAATCGTTTTGATGGTGCTGTATATAACTTTGAAGCAAACGTTAAAAGAAGAAAAATTCAAATTAAAGCACCAGTTTATGTTACCTTAAATGAGATTGCCGCTATTTATGCTTATGCAGAACGTGGAACAGGTACTGTTGATGTTACGGCAGAAGAAGCTGAAGATATGCAGATGCAGATTGACTTTATTAACGTCATTCAGCGTGCTTCTCAAAAAAAGGTTTCAGATATTCATGTTATTGTTGGTTCGTCTTCAACCATTTTGTTCCGTGAAAACGGTGCTATGGTAAAACAAAATGAATATAGCGGTGAGTGGGGAGAGGCCTTTGTTCGTTCTGTGTTTGCCTCTGCTGATATTTCTGACTCTAACTATTCACAAAATGAATTCCAAGGTGCACAAAAATTGGGTTCTACGCCTTTGCGTGGTTCTCATGGTAAATTGATGTTACCGCATAACGTTTTAGCTATTCGTTTGCAATTTAATCCGGTTGCTTTTGGTTCTCAATACTTGGTTATGCGTTTGCTTTATGCCGATGATAACCCGGAAGGTAGTTCTGACTTGCGTTCTTTAGGACTTGGTGAGTATGAAGAAAATTTATTTTACAAAATGCGCAGTATGGCTACCGGTATTAACGTGGTTGCAGGACCTACCGGTTCTGGTAAGTCAACGACATTGCAACGTAATATGATTAAACTGTTACAAGAGAAAAATTATGAAATTAATTTGCTGACAGTGGAAGATCCTCCGGAGTATCCTATTCCGGGCGCAAGACAAATGCCTGTTACTAACGCCAACACCGAAGAAGAAAAAGATGAACAATTTACTAAAGCGCTTTCGGCTGCTCTTCGTTCCGACCCGGATGTTATTCTTGTTGGTGAAACGCGTTCTTTATCTACTGCAGGCTTGGCTTTTAAAGGCGCATTGTCCGGTCACGGTGTGTGGACAACGCTACACGCAAACTCTGCGCCGGCTATTGTTACTCGTTTACGTGATATGGGAATTCAGCCGTATTTGTTAAATGATCCGGAATTGGTAAAAGGTCTTGTTTCACAACGTTTGTTTAGAAAACTATGTCCTGTGTGTCGGCAATCTATTAAAACAAAAGAAGGCTCTCCGGAATTTAATCGTTTGCGTAATGCTTTGGGTGATTATGGAATTGAAAGCGTTTTTGTTAGCGGTCCGGGTTGCAAAGCTTGCGGTTATAAAGGGTTTAAGGGCAGAATGGCCGTTGATGAGATTATTTTGCCAGACTCTTATGTGCTGAAGATGATTATTGAAAATGAGACCGCTAAGGCTATTGACTATTGGATTGGTGAGTTAAATGGTCGTCCGTTAAAGGATGTGGCTATTGAAAGAATGCTTAAAGGACAGATTGATATGAATGAAATTGAGCGTTGGTGCGGCTTGATTGACCAACGTCCGGTTTACTAGAGGGTATTTATATGGCAAAAAAAGAAGAAAGTACAAACGCTGCGTTTAATAAGGCTATGAAATCTCTCGGATCTTTGGAGGTTTCATTTGCTAAATTCCGTGTTGGTATGGCCGGTAAAGCCAGATTAAAAATCTATAAGAAACTTGCTTCTTTGTTGCGTAACAGATTTTCGTTAATGAACGCTCTGGATATTATGTATGATAGTGTTACAGACAGCGGGAAACATCCAAATGAGCCGATGGCTATTGCCATTGCTTCTTGGGGTAAAGCTCTTCAAAATGGTTATGCTTTTTCTGATGCTCTAAAAGGATGGGCGCCCAGCCGTGAACGTCTGATGTTGTCCGTTGGTGATGTGTCGGATATGGAAAGCGCATTACTTAACCTTATTCGTGTTGCTGAAGGTACAGATAAGATGTTAAAGCCGATTATCGGCGCTATTGCTTACCCGTCTTTCTTGCTTTTAATGTCCGTTTTGGTTATTTATGCTATTGGTGCCTACATGGTGCCGCCGATGGAAGATGCTGCTCCGAATGCACGTTGGTCCGGCTCTGCCAAAGATTTGGTTGCCGTCTCTCACTGGATTCAAAAGAATTGGCTCTTAGCATTCTCTTTCTTTCCGGCTTTATTTACGTTGATTTATGTAACCATTGGTGTTTGGACGGGGCCAACCCGTAAGGCTATTGACGATGTTCCACCGTGGTCTATGTATAAGATGTTTATGGGTATTACGTGGTTGTTGTCTCTATCTGCCTTAATTAAAGGTGGTGTACCGATTTCTGTTGCATTAACTTCGCTTAGAAGAGATTCAAACCGTTATCTGCAAGAACGTATTGATCGTGCTATGGACTACATTAAAAACGGTGATAATTTGGGACAAGCTCTTTCAAAAACAAAATTGAACTTTCCGGATAAAGAAATTGTTGCCGACTTGCGTATTTATGCCGAATTGGATAACTTTGAGGAAGCCTTGGATAAATTGGCAAATGACTGGTTGGATGAATCTGCAGAAGCCGTGGAAGCTAAAGCTTCTATTTTGAACATGGTGGCCATGTTTGCCATTTCCGGTATTATTGCCTGGGCTGTGTTTGGCGTGTTTGAGATGCAAGATCAAATTACCAGTGCTATGGGTTAATTTAAGATGAAATTATCAAATTTTAATATTCATATTAATAATTTTCTTAAAAGTACGAAATCTCATATTTTGCCATTTGTGCAAGAAAAGTGGTCTGTTTTTACCGATTCTTTAGATGCTCATAAAAACACTTTGCTGAAGGTTGTTTTGCCTTTGCTTATTATTGGAGTGGGATATTATGCTTGTTCTCAATCTCAATCGGCTATCAGCAAAAATATGGAAGCAATCTTTTCTATATCTGATAATATTCGCGCCTATTATTCAGATAAGCCCGATTATTGGGGGGTTAGTACGCAAAGTTTGATTGATAACAAAGTTATACCGAGCAAGTTTATTCATCAAAATAAAGTTATACTTAGCGGAAAGACAGAGATTCTTATTGGTAGCGGAGAAAAGGCTGATATTGTTATGCCGCTTAGTTCGTATTTTGATATTGTGATGCCAAAGCTTAACAAAGCTCAATGTATGTCTTATGCCGAGGCTCCCCTTGTACCTGAAGACAATCTTAAAATTTATAGTATTCGCATTATAAACACTCTCGGAAATTATCTGTTTGAATGGGGCGGAGAAAGACCTTTACCTATAAAAAAATATGCCACTAAAGATTTATGTCTTGATGGAGAAAATACACTTATCTGGTCTATCAGATAAATTTAAAATAACTTCTTTCCCTGTTGCATTCTGATTGCTTGGCTTTCTATTGATGTTGCCAAATTGAGCTTTCCGCTACGAATAATGGAACGAACTTGACAAGCCTGATTTATTTCCGGATTTGCAAACAACGTTTCTATATGAGGGGTACGTTCTGTTGCAACACCCACCAAATCTTGGTTTACGACACTTAACAAACCTCTTGACAAAATATCATAAGCAGAGGCTTCACTCATATTGTAAGCAGCATATTTTACCAAAGAACTTATGGCATCCGTAATAGAGCTTGCGTGTATTGTTGTTAATACCAAATGTCCGGAAATTGCTGCACGCAGGCATTCACGTGCTGCATCCGGGGTTCGTATTTCTCCAATTAAAATATATCTCGGATGTGATCTCAGCGCTGATTTAAGTGCTTCACCCCAATTATCATTTACAACTTCTATTTGTTTGCAAAATCCCACCGAACCATTACGCGCTTTGTATTCACCTTCTAACGGCATTTCTGCAGGATCTTCAATTGTATATGCAAATCCGCCATTCAAATTTAAATACTCGGCCAACAGCGATGAAATTGCTGTCGTCTTACCGCTACCTGTTGAGCCCGCCCATAATATTAATCCGCTGTATGAGGCTAAGGATAGCATATATTGAATAAAACGATTATCAAAACCAAGATTATGAATATTCGGAACAATCAGCGGCATCCGACGAAGACAATACATTTCCCCGTTTATACTTAGCACATTTTCAACACGAAAAGACGTTCCTTCATATTTTATGGAATAAGATTTTTCTGCATGCGGTTCTGTTACTATCTTTTCATACACTTTCTCTTTGTCTGAGGGGTCAACTTTTTTAAGACTGTTAACGTAATGCTCATCAGATATATAAAAATCTTTGTTTGCGTTTATGTACAAATCTGAAAAATTATAATCTAGAAGTTTTGTGTTAGCCATTTATTTGCTCCATTTCTATACTTTTGATATTATTTATGGAATTATCTATAAGCTTGCTATACTCTTTTTTAGTTAACTTACTTTTGAATGCCTCATTTAAGATTACTGATGCCTTTTTGCAAACCAATCTATTTATGTTTAACTGCTCTTGTTTATAGCGTTCATCAATTTTTGCTTCTGCTAAATTTTGTTTATGTTTTAACAATTTATCTAATTCAGCTATTTTTGTTTCTTTCGTCTTTTTTATTATTTCCTCTTGATTTTGAACAATCTCTGCAATCTCATTATCTGTATTGATAAATTTACGCTCATAATCCGCATATAGCTTTTGCGCATCCAATTTAAGGGTTTCTGCTTCTTCTAACTCTTTTTTGATACGTTCTATTCTTTCTATGGCAACTTTTTTTAATGCCTTAAAAATTAAAGGAAACAAAAGCACAGCAACCAACACGAAAGACATTCCCACCCAAAATTCTGCACTTTGGTAGAATATCTCACTTTCTTCAGCAAGAGCTTCCTTAACCACAGAAGATGTTTCTGCTATGCTTTGCGACATTTTTTCATCCCTTTTTAGATATCTTTGTATTTGAAAGGGGACTTATTGACTGTATTTCAAGTTTCTTTACAATCATATCCGCCACTCCTTGTGATAACACATCTATTTTCTTTAAGGTATCTGCCTTTTCTTTTTCCAATATTTTTTCGTTTTCTTCAATTTTTTGTTTTAATTGATTGTCAATATCTTCTTTTGTTCGGGCGATAAACTTATCTAACTCTTTTTCATTTTGAGCTATTTGTTCTCCCGCACCGGCTTTTGCCACAGCTATTGCTTCTTCATAACGTTTTATGACCGATAAAGCCTTTTTATTAATTTCCTCGGCTTTAAGAATGTAGTCATTATATTTACGTTTTCGTAGCTCCACCATCTCTTCAATTTTTGGCACGATTATCTTTGCCATTATAAGCCAAAAGCTTATAAACGTGGTTATAAGCCAAAAAATCTGTGTCATATATGTTGATATTTCTAACTGTGGCATAAGAATATATTTTTACTCTGATTTTATTTACTGATCATCATAATAGCTACAACCAATGCGTACAAAGCAATAGCTTCTATTGTACCGGCGGCAACATAACCCAATGTTTTAACATCTTTTCCAACTTGCGGATTGCGACCGATTGTTTCAATTAACACGCCCCAAACCTTTGCCAATCCCCAAGCAGAAACTGTCATAGACATAACGCAAAGACTTGCACTGATAAACATCCATCCGTTTGACCCTATAAGATTTTCCATTTTTACTTCCTTTCCTAAGTTAAAGTTAATGACTATGTAATGCATCGCCTAAGTAGATGCACGACAAAATTGTGTATATATAAGCTTGCAATATCCCTATAAATATTTCAAAAGCTATAATCAATCCGGCAAAAACCAGAGGTATTTCTCCCCCCAATAAACCCAGCGCAACCACAAAACCGGCAATACTCTTGAGCATAATATGCCCAACTGTCATATTTGCCACAAGTCTGATAGTTAAGCTAAAAGGCTTGGATAATAAAGAAATAACTTCTATCGGGATAATCAGCGGCGCCATCACCCATGGCACACCTTTTGGAAAAAAGGTTCGCAAATATTCCCATTTTCTATTTTTAATTCCAACAAAAATGTTTACAGCTAAAGCTAAAAGCGACAATGTTCCCACCGCCGCAAGATGCGATGTAAAAGTAAAGCTGTAAGGAAAAAGGCCTAACAAATTTCCCGTAACCACAAACAAAAATAATGTAAAAATAAATGAGAAATATTTTAATCCGGCCTTTCCCATATTATCTGAAATCATATTATAGATAAATTCATAAAGACTTTCCGGAACACATTGCGCCACGGTTGGAATCAGCTGTCTTTTCCTTAAGCAGAAAGCAAACACCGTTATAACAACAACTGCTGCTAACACCATGCATAATGAAGAATTGGTGAAGCCTATATCATGTCCGCTAACTTTTAGAGGAATTATTTCTTTTATTTCAAATTGTTCCATAACATCTGACATATATTCTATTCCTCTTTTTTGCTATCTGCCTCTTTTACGCTTCTTGCAACATTAACAATCCCTGCTATGCCGCCTAATATAATAAACGTTACCAAAAACAAAGGCTTAAAGTCAAACAATTTGTCCAAAATATACCCTATTCCGGCACCTACCAAAACCCCAGAAATAAGCTCTATGGGAATTTGGAAAGCCAAAGAAATATCGGAAACAGAAGCACCATCAAGACTTTCTTTTTGGTGTTTATCTTTCATCTTTTCTATTCTGTCATTGATGGCTTGCAGTTTTTTCTTCTCTTGTTCCACTATTTTCTCCCTCTAATCTTTTATTCAGATATTCCTTGAATTCATCATAATTTTTAGAGCCTAATATAAGTTCCTTTCCATCAGTGCCTTCAATGATAA
>Ga0310786_10009138_pt1 | contig 12626 bp, 8 predicted proteins | sample AusTroGonzalo_MG_FD_203881 | JGI IMG/M metagenome (GOLD analysis project Ga0310786, IMG submission 203881) | Bovine rumen microbial communities from tropical cattle in Woodstock, Queensland, Australia - Gonzalo_03 (v2) (version 2) | ecosystem: Host-associated > Mammals > Digestive system >...
GGTGCACTCCCGTTTCAGCACAAACACATTCCCTACTTGGTCGTTGGCCCAGCCCTTCCGCTTGTTAGCTCACAACGGCGAGATTAACACGATTCGCGGTAATCGTGGATGGATGAAGGCACGTGAGAGTGTGCTTTCGAGCGAAGCTTTGGGCGATATCAAAGACCTGCGTCCGATTGTGCAGGAAGGTATGAGCGATTCTGCCTCACTGGACAACGTGTTCGAGTTCCTGATGATGAGCGGACTCTCGCTGCCGCAGGCGATGGCCATTCTGGTGCCGGAGAGCTTTAACGACAAGAACCCCATCAGCGAGGATCTGAAGGCCTTCTACGAATACCATTCTATCCTGATGGAGCCGTGGGACGGTCCTGCCGCACTGCTGTTCAGTGATGGTCGTTATGCAGGCGGAATGCTCGACAGAAACGGTCTGCGCCCCAGCCGTTATACGATTACGAAACAAGGTATGATGGTTGTCGCATCGGAGGTTGGCGTGATGGACTTCGAACCAGGCGATGTGGTTTCGAAAGGTCGTTTGCAGCCAGGAAAGATCCTGCTGATTGACACGCAGGAAGGTAAGATCTATTACGACGGCGAGATCAAGGAGCAGTTGGCAAAGGCTCATCCTTATCGCGCATGGTTGAGTGAGAACCGCGTGCAGTTAGAGAAACTGAAGAGCGGTCGCCATGTTGATAATTCCGTCAGCGACTTCGACAAGAAACTCGTGAACTTCGGCTTCGGCCAGGAAGATATCGACAAGACCATTGTGCCGATGGCAACAGCAGGACAAGAACCTGTGGCCGCAATGGGTAATGACACACCACTGGCTGTAATCAGCGACCGTCCGCAGGTGTTCTTCAACTATTTCCGTCAGCAGTTCGCGCAGGTGACGAACCCGGCCATCGACCCGATTCGTGAGGAATTGGTGATGTCGCTGACGGAATATATCGGCGCCGTAGGAACGAATATCCTGACGCCCGATGCCTCGAACTGTAAGATGGTTCGCCTGCCGCAACCCGTATTGACCAACACACAACTTGATATATTATGTAACATCCGCTACAAGGGTTTCAACACCAAGAAGCTCCCCATGCTCTTTGAGATTGAAAAAGGCGAGGAAGGCTTGCGTCAGTCACTCGACGACCTCTGCCATCAGGCTGAGTCAAGTGTGGATGAAGGTGTGAATTACATCATCCTCACCGATCGCGACATCGACGAGACGCACGCTGCGATTCCAAGTTTGCTGGCTGTCTCGGCTGTACATCACTATCTGATCAGCGTGGGTAAGCGCGTGCAGACGGCGCTGATTGTGGAGAGCGGAGAGATTCGTGAGACGATGCATGCAGCGCTGCTGTTAGGCTATGGCGCCAGCGCTTTGTGTCCGTATATGACCTTTGCCATCCTCGACGATCTTGTGAAGAAAGGCAAGATTCAGGAGGAATATGCGACGGCAGAGAAGAACTACATCAAGGCCGTCGATAAAGGCTTGAAGAAGATCATGTCGAAGATGGGTATCTCGACTATTCGCAGCTATCGTGGCGCGAAGATTTTCGAGAGCATCGGTCTGAGCGAGGACTTGCTACGCCGCTACTTCGGCACAGAAACGAGCACTATCGGCGGCATCGGGCTGAAAGAGATTGCCCGTGATGCCATTCGCTTGCATGCGGCAGCCCAAGAGCAAACGATGCTGCAAAACCAGGGACAGTTTGCTTGGCGAAAGGACGGCATCAAGCACGCCTGGAACCCAGAGACCATCGCCAAATTGCAACTGGCCACCCGTCAGGGCAACTACGATAAATTCAAGGATTGGGCAAAGATTGTCGATGAAAAGGAAAGCCCGATCTTTATTCGCGATTTCTTCGGCTGGAAGAAGGCTGCTAAGCCGACGCCTCTCGACGAGGTGGAGAGCGTGGAGAGCATCGTGAAGCACTTCGTCACAGGTGCGATGTCGTTTGGCGCGCTGAGCATCGAGGCCCACGAGGCGCTGGCTTTGGCAATGAACAAACTCGGCACACGTTCGAACACTGGTGAGGGCGGCGAGGATAACGCCCGCTATCATTCTGACGTCGACGGTGTGTCGCTCAGCAGCAAGACCAAGCAGATAGCATCAGGTCGTTTTGGCGTGACTGCCGAATACCTGGTGAATGCAGAAGAAATACAGATTAAGGTGGCGCAGGGTGCGAAGCCTGGTGAGGGCGGACAGTTGCCCGGATTCAAGGTCAACGAGATCATCGCCAAGACGCGTAACGCCATCCCCGGCATCTCGCTGATTTCGCCGCCACCGCATCACGATATCTATTCTATCGAGGACCTGGCACAGTTGATCTTCGACCTCAAGAACATCAATCCCACAGCTGCTGTCAGCGTGAAACTTGTGGCAGAAAGTGGGGTAGGAACCATCGCCGCAGGTGTGGCAAAGGCCAAGGCCGACCTCATCGTGATCAGCGGTTCTGAGGGCGGTACGGGTGCTTCGCCTGCTTCGAGCATGCGCTTCGCTGGTATCTCGCCTGAGATTGGACTCGCTGAGACGCAGCAGACGCTCGTCCGCAATGGATTGAGAAACCAGGTTCGCCTGCAGACCGACGGTCAGTTGAAGACTGCAAAAGATGTGATTATCATGGCGATGCTGGGTGCCGATGAGTTCTCGTTTGGTACGCTGCCGCTGATTGTTCTCGGCTGCGTGATGATGCGTAAATGTAATACGAATACCTGTCCGATGGGTGTCGCTACGCAGAATCCTGAGTTGCGTAAGCACTTCGAGGGTCGCGCAGAATACGTGGTGAATTTCTTCACCTTCCTTGCTGAGCAGGTGAGGGAGTATTTGAGCGAGATCGGCGTGAAGAGCCTGAAAGAAATCATCGGACGTACTGAGTTAATCGAAGTAAACACGCAGAACGCTACAGACAAGCAGAAGACCATCGACTTCGCCCGCCTGCTGCATAAGCCGGAAACGGAAAAACCCCTCTATTGGGATCGCGGCGAGTTTACGAAGGTGGCTGAAGTACCTGACATGGAAATCATCAAGGCTGCCCAGAAGGCGATTGATGATGGTGAGGAAGTCACGCTCGACTATGGCATCAGAAATACCGACCGCGCTGTGGGTACGATGCTCTCAGGTGTCATTGCCAAGAAATACGGCGAGGCAGGTTTGCCCGATAGTACGATTAAGATTAAGTTCAAGGGCTCCGCTGGTCAGTCGTTTGGCGCCTTCGCTGTGAAGGGTCTCGACATCCGTCTCGAGGGCGAGGCCAACGACTACTTCGGCAAGGGCCTGAGCGGCGGTCGAATAAGCATCCTGCCGCCTGCCCGTCGCAGCGAGACCTTCAAAGCAGAGGAAAACATCATCGCTGGTAACACGGGCCTTTACGGTGCCACGAGCGGTGAACTCTATATCAATGGAAAGGTGGGCGAGCGCTTCGGCGTGCGTAACTCGGGTGCCATCGCTGTCATCGAGGGCGCTGGCGACCACTGCTGCGAATATATGACGGGCGGACGCGTTGTTGTGCTCGGCAAGACGGGCCGTAACTTCGCCGCTGGTATGTCAGGAGGTGTCGCTTATGTCTATGACCCCGACCACACCTTCGACTACTTCTGCAACATGGACATGGTCGAGCTCTCGTTGGTCGAAGATAGCGTCAGCCGTAAAGAGCTGCTCGAGCTCATCCGTCAGCACTATCTGCACACGGGCTCTGCCCTCGCAGGTCGTATGCTCGACGACTGGCACCGCTACATCGAGGACTTCATCCAAGTGGTTCCCATCGAGTACAAACGCGTACTTGAGGAGGAGAAGATGAAAAAACTTCACGAGAAAATCGCCGACATCCAAAGAGATTATTAACTGAAACGAATTGGAATAATGAGAATAATTAATCCACGAATGAGAATAAAAAATATTATTCGTTATAATTCGTTCCAATTATTCTAATTCGTTTCCAAAAAATAAAGACAATGGGAAATCCGAAAGCATTTTTAGAGATACACCGCCAGGAGGCGGGATACCGTCCGATTCACGATAGAATCCACGATTTTGGCGAGGTAGAGCAGACGCTCAGCACCCGCGAACGCAAACTGCAGGCCTCGCGCTGTATGGACTGCGGCGTGCCTTTCTGCCACTGGGCTTGTCCGTTGGGCAACAAGGCGCCTGAATGGAATGACGCGCTGTATAAAGGCGACTGGGAACAGGCTTATCGCTTGCTCTCGTCGACCAATCCCTTCCCTGAGTTTACGGGTCGCATCTGTCCTGCGCTCTGCGAGAAAGCCTGCGTGCTGAACCGTTTCAACCACGAGCCGACTACCAACCGCGAGGATGAAGGCGCCATCGTTGAGGCTGCCTTCCGCGAGGGTTATATCCAGCCGCGCACAGACATCGTTCGCAATGGTAAGAAAGTGGCCGTTATTGGTGCCGGTCCTGCTGGACTCGCTGCCGCCAACGACCTGAACCTGATGGGCTATCAGGTCACGGTCTTCGAGAAGAACGAAGCTGCCGGTGGCCTCCTGCGCTACGGCATCCCCAATTTCAAGCTCAACAAGGCCATCATCGATCGCCGCATCGCCCTGCTGGAGCAGGAGGGCATCGAGTTTAAGTATAATTCCGGAATATCCGGAGAATCCGGAGTGTCCGGCATATCCAGCGATTACGACGCTGTCGTCATCGCCACCGGCACTCCCACCGCCCGCGATCTCAAGGCCCCTGGCCGCGAACTGAAAGGCGTGCATTTCGCCCTCGAACTGCTCTCGCAGCAGAACCGTGTCCTCGCTGGCATGGAATTCTCGAAGGACGAGCGCATTACCGCCAAAGGAAAGGATGTATTGGTCATCGGCGGCGGCGATACGGGCTCCGACTGCATCGGAACGGCTCATCGTCAGGGCTGCAAGAGCGTCACGCAGATTGAAATCATGCCCAAGCCCGTTGAAGGCCCTGAGGATCCTCAGAATCCTTGGCCCAACTGGCCGCGCACCCTCAAGACCACATCGAGTCACGAAGAAGGCTGCACCCGTCGTTGGAACATCAACACCCTCGAATTCCTCGGCGAGAACGGTAAACTCACTGGCGTCCGTATTCAGCCCATCGACTGGAAGCCCAATCCCGGGGGCGGACGTCCCATTATGGTCGAGGCCGGAGAGCCTGAGATTATCAAGGCCGAGCTCGTGCTCCTGGCTATGGGTTTCCTCAAGCCCGAGCATCCTGAATACCCCGCCAACGTCTTCGTCTGCGGCGATGCCCAGAACGGCGCCTCGCTCGTGGTTCGTGCGATGGCCAGCGGCAAGCAGACGGCTCAGAAGGTCGCTGCCTTCCTCCAGCGCTGATTATCACGCATACCCCTATAAATTATCCCTGATTTCTTTTCGATTTCAGGGATTTTTTTGTACCTTTGCGGCCATGACAGCGAAAGAAATCATACAATACATGGAGTCGCTACAGGATGACGAGCAGCGACAGATACTCATGCGGTTCTTCAAGACGGGCCCTGGCGAATATGGCGAGGGCGACGAATTCTTGGGGCTGAAAGTACCGCAGACGCGCGAGGTGGTAGGTGTCGTTCCAAAGGACTTCCCCCTGAGCGAAGTGCCTGAGCTGCTGATGAACCGTTGGCACGAGGTGCGCCTCTGCGGCCTGCTGATTCTTGTGGCGAAGTTCGAAAAGCTGGCTACGAAGCGGTTGGAAAACGACGAGAAGTCCATCCGTGCCCGCGATGAAATCCTCACGCTCTATCTGCAATATGCTGAGCAGGCGAACAACTGGGACCTCGTCGATCTCTCCGTCCATAAGATTCTCGGTCACTGGCTTCTGCTGCCGTCGAATCTGGGTGGCAAAGACTATAAAATCGAACTCCTCGACTCTTTGGCCCAGAGCCCCTGTCTTTGGAAACAGCGCATGAGCATCGTCTGTTCGTGGAAAACCTCGCAGATGGGCGATCCTTCGTGGTGTCTGCGTTATGCCGAGATCCATCTCCATCATCCTCACGACCTGATGCACAAGGCCGTCGGTTGGATGTTGCGCGAGATGGGTAAGCGCGTCTCGATGGACCTTCTTCGCGATTTCCTCGGTCAGCACGCCCACGAGATGCCTCGCACCATGCTCCGCTATGCCATCGAAAAGATGCCTGAATCAGAACGACAATACTGGTTGAAACGATGACGTCCTATCTGAACACTGAGAATATCGCCCGCAGCAAGGATGGCGTTGAGTATCATCCGCTCCATCCTTTCCTGCCTGAGAATGCGAAGGTGCTGTTCTTGGGCAGTTTCCCGCCGCAGCGCAAGCGATGGAGTATGGATTTTTTCTACCCGAATTTTATCAATGACCACTGGAGAATCGAGGGACAGATATTCTTCGGCGACAAAAACCATTTCGTGGATCTCGAAGCCAAGCGATTTAAGATTGACGAGATTGTGGCGTTCTGCCAAGAAAAAGGGCTGGCTTTCTTCGATACCTCCACCGCCATCCGCCGCTTACAGGACAACGCCTCTGACAAGTTCCTCGAAGTGGTAGAGCCAACGGACATCCCCGCCTTGCTTTCTCAGTTACCCCACCTTCGCGCCATCGTTACCACAGGCGAAAAAGCCACCGAAACCATCTGCGCCTCGCTCGGCATTCCAACCATCCCAAAGGTCAACACCTCCGTCACCATTCCTCTTCCATCTGACATCTTCCATCATCCATCTCACATCATCCATCATCCATCTTCCATCGCCCTTTGGCGTCTGCCATCCTCTTCACGTGCCTATCCTTTGTCCTTCGACAAAAAGGTAGCAGCGTATCAGCAGATGTTCTTGCAGACTCTGTAACCCCCGAATAAAAGCAAAGAGAACTGGCAGCTCTGTTTCGCGGAGGGATTCTTCATGTTACTCTTTGTCGAAACTATTGTCTCCAGTTGCCGAGCCGGCAGTAGCTTTTCCTTTCCGCCCCACAAAAGTTTCTCTTCCGTCTTACAAAAGTTTCTCTTCAGGCTTACAAATGTTTTTTTTCTGCCTTACTTTTTATGTTGCAGGTGCTGCAACATATGTGCCACGCCCTGCAACTTATGTACCACGTCCTGCAACTTGTGTTGCAGGCGCTGCAACATAAAATATAACGCTGCATTGATACATTTTCTTTTCGAATCCACCAAATTTCTTGGCCGAAATCTCCAAAATAGTACTTCGGACTCCTGACAAAACCAGTTCATCTTAATCTTTTTTCTTACTTAAGTGTTTTTTGTAGTCGTGAGCTATAAGGACAGATACTGCTGGATAGAACGCTAAGGCAGCAATCAAGGGCGCGAAAGTTCCTGACCCCTCTGAGCCCATGATACATAGTATCAAAGAACAAGACCCGCTGCCGAAGCAACAAGGCTTGATGGGGTTACGAAGACTCACCGGACCTGTCCCCGTGAGTTCATTTCGCAATTAATTTCTTATTGCCAATGATATTGATGTCCTTGTTGGGAGCCTTCAGCCGCTGGCCGGAGAGGTTGTAGACGGGGGCATCTTTACCTGACGGCGTGATATTGCCTGATAGCGCACCTCTTGATTCACTTTCCAATGAGCGTATGCCTGTTGAAGCCGTTTGCAATGACACATATCCGCTTTCATCAACGATTGCCTGTCCCTCTTCAGTTGTAAGGAACTCAAACAATCTGTAAGCCACAGAAGATTTGTCGATATCGGAACGCACAGCAGTATAAACATTGGATGTATATGGGTAGCTGTCGTTTTTGATATTTTCTTTGGTCATGGCTACCCCATTCACGCCGATAGCCTTTGTACTGCCACTTCCCACCATCACTTTGTAATAGTAAAATGGAGTGAAAGCAATACCCGCTGTGTCTTGTTCAAGTTGGTAATATGGAGCCATCATCGTCGAGCCAATCTGGATTTCAGGAAAATCCTTGATTGTCAATCCTATCATGACCATCGTTTCAAATTTCTCCTGACTGCCAGAGTTTCGATTTCGCACATAGGGTTTCATCATACAATCCAACCCGCCCACCTCAGACCAGTTTACAATCTCACCTGTATAGATGCCTTGGATCTGTTCAATGGAAAGGTTGTTGACAGGGTTCTTCAGATTGACCATGAATGCGAGGGCGTCCCTTGCTATAGGCTTTTCAATCAGCGTCACACCTTGCTCGTCGGCATAGGCCTTTTCATCGCGGGAGATGCTTCTTGCAGTAATGATCACCTCGACTTCATCATCGATAAGGTTCATAAACGATTTATGTGTGTTGGAATTCAGCAATCGCTTTGTCATCAGTTCACGCCGTTCATCTTCAGAACAAGTGAATATTGGAACAACTTGCTTGGGTGCTTCATCCGGGTTCTGGATGAACGGACTTGCCTGCCACTCATAGTCAAATCCCAACAGCTTGCACATCAAGATATATCGCAGCGGGCTTGTAGAGTCAGATCCATCCAAAACAGGGAAATTATTGATTGTGATGTCCTTCATGCTGGTCGGAATCTCATCATTCTCTTCCCCATGACAAGATAAAATCGAAAAGAAGGATAATAATATGATGAGTTGATGTTTCATATTTATGAAGATTGATGTCTACTTGTATTAATTAGTTCCGAGCGCAAAGATAAGGAAAGATTTCGATACTCAAAAGAAAAAGCCAATTAATTATCGAAAAAAGACTGAGAAAAGTTTGATTATTCAGAAAAATGCCGTATCTTTGCATCCTGTAACCAAGAATGTAGTATTATGACAGAACAAGAAATTCTTCAAATCAACGAGTCATTCAATGAACAGTTGCAACAGCAGATTGCTGGGACGCTACCAGCCGGTCATGTGTATAATTTCGGATGTCCGAGTGATATACTTATCGAAGCAGGGTTGCCAGATCTACCCATAGAAATGGCAGCGCGACGCCTCGTGAATAAGGCCATGCAGGAGAACCACCCTTTCGAATTGAGTGAAATAACGGATTTGGTTTTGGCATTGAATAATCCTTTGGCCATATTCCGAAGTGCCACGCATATCGGCAGCAATGTGATCATGACTGATCTGAAGCATGACAACAAGAACTTTGTGGTGGCGATAGAGACGAACCGTGTGCACAACAAAACAACTATCAATAGTATCCGAAGCATACACTATCGCAATTCTCATCTGCATATCATAGGCTGGATTGTTGAGGGATTGTGCGACTACTTCAGGAATGACTTTATGGAAAGTTGGTTCAAAACAATAGAAAATGAGTTGCAATCTAAACCACAGTACAATTCCGTGGACGTTAGAAAGCAACTCATTTCCGCTGCAAAGATAGTAGAAAGTTTTATAACTTCCAAGAAATCATGAACTTTTCTTTAAAAGGACATAGCTATTTAACTTCTTTTTACGATTCATTCAGGTATTGCGCTAACGCTAACTGTCTGCTTCGCTAATTACTGAGAGCAGGTTTTGCTGAATGATGCCGTTGGTGGCTACGACGCTGTTGCCCTGAGTGAAATCCTCTTCGCCGGCATAGTTGGTCACGATGCCGCCTGCCTCCTTCACAATGAGTGCGCCAGCCATGTAGTCCCACTGACCAATGTACTGTTCGGCGTAACCGTCGAGACGTCCTGCTGCCACATAACATAATGCCATCGCTGCTGAGCCGCACATACGGATGCTGCCCACATGGCCGTAAAGCTGGTCGATCAGGCTTTTAATCACTGGTTTGTAGGCGTCGCTGTTATAAGGCAACTGCAGGCAGAGTAGGGCATCCTGAAGTTTCTGGTTGCTCACTCTCAACGCTATACCGTTCATATATGCTCCGCCACCCAGCCAAGCATAGTAGCACTCGTCGTGACACACCTCGTAAACCACACCCAGCTGCACTTCATGGCCTTGCAGTAAGGCGATGCTCACGGCATACGGTGCATACTGATGTATAAAGTTGGTCGTGCCATCGAGCGGATCTACTACCCAGGTGAGATCACTTCTCTGGTCGTTCTTTGCGGTTCCCTCTTCGGTAATGAATCCTGCTTCAGGCAGTAACTCGCGCAATGCACTCACAATCCGCAGCTCTGACCCCTTGTCGACATACGACACATAGTCGTGGGCATGCTTGCGCTCCACGCTTTCCAACGAGAACTTGCTCCTTTCCTCTCTGATATATGCTCCAGCCTGCTTTGCAATCTCGCAGACGGCACTGGTCAATTCTTCTAATGTCATGGGTGCAAAGTTAGGATTTTATCTCGAATCTGCCAAATTCTATGGGATAAAATTGCGAAAAATGATGCAGTGGATAAGCGAAACTGACACTTTGCAAGAAAAGTGGGGGATATGAAGGCGAAGTGTAAATAAAATGACCTGAAATGAGGTTGAAAGCTTTACAAAATGACATTTATTTAAATTTTCTACAAACAAAAAGGATGGTTTTCTTGGCGGTTATTGACTTTTTGTATACCTTTGCAGCCGAAAAAGTAACAAAAAGATAGCAAACTTCTGAAAAAGGTATCAATATGACACAAAAACTCAGGTTTACAAAGATGCACGGTTGTGGCAATGACTACATCTATATAAATATGATGGAGGAGAAGATTGCCGACCCACAGGCCGCAGCCATCGCATTGAGCGACCGCCACAAAGGCATCGGCTCTGATGGACTGGTGCTGATTGGTGCATCGACTGTTCCTGAGGCTGATTACTCTATGCATATCTATAATGCGGACGGGAGCGAGGCGATGATGTGCGGCAATGCGAGTCGTTGCATCGGCAAATATCTCTATGAGCGCGGTCTGACGGACAAGACGGAGATACGGTTGTTGACGCTGTCGGGCGTGAAGACGCTGCAACTGCACGTGAACAATGGTATTGTGGAAAGCGTGACGGTAGATATGCTGGAGCCGAAGTTTGAGGACGAGACGCAGTTTGTGGCAGGTCGCAGCCAGGGACACGGTACGTTTGTCTCGATGGGTAATCCGCACTATGTGATCTTTACGGACTTTGTGGATCAGGTGGGAGAGACGGGACGCCTGCTGGAAGTGCATCCGGCTTTTCCGCAGCGTTGCAACATCGAGTTTGCCTGTGTGCAGGCTGACGGCAGCATCCGCACTCGCGTTTGGGAACGTGGCAGTGGGATTACGATGGCCTGTGGAACGGGCGCCTGTGCGACTGCTGTGGCTGCGGCATTGACAGGCAAGTCTGGTCGCAAGAGCCAGATTGTGATGGACGGCGGTACGCTGAGCATTGAGTGGCGCGAGAGTAACAACCATGTCTATATGACGGGCCCCGCTGAGTTCGTCTTCGACGGAGAAATAGATTTAAGCAAACTTCAAACACAATAAGACTATGGCATTAGTAAACATTCATTTCCTGAACCTGCAGAACAACTACCTGTTCGCTGACATCGCCAAAAAGGTAAATGCATTTAAGGTGATGCATCCCAAGGCCGACGTGATCTCGCTCGGCATCGGTGATGTGACACAGCCGTTGGCACCTGCCGTGGTAGAGGCGATGCATAAGGCAGCCCACGAGATGAGCACCATCAAGGGTTTCCGCGGATACGGTCCTGAGCAGGGTTACGACTTCCTGCGCGAGGCCATCCTCAAGAACGATTTCCTGACGCGCGGCGTCCACCTCGACATCGACGAGATCTTTATCAACGACGGTGCGAAGAGCGACACGGGCAACTTCCAGGAGCTGCTGCACTGGGACAACTTCATTGGCGTGACCGACCCCATCTATCCCGTCTATATCGACTCGAACGTGATGATTGGTCGCTGCGGTACCTATCGCGACGGACGTTGGACGAACGTGCGCTATCTGCCGACGACAGCCGAGAACGGGTTTATTCCAGAGCTTCCCAAAGGTAGGCCGGTGGATGTGATCTATCTGTGCTATCCCAACAATCCGACGGGAACGGTAATCACGAAGCAGGAGTTGCGTAAGTGGGTGAACTATGCGCTGAAGAACGATGCGCTCATCCTCTATGATGCCGCCTATCAGGCTTATATCCGCGACCCGGAGATACCGCATTCGATCTATGAGATCCGTGGTGCGAGGAAGTGCGCGGTGGAGTTCCATTCGTTCTCGAAGACGGCAGGATTTACGGGTGTTCGCTGTGGTTATACGGTTGTGCCGAAAGAGGTCACCGTCTCGACTTTCGAGGGTGAGCGCATTCCGCTGAATCAGTTGTGGCTGCGTCGTCAATGCACAAAGTTCAATGGCACGAGCTACATCTCGCAGCGCGCCGCCGAGGCTATCTACACGCCTGAGGGCAAACAGCAGATCAAGGCCACCATCGATTACTATATGGACAATGCCCACCTGATGCTCACCAAACTGCGTGAGTTGGGCTATGAGGTGTATGGCGGCGAGAATGCACCGTATATCTGGATGCGCACCTCGGAAGGCATGGGCTCTTGGCAGTTCTTCGAGGCCCTGCTCTATGGGGCGAACGTGGTCTGCACGCCGGGCGTCGGCTTCGGTCCTTCAGGCGAGGGTTACGTGCGCTTTACCGCCTTTGGTAGTCGCGAGAAAACAGAAGAAGCATTAACGAGAATAGAAAACTGGACAAACAAACATTAAACACAAACGATTATGGAAGCATTAAGATTTCAGGTTGTCGGTGAGGCGTTCAAGAAGAAGCCGCTCGACGTAAAAACACCAAGTGAGAGACCTTACGAGTATTTTGGTAAGAAGGTCTTCAATCGTGAGA
>Ga0310786_10009139_pt1 | contig 12626 bp, 14 predicted proteins | sample AusTroGonzalo_MG_FD_203881 | JGI IMG/M metagenome (GOLD analysis project Ga0310786, IMG submission 203881) | Bovine rumen microbial communities from tropical cattle in Woodstock, Queensland, Australia - Gonzalo_03 (v2) (version 2) | ecosystem: Host-associated > Mammals > Digestive system >...
AGTCGAATAATAAACCCTGAAGTCACCGAACATTGTTAAAATCTCGTTTAAAACAGGTGAAAGGATTTTTAAAAAATCAAGCGACGTTGAAAAAATATTGGAAACTTTGTTTATAAGGGCAATTTTAACCGCCTGAGATTGGGCATGAGTTTTAATTTTCGAAAGACTTGCGTTTTCATCCCTCAATTTTCCACAATCAGCCTCAAGATTTTTATAATTTTCGGATAAAATATTGTAATTATACTCGGCAGAAACGTTATTAAAAAACAAAATTGTGTAGTTTTGTTTCTTAATTGTTGAGATTTCGTAATAATTATTTTCAGAATTTTCAGAAGAAAAACCAGCAATTGCAGTGTAATTTTCTTTAGAATTTACCGCCTGAAATATCGGTGAAACAGCTTCAAGATTTTGAGTATCAAGCATACAAATATCAAAATTAAAACTATGCATAAACCTTTTGATATCAATAGTTTCGCCAAACGTACGCTTAAATGTATTGTTTGAAAAAACGACCTTAAAATCGCTATCTAAAACAAGAACTCCCACATTATACTGATTAAAAATACTGAATTTTTGCATACCCTTGAAAGGATTATAAAACAAATTTCCCGATATATCAAACAAAAAATTGTAAAAAACACTTGCACAAATAAAAAAATTATATATAATAAGAGTTGTACAAAAGAAAAGGAGTTTATATTATGAACAAAGAAGAATTAGTACAAGAAATTGCAAAAAGATCAAAAGTTACTCAAAAAGATGCATCAGAAGTTTTATCAGCTTTGATTGAAACTATCGAATCATCAGTTTCTAAGGGTCAAAAAGTAACTTTAGTTGGTTTCGGTACTTTCGAAGCTCGCAAACGTGCTTCTAGAATGGGCAGAAACCCACAAACTGGTAAAGAATTGAAAATCCCTGCAAGAACAGTTCCTGTATTCTCAGCAGGTAAAAAATTCAAAACTACAGTTAACGGCAAGTAATTCTTGTAGTTATTAAAAAGTTTCAGGGTGTCCGAATTTATTCAGACACCCTTTTTTTATCGGCATGCTTGATTTAAAAAGATGTTTGTTATAGTATGACTCCTGTAAGTACCAAAACAGTTAAAAACTCGCTGATAAAGGTGGTGAAAATAAATGGCAGAAGTTAAAGTAGGCGAAAACGAAAGTATCGAAAGCGCTTTAAGAAGATTCAAGAAAAAAATCCAAAAAGCAGGAATTTTGTCTGAAATCAAAAAACGCGAAAGATACGAAAAGCCAAGCGTTAAAAGAAAACGCAAATCTGAAGCTGCTCGTAAGCGTAAATAGTTTTGCATTCAGCTAAAAAGGTTATAAATAAAAAAAGCACTTATTTCATTAATGAGTGCTTTTTTATTGTATAAGTCCTGCCGCTTTATAAAAATCCAATTCCGGTTTTATCTGAGCAATTTCATTACTGCTTAACCCGTATTTAAGGCAATGCTCAATATTTTCCCGAGGAAGAAACATATTGCCTACCATAAATGGAGCATTTTCTCTTTTTCCGCCTGACAAAAGCCACTTTTCACAAATTTCATTATCCGCGGGATTTGTAAACCTAAAGCCTAATTTATAATAGAATGCTCCAGGAGCAGTTTTACCATCTATACAACAAGCATCTATGCATACCCTACCACGAGTTCTTGGATTCTTTAAACTCCCCCATACCACATTTTGAACAGCTTTTGTACCTGTTCCTTTGCCTCCTGACCAAAGTTTTTCCAATATTATTCTCGGATTAAATTTAAATGTTTCATCATAGTGTGCCGGCTTAGCCGATACGTGGCGCCACTTATTAAAAAAATATGAATAGTGTTCATAAGTTTCAGGAACATATTTTCGGCTAATAAGAGAAACATATTCCGCAGGATACGAGCGAGCATTAATAGCAAGACCATCAGCTACCTCAGAGCAGAAACAAGTTGCCATTTTCTTTGATAAGAAACTTTTACCCACATTACCAATTCTGTCTAAACCTGGAATCATAAATTAACCTAATTCTACGAACACTAATTATATAAAATATCATGTAACAAAAAAATTGCTTTCGGCTTCATAAATATTAACTTATGTAAACATGTACAAATTTAAGAGCAATTTTATGAGCAAAAAAGTTTTTATATAATTAATATATATTATGCGAGTATAAGAAAGGAGTGACTTATGGGCGTAAATCCGATTTTAATTAATATTTTAAATTCAGAGGGTACAAAAATTAGAACAGAAAAAATAACAGTAAATGTGCAAGATTGCATGGTATTTCAGTTTTCTGAAGACAAAAGTTATGAAATATGCGAAGGCGAATTACAATGGGGTCCAAAAGCCATGGATTTAACTGAAGCAGAATACGACAGATTAATGGCACTTGCAAAAGCAGACGGTAATGATGGCAATATAACAGAAAAAGATTTTACCAAAGCCAATGGAGGTAAAGTGCCAAAGGAATATACTCTTATTGAAGGTGATTATAATGATGACCATCATTTTCTTATTAGAGATGAACAGCACAACATTTTTCAAGTATATGAAGCTGGACAGTAATATAGATTTAATAAAATTAAGGAGTAACTTATGCCAAAAATCGAACCAATTACCGTATATGTCAAAGGCAATGACGGTAAAGAACGCACTGAACAACTATATATCAGAGAAAATATCAGAAATATCTGTATTAACTTTTATTCTGATGATGTAAATAGAGCCTACACAATAAAAGATGGCCAATTAGTAGGTAATAAACAATTCAGAGTATCAGAAAAAGAATATCAACAGTTATTAGCTTTGAGAAATGCAGATAATCAGAGGGATTTATCATTAAAAGATTTTTCCGCTGCTGAACTCAAAAAAGAAGCTCTGAAAGCTATGGGATTTGATTATCGAGACAAGTCAAACTGCCCTGACTGTCAATATTATATGGGAGTTGAAGACGAAGATTCCGGATTGGAAATATTCGTTCCATAACAAAGAATTTTTAAAAAAGGCTGTCTAATGACAGCCTTTTTAATATCTAACCTTTTATAGCTTCTCTGCATTCGTCACAGATACCGTCTTCATCCAAATCACGGTACTTCCAGCAACGTTCGCATTTATGCCCTTTTGCTTTGGTTACCCAAACCGTGTAACCGTCTTCTGTGTACTCATTCAAAACGTCTGATGGTGCGCTATCTGCAACATAGGCCTGTGATGTAATAAATATGTTGCAAAGTTCTTCTTCATTAGCTTTAAGAACCTCTGCATCATCAGATTTAACGCATACTGCAACCTCTAGCGAACTTCCGACTTTTTTGTCGGCTCTTAAAGGCTCAATTGCTCTGGTTACAACTTCTCTTGCTTTTAAAATCTTCGTGAAATCTTCCTCAAGCTGAACATTTTTCCACTCAGGTCTGACTTCAACCCAATCTGATAACAAGATACTTTCTAAACCATTCTTTTGACTTTCAGGAACTGACATCCACATATCTTCCGCCTGATGTGGCATAACAGGTGTAAGCATTCTGATTAAGCTTTGAGAAATTTCATAAAGAACCGTCTGACAAGCACGGCGTGACAATGACTTTTTACCGGCCGTATAGAGTCTGTCCTTTACGATATCCAAATAAAACGCACTCAAATCAACCGCCGCAAAGTTTTGAAGTGTCTGGAAATACTTGTAAAATTCATAATTTTCAAAGCTTTCCGATACCTGTTCTACAACGTGGTTGAGTTTTGAAAGCGCAAATCTGTCTAACGGTTTCAAATCCTCATATTTTACATAATCGGTTTTCGGATCGAAATCATAGAGGTTTCCGAGCAAGAAACGAACTGTATTTCTGGTCTTTTTAAAGATTTCAACGAGTTGTTTAATTATGTTATCACCGATTTTTGTATCATTTCTGTAATCAACAGACGCTGCCCAAAGTCTTAAAATATCCGCACCATAGTTCTTGATAATATCATCAGGTCGGATGTAATTACCCAACGATTTCGACATCTTACGACCGTCCTCACCGAATACAAATCCATGAGTAAGAACGGTTTTATAAGGTGCTATGCCCTCTGTTGCAATTGCAGTCAATAAAGATGACTGGAACCAGCCTCTGTGCTGATCAGAACCTTCAAGATACATATCAACAGGCGCTTCGCCGAGTTCAGACGCACGTTTATTAACAACTGCTCTCCAACTTATACCTGAATCAAACCAAACATCCATAATGTCATTTTCTTTAACAAAATGTGTTTTTCCGCACTTAGGACATTTGAAACCGGCTGGTAAAAGTTCTTCGGTACTGCGTTTAACCCAAGCATCAGAGCTTTCTTTTTCAAATATTCTTGCAACATTTTCTATTGTTTCGTCGGTTACGATAACTTCGCCGCAATCTTCACAATAGAAAACAGGGATAGGAACACCCCAGGCACGCTGACGTGAAATACACCAGTCAGTACGGTTTTCGACCATGTTAGAAATTCTTGCTTCACCGCTTGCCGGTATCCATTTTACATTTTTAATTGCTTTTAATGCCTCATCTCTGAATTTATCGACTTTAACAAACCATTGCGGTGTAGCGCGGTAAATTACAGGTTTTTTACATCTCCAGCAGTGCGGATAACTGTGCTGAATATCCTGTTGAGCCAGCAACGCTCCGCAATTTTGAAGTTTTTCTATAACAATTCCGTTGCCTTTGTAATAAGGAACGCCTATTAAATCAGGATCTTTAACACTCTCAGTCCAGATACCTCTTGCATCTAACGGTGAAAATACTTCAATACCGTAACGACAGCCGACTTCGTAGTCCTCTAAACCGTGTCCCGGAGCTGTGTGAACTGCGCCTGTACCTGCGTCAAGTGTTACGTGTTCACCTAATATTATTGGTGATTTTCTGTCTACAAGTGGGTGTTTTGTATTTAAAAGCTCTAAATCCGCACCGACACAAGAACCGATAACTTTAATATCGCTTTCTTCCCAGCTTACATCATTTAAGAAACTTCCCAATAAGCCTTGCGCAATAACATAAACATCACCTTTATATTCAAAGAATGTGTATTCAAATTTCGGATGCATGGAAATTGCCATATTAGAAGGAATTGTCCAAGGTGTTGTTGTCCAAATAACTGAATATATTGAGTTGTTTGATGTTCCGATTAAAGACTGGATTTTCTTTGTGCTTTCGTCATCAAACTTAAATCTTACATAAATTGATGTTGATGTATGATCTGCGTATTCAACTTCTGCTTCTGCGAGTGCAGTTTCACAAGATGCACACCAATAAACAGGTTTTAAACCTTTTTCAATATAGCCCTTTTTGTACATTTCACCAAAAACTCTGACCTGTTCAGCCTCGTATTCCGGTTTAATTGTCAAATAAGGATCTTCCCATTTTCCCCAAACACCAAGACGTTTAAATTCAGATTCCTGACCTCTTAAACTGTTTGCTGCATATTCTCTGCATTTTTCTCTCAACTGGGCAGTAGTTAAAGCAGAACGTCCACCTTCGATATTTTTAACAACTTTATTTTCAATCGGAAGTCCATGCCCGTCATAACCCGGAACAAACGGCGCATAAAACCCTTTTTGCGCTTTATATTTGGTCAAAATATCTTTTAAAATTTTATTCATGGCAGTACCAACGTGAATTTTTTCAGAACTCAAATACGGCGGGCCGTCATGAAGAATAAACGAGTTTGTTTTATCACGTTGAGCAAGATTTTTTTCGTAAATGTTATTTTCTTCCCAGAATTTTTGGATTTCAGGTTCTCTTTGGGTTGCGTTAGCACGCATAGCTAGTGTCGTTTGCGGTAAATTTAATGTTTCTTTGTAATCTGCTTTTGTTTCTGTCATTTTATTTCCTTTTTCCTTCTTCTATAAAGTTGTTCATTTTATCATAATCAAATTGATTTTCCCATTTTGCAATAACTGCAGTTGCAATACAGTTGCCAATTAAGTTTACGGTGGTTCGTCCCATATCAAGAATTTGGTCAATTCCGAGTAAAACAGCAACACCTAAAAGCGGAATATCAAAACTTGCGAGAGTTCCTGCCAAAACTATCAACGACATTCTCGGCACACCGGCAACACCTTTACTTGTCAACATAAGCGCAAGCATAATAATTATCTGCTGTTCAAGAGTCAGAGTGAGTCCCGAAATCTGAACCGAAAATATAACTGCAATCGCAAGATATAATGTACTTCCGTCAAGATTAAACGTATAACCTGTCGGCATAACAAAACTTACAATATTTTTTGGTACACCAAAATTTTCCATAATTTCAATTGCCTTCGGAAACGCAGCCTCAGAACTTGCTGTTGTAAAAGTCAAAAGGGCAGGCTCAGCTATCGCTTTGATGAAATCTTTTATCGAAATTTTAACGATTTTGCATGTAACGTAGAGCAATATAACCAAAAATATAAACAACGTCGCATAAAGACTGAATATAACGTTAATATAATTTGATAAAATCTTTATTCCGCAATTACCGACAGTATAGGCTATTGCACCGAAAATCCCGAGCGGTGCAAAATACATAACGTAACCCGTAAATTTAAACATAATTTCACTCAAAGATCTTAAAACATTTAATACAGGTTCGGCTTTTTCTCCTATCGCACAAATTGCTAACGCAAAAAATATTGAAAATACAACTATTTGCAATAGATTTCCCGTAGCCATAGCATCCACAATACTTGTCGGGAAAATATTTATAACCATGTCATAAAGCGAGGTACTGGAATTTGTAGCCGCCATAAGCTCAGCTTCATGGAAATTGAAATTCGGACTTGTAACATTAAATCCTATACCCGGTTTGAATACATTTGCCGCAACCAAACCGATTATAAGCGCCAAAGTCGTTACAATCTCAAAGTAAACAATCGTTTTAAGCCCAAGTTTGCCTAAACCTTTGATACTTCCATGCCCTGCAATGCCGATTACAAGAGTTGCAAACAGCAACGGCGCAATAATCATCTTGACCATGCGCAAGAAAATCATTGCCAACGGATACATTTTGACACCCATATCAGGCGACAAAACACCCAAAATAATTCCGGCTAAAAGCGCTATAAATATATATAGTGTAAGCTTACTTTCTTTCAATCCTCTTTCCTCAATTAGATTATATTATAAAAAGGCTCAACGGCAAGCATTTATAAAAAAATATTGAGCTTTAAACAAACTTTGTTTTTTATGCTAAAATCATCTTATGAGTGATTTTAAAATAAAAATTGAGCCCATGAATAAAGACCAAGTTGACGAAGTTGTTGAAATCGAAGAAAAATCATTCGGCAATCATCACTGGTCAAAATCTTCATTTTTACAGGAGCTTTCGAACGGTTATGCGCATTATTTTGCCGCAACCGAACCTGAAATGGGAAAAGTCATCGGATATTGCGGATTATGGCATATTTTAGAGGAAGCACATTTTTCAACAATTAGCGTATCGCCTGATTTCAGAAGAAAACATATTGCAGAAGCGCTTTTAGTTAGAATGATAAATTATTGCTACGAAAACGAAATAAAATATTTCACTCTTGAAGTTCGTTCAAGCAATATTCCTGCTCAAAATTTGTATAAAAAATACGGTATGAAATCATTAGGTGTCAGAAAAGGTTATTATCAAGACAACAATGAAGATGCTTTAATCATGTGGTCAGAAAATATTTTTTATGATAAATTTAAAACACTTTTTAAAGAAAATTTGGATTTATTAAGAGAAAAAATAGAAGTTTTAACAGATGAAAAAACGCTTATATAGAAAGAAAAACAGTGAAATAATTTTTTCGTTAGGTTCTTTTGTCCTGACACTTTGCTGTACATTTTTGCTTATTGTTTCAACATTTGTGACTGTAAACATTTTTTACCCGTCTGTCGGATATAATGCAAACTCAGGTGAAGATTTTTTTAAGGCATTCGCTTTAATCCCCCAAATCCCTGCCGTAATATTTGTAGGCGCATTATTAGGGAAGAGTTTAGGCATAACCTCTGTTGTTCTTTATATATTAACAGGCCTATTCTTTTTGCCTGTGTTCGCACTTGGCGGCGGAATGAGCTATTTTGCTCAATACGGATTTGGCTACATTTTAGCTTATATACCTGCTGTTTGGCTTTTGACAACAAGAATTAACGGAATATTCAGTTTCAAAAATGTAACTTTAGGTGTACTTTATGCAGTTTTAACAATCCATTTAACAGGGATAATTTATATGACTCTTATCGCTCTAATTCAGGGCGAAGGTTGGAACTTTATAAAAGGATGGATAGTTTATCAGAGCGGATTAAAAATCCTGTTTGATTATATGGTAAGTTTCGCACTTGTATATTTTGTAAAAGCAATTCAGCCGATATTGTGGTGTTACAGAAAACCAAGATAAAAATTTTAATAACAGAAAAGAGGTAAATAATGACAATTGAAAGAACATTTATTGCAGTTAAACCTGATGGTGTTAAAAGAGGTTTAATCGGCGAGATTTTAAAAAGATTTGAAATGAGAGGATATAAAATTATCGGGTTAAAAATGTTACAGGTAACCCCTGAGCAAGCTGCCGCACATTACGCAGAACACGTTGGTAAACCATTCTACGACGGTTTGGTTAAATTCATAACAGCAGCGCCTGTTGTTGCAATCGCGCTTGAAGGCGAAGATGTTGTTGCTCAGGCACGCAGAATTATGGGCGCAACAGATCCTAATAAAGCTGAAATCGGAACAATAAGAGCGGATTTCGGCCAAGCTATGAACAGAAATATCGTTCACGGTTCCGACAGTGTTGAAAGTGCAAACAGAGAACTTGCAATCTACTTTAAGCCAGAAGAACTTATGTCAGGTGCTAAAAACAGTTTTGACTACGTTATAGAAAGCCTATTATAAAAAATGAACGGCGAAGAAAAATATTTTAACTACAAACTTGTCCACAAATGCGCCCAAACAGGTGCAAGAGCAGGTGTTCTTGAAACTCCGCACGGGATAATTGAAACCCCTGTTTTCATGCCTGTCGGAACAAATTCTGCCGTAAAAACACTCACAACCGACCAAATTTACGACACAGGCGCACAGATAATTCTGGCAAATTCTTATCACCTTTATTTGAGAGCAGGAACGGAAAGAATAAGGGACTTTGGCGGAATCCACGGCTGGATGAATTGGCACAAACCTGTTTTGACGGATTCGGGCGGGTTTCAGGTATTTTCGTTGTCAAATTTACGCAAAATAACAGAGGATGGTGTTGAATTTGTTGACCCGAAAAACGGAATGAAACATTTTATTTCGCCTGAAAAATCAATGGAAATTCAACAGAATATCGGTGCCGATATCATTATGGCATTTGATGAATGCGCTCCGTATCCTTGTGAATACGACCAAGCCAAACGTGCTATGGAGCGCACTCACCGCTGGTTAGAGCGTTGCATAAAGGCGAAAACTAACCCACGCCAAGCGCTTTTCCCGATTGTTCAAGGAGCATTCTTTGACGATTTGAGAAAAGAAAGCGCTAATTTTATCTCACAATTTGACGCAACAGGTTATGCAATAGGCGGAGTTAGTGTCGGCGAACCCGAAGACATGAAAAACTATTTCGTCCGTTTAACAGCACCTCTTTTACCTGAAAATAAACCTCGCTACCTAATGGGTGTCGGCACACCTGAGGATTTAATTGAAGGCATAAAGAACGGAATTGACATGTTTGACTGCGTTTTGCCAACCAGAAATGCACGTCATGGCTCGTTTTTCACCTGGAACGGCAAACGCAACATTAAAAATAAAGAATTTGAAGATGATAAATCACCGCTCGATGAACGCTGCAACTGTTACGCATGCCGGACACATTCAAAAGCTTATATCAGACACCTTTTCCGTTGTCAGGAAAGCACTGCACAAACTTTATTATCAATCCACAACACAAAATTTTTGGTTGATTTTGCAAAGCAAGCACGCCAAGCTATTTTAGAGGACAGATTTGGTGATTTTTGCGAAGAACATCTAGATGTACTTAAAAAATAATTTACACATTCAGCATTTTAAAAAAACTTTTCAATTTACCCATAAAATTATCTTCGTTTTTTATGTTGGCAGTTTTGTAAAATTCTTTATAAGAATTTATTATATTTACAGGCAAATCTTCACCTTTTGAGAGAGTATTTGAAATCATGAGCAAGTAATCATCCTGTTCTTCTTTGTATAAATCATCTTTTTGGCGCAACTCTTCATCCGCCTCATAATGCACAAGCGCATGATAGGCAGCCTTAATACTCTCGTCTTCAGTCCCAAGCGGAAATGCATTAATTGCATCTCGCACAACCATCTCACCGAGCAGAACACTTTTTACAAGACCGGAAACTTTCTGACGTTCTTCAACGTTTTCCATAATTATTTGCTCAATAAACTGTATTTATTTTCAACAAAATGGATTAAATCTGTTGAACTTCCGCCAAAGAAGTTTGTGATAATTTCACTTACAGCATTTGCAGCCATTTCTTCTTTATCCATAACAGCATTGTAAAAGAATTTTTTACCTGATTTGTAACGAACAAGAATACTTTTGGCAACCAATCTGTCCATAACGGTTTTAATTGTAGTATAAGCTCTTTCAACCCCTCTGGATGATAGGTAATCAACAATATCCTGTATAGAAATATCATTGTTTTCTTCGCTGCTTGTCAATTCCCAAATTGAATTTAAAATTTCAATCTCTAATGATCCACATGCCATATACTTTTTCCTTTTTTTGTAATTTTGGCCAAACACTAAGCCGTATTACGATTGTAACATACAAATTTTTTAATTGCAAGAGGTGTTTACATCATTTCTAACAAATCTTCTTCTTGCTTCTTATAATTTTTCTTTTTACGCACTTTATCGTTTTTCTTTTTTGTTTTTGCAGAAACATTTTTATATGCGTTATCAACAGAAATCTTCGTTATAGGAGATCTTGTTTTTGTATCAAAAAACACTAGCCAAAATGTTCTGTTGATATTATCCACTGCAAATGACACACTGCCGATAACTGTTTCACCCGGTTTTATCCGTTTAAACATCAGTTTTGTATCGCCAAAAACAGACGGTCTGAATGTCGCATTGTAATCATTTATAAGCGCCATATCAAGGCCTGACAGAATTTTATCGGAACGGTTTTGTATGGTTAAATTCAGAGTAATCGTATTTGCAACATCAAAAGGATCCTTTTCATGCTTTATGTTTGTTATTCTTATATCCAATCCCGGATAGAAAAGTTCATGCTGAAGCAGTGCTTCATCTCTGTATACAGGAAGTTCGATATCCGACTTTATTTTAACCCTGATTTCATCTCCGGGAGCAATCAAAACATCATGCCCTTTTCTGATTAGCGCCATGCCCAGCCCGTAAGCACCGCCAACCGCTGCACCTGCCGCTATTGTGTAACCCTGAGAGGCTATTGCAGCTTCAAGCCCTAACAGATTAAGCGCGAACAACCCACCAACGGCACCGCCCGCAACAGTATAACCCAAGTCCTGAACTGCAATTTTAGCTGTTTCCGTTACGGGATTAAGTTTTGTAGACATATGTCCTTCAATAGGGATTTCACGCCCGTCAGGAGTTATCAGATAATCAAAATCCATTTCAATCCAGGCGTTACGTCCGAGCCTTCTTGCCTCAGCTTTTTGGATAACAGAACCATGAGCAATTGTACCTTTCGGAACAATAACACCTTTATCACCGTATACATCAGTTGTAACTTCCGCAAAAAACTCATCCCCCTCAATCGTAAAAGAACCGTCAAGCACCTGAGAAACAGTCATATTTATAATATCTTTCTTCTCTAAAACTTCAGTTTTGCCGGTAAAAAGCTCATCCTGAGTTTTGTTTCTTATATCGGTATATTCAATAGACGCATCAAAAGTTTCTGCAAAAACAAAATTCTGAAAACAAAATATCAAAGATAAAAACAAGGTAAAAATCTTTTTCATAACAAAATTATACAACATTTTCCACTAACGGCAAATAATTACAAATAACATTTCGGCGTTTCATCTTTAACACCTGCATAAAGTTCAACATATTTTTTCGCAGGACTGGATTCAATTTTCGTAAGTAAAACTTCCTCAACCTGGAAAAATCCGACATCAGAGGTCATTTCAACATCAATCCTTATCGGATTTCTCTGCCCGTGGTGAATACCTATTCTTGTTATCGCATTTGCACTGTATTTGTGAATATCTCCTACACGAGGAGTTTTGTTTATAGACATTGGGATTCTGGCGCGGCCTTTTGTCATATCACAACCATCAGCAATTAGTATTATACCGGCTTCCGTTGAATGAATTTTTTGAGTAGACATATGCCCGACAATACATTCCGTCGTCAGAGTTTTTATTATAATTCTTTTTTGCAAATTATCCGGATAAATATAATTTAAAGCTCTATCAATTAACGGTTGAGCTAATATGGCCGACATATCTTCATGACATTGCCGTCCGATTGCCATGCCCAGGTCATGCATTAAAGCACCCATGATAACAGCACACATACTATCTTCAAATGTACCAATTTCTTCATTTTCAAGTGAAGTTTTTATACCGGAATCTTTTAAAATATTGAGCATTTTAATAGAATTTGCGGTAACCTGACGCATATGGACAGGGCCATGGTCATTAAATCCCAAACGTTTTATAG
>Ga0310786_10009141_pt1 | contig 12624 bp, 6 predicted proteins | sample AusTroGonzalo_MG_FD_203881 | JGI IMG/M metagenome (GOLD analysis project Ga0310786, IMG submission 203881) | Bovine rumen microbial communities from tropical cattle in Woodstock, Queensland, Australia - Gonzalo_03 (v2) (version 2) | ecosystem: Host-associated > Mammals > Digestive system >...
TCGCGGTATCGTTCAGAAGATTTTGCACAAAGCTCTAGCCAGAAACGACAGGCATGTGAACTATTATTTATAGATATTAGGCTGCTTACATTAGGAAATTATTGAATTTACAAATTTTGATTTAATATAAAATGGAATTATTAAGTGGAAAGACCGCTATCGTAACTGGTGCGGCACGTGGTATTGGTAAGGCAATAGCTTTGAAGTTTGCTCAAGAAGGTGCAAACATTGCATTTACTGATTTGGTTTTGAACGACGAAATGGCAGCCGGTATGGAGGCCACACGTAAAGAGATAGAAGCTGTTGGCGTTAAATGTCTGGCATATGCTGGTAATGCTGCAGATTTTGCTGAGACAGAAGAAGTTGTCAAGAAGATAAAAGAGGACTTTGGTTCAATTGATATTTTGGTGAACAATGCTGGTATTACTAAGGACGGACTGATGCTTCGTATGACTGAGCAGCAATGGGATGCCGTCATTAACGTAAATCTGAAGAGTGCATTCAACTTCATACATGCCTGCATTCCTTTTATGATGCGTCAGCGTGGCGGCTCTATCATTAATATGGCCAGTGTAGTAGGTGTTCATGGTAATGCCGGTCAGGCAAATTATGCAGCCAGCAAGGCTGGTCTGATTGCCCTTGCCAAGAGTATTGGCCAGGAGATGGGGCCCAAGGGAATCCGTGCCAATGCCATTGCTCCAGGCTTTATCGAAACTGCCATGACGGCAGCTCTTCCTGAAGATGTTCGTCAAGAGTGGGCAAAGAAGATTCCTTTGCGCCGTGCCGGTCAGGTGGAAGATATCGCCAACACAGCACTTTACTTGGCAAGTGACCTGTCAAGCTACGTAAGCGGTCAGGTTATTCAGGTTGATGGTGGTATGAATATGTAGTTCATTAAACATTGAACGTTGAACGTATTATACGAAGATAATCATATTATTGTTGTAAATAAACAGAGTGGGGAAATCGTACAGGGAGACAAGACCGGCGATATTCCCCTCTCTGATATTATAAAAACCTATCTCAAGGAAAAATACAACAAGCCAGGGAATGTTTATTTAGGTGTTGTGCACCGTTTAGACAGGCCCGTAACTGGTGTTGTCCTCTTTGCCAAGACAAGCAAAGCCCTCCCCCGCCTGAACAAGATGTTTGCCGAACATGAAAAGGTAAAGAAAACCTATTGGGCACTGGTCGGCAAGACAGACGAAGGAAAATGTCGATTGGAATGCGATGGCGAGTGGCATACTCTAACCCACTGGATGACACGAAATGAGAAAAACAACACGGCTAAAGCCTACGACCGCGAGGTGCCAAACTCCAAAAAGGCAATTCTGAGATATCGTTTCATAGGACAGTCTGACCGATACAACCTGATAGAAATTGAACTACAGACAGGCCGTCATCATCAGATAAGATGTCAGTTGTCTAAGATGGGCTGCCCCATAAAAGGTGACCTTAAATACGGGGCTCCGCGTAGCAATCCAGACGGAAGTATCTGTTTACATGCTAGAAAACTGGAGTTAGAGCACCCTGTAACACATGAGTACTTAAGCATAACCGCTCCCGTTCCACAAGACGTGCTGTGGAGAGCCTTATGCCAAGATTAACATTTTTTTTGCTCACAAAGACCTCTATATATCAACTTTTTACTACCTTTGTGGTTAAATATAATAAAATATAGAGGCATCCTTTATGAAACGTGCACTAAAATGGGTTAGCGCCCTTATCCTTACACCAGTATTGCTCATTGTAATGCTGATGGCAGCCTTCTATATTCCTCCCGTGCAACGTTGGGTCATAAAGGAAATAAGTGAGTATGCAAGTGAGCAAAGCGGCCTTGACATAACAATGGAAAAGGCCAGAATATCTTTCCTGCTGGATCTGGACTTGCATCATCTGAACATCAGTGACCACGGGAAAGAGGTACTGAATGTTGAGGACGCCATTGTAGATCTGAATTTATGGCGAATCCTATTCCTAAAAGTTGGTATTGAAGCCGTTGAATTGCAGAACGGCAATGTGGATACCAGAGGACTGATAGCCACACTCAGGCTGAAAGGAAACCTACAGAGTTTTAACCTGAGAGCCGATAACGTGGACCTTAGGCACAACAGCGTTATACTGAACGGTGCCACAATATCTGGGTGCGACCTGGATATTGCCCTGATAGACACCACCGTTATAGACACTACGGAAAGCGCACCGGTAACATGGGGCTTTGATATTGAGAAGATAGCTATCAAGAAGAGCCGCATTATGCTTCGCATGCCTAATGACAGCATGACCCTTCAGACAGGTATTAGGGAAGCACTACTTGAGGGCGGTGATATAAATCTGGAACAAGAAGTCTATAGGGTAAAAAGACTGATGATACAGGCCGACTCCCTGCATTACGACCTACCCTACCAACCTGTACTTACAGATGGACTAGACCCTTCGCATATTGCCCTATATGATTTCAGTACCGACCTTGAGAATGCCACAATAAAGCTTCAGGAAAACTATCTGGCTGTTAATCTCAAGCAGCTGCAGCTCAAGGAAAAGTGCGGGCTAAGCATAGATACACTACAGGCAAACATCATCATGGATAGTACCAGCGTAATGGTACAAGGTTTGAAGTTGGCCACTATGCACAGCAAGGCTATGGGCGATGCTGATATTCATTGGAATGCCCTGGCTCCACAACCTACACATCCCAGAAGAGAACTCTCAGCAGCACTTAGGGCTCGCATAGGACACGAGGACCTTCTGGCTTTGGCAGGCAACTACCTACCCTCCGACCTAAAGCGTGTTTATCCGGCTCAACCTTTAGAAATAGACATTGCCGCATACGGAAACATGGACAGCATGAATATTGCTGACAGTAGAATATCCATACCTACGGTAATAGACGTCAGAACAAGCGGAAATGCCACCAACCTGATGGACAGCCTCCATCTGTCGGCAGATATGAAGTGGGATGTCAGAACCATGAATCTGAACTTCGTTAGACAATATCTGGGCATGCACGACGTAAATCTTCCGCCTATGACATTGCATGCAGATACTAGGTTGAAGGACTGTAAGAAACTGGCGGCAGATGCTTTGTTACAGGAAGGGAGAGGCAACGTACACCTGAAGGGAGACTTTGACCTTGAGCGTATGGCCTATATGGCAAAAATTCGTATCAACAATCTGCAAATACACGATTTCCTGCCACACGACAGCATCTATAACCTGACAGCAAAAGCCAATGTGCAGGGCGTAGGGACCGACCTGCTATCGCCAGCCACAAGCTTTGTGGGCAAGGTAGATGTTGAGCATCTCAAATACGCCAGTTGGAATATGGACAGCATTATGGTAAATGCTAAGCTAAAGCGTGGCGAAGGCAGACTGGAGTTGAACAGCAACAATGACCTACTCTGTCTGCAAGCCTGTGCCGATGCGAGCATCAAGGAAAGGAAACTGAAGGCATCCAACTTCTTCCTGGACTTGAACCACATAAACCTCTACGCCTTGGGTATGGCCCAGAAGAGGGTAAGCGCCAGTATGGTTATGCACGTGGAGGGCGACTCAGATTTCGACCAGACACATAACCTGACGGGAAGCATCAGGGCTTTGGAAATGACGGTAAACGATACCATATTCTACCCCGAGGATTTGGCATTGACAGCACATCTTACACCCACCAGCATAAACGCAAAGGCAGAGGCGGGAGACCTGCAGTTCTACATGGAATCACCACAAGGACTGGATTCGCTTATAGCCAGAAGCAGCAGCCTGATGGATGAGCTCAACAGGGAACTGGACAGCCTGCGTCTGAACCAAGAGAAGATAAAAATGCTTCTCCCCTACGCCGATATCCGCCTGCATAGCGGACAGAAGAACCCCGTCTTCAATATCCTGAACCATGTAGTGGGATATAAATACAAGGAGTTCCACCTGAACCTTTCAAGCAACCCAGACAAAGGGCTCAAGGGTGACGGATACATGCATCATCTGAATACGGGAGCTATCCTGCTTGATACCATAACATGGAAAATCAGACAAGAGGCAGAATCCATAGACATGCTGGCACGAGTTAAGAACGGCCCCAAGAATAAAGTGGTAAGCTTCGAGAGTACCTTGAACACCAGCATTACCAACAATGGAACTGCGGCTCACCTGATATTCCTGGATGCAAAAGGACAGAAGGGAATCGACCTTGGTCTGCAAGCCGATGTAAGCCCCGAAGCTCTGAACATCCACTTCACGCCGCTAAACCCTGTCATAGCCTATAGGAAATTCAAGTTGAACGAAGACAACTACATCAAACTTATAAAAGGAAACAGGGTAAATGCCCTGATAGACCTTCTGGCTGACGACGGAACGGGTCTGAAACTCTACTCTACGGAGAATGAGACGGCGCAGCAAGACCTCTCGCTTAGCGTGAACAGGTTGAATCTGGGCGAACTGTCATCGGTTATTCCATTCATGCCTATGGTAGAGGGATACCTGCAGGGCGACCTTCACTATATGCAGGCGGACAGCACCATCAGCATATCTACGGACATGATGGTTAAAGGCATGAAATACGAAGGAACAAGCATGGGCAACATGGGTATGAACCTCATATACCTGCCCAATGCAGACGGCAGTCATCATGTAGATGGTATAGTTACACAAGACGAGAGAGAGATAGCATACCTGAGCGGTAAATATTGGGAGACAAACAACTCGGGACAGATAGATGCCACAGCCGAACTAAGCCGCCTCCCCTTCAGTCTGGCCGATGCCTTCATGCCACCCGGAACCATTAAGATGGCGGGTTACGCATTGGGAAGCCTAGAGGTGAAAGGCCCTGCCAACAATCCGATACTCACGGGTAACATAGCCACAGATTCGCTTTACGTGAAGGCTGAAGAATACAACATAAACCTGCGCATCCCCAACGATACGCTCTACATCAACCAGAGTCACATCCACTTGCAGCAGATAGAGGCCTATGCTGCCGGAAAAAATCCTTTGACGCTAAACGGCGAGATAGACTTCAAGAATCTGGATAAAATCCAGTTGAACCTGAATATGGCTGCCAAGAACTACCAGCTGATAAATGCTCCCAAGACCAGAGACGCACTGGCCTATGGTAAGGTCTTTGTGGATGCAAACACCCGCATCTGGGGAACACTCGACGACCTGAAAGTCCGTGGTGCGCTGAATGTCTTGGGCAATACAGACGTAAGCTATGTCCTTAAGGACTCACCCATTACGGTAGAAGACCAGCTGTCTGATTTGGTCACCTTCTGCGACTTCACAGATACGCTGAGCGTAGAACCCGAGGAAATAGCGAACCAGCACCTGGATGTTCAGATGAACATAACCATAGATCCTACGGTGAAGGTTCATTGCCTGCTAAGCGATGACGGAAGAGACCGTATAGAACTGCAGGGCGGAGGCAATATAAATATGACCTACGACTTACAGAACGAACTGCAGATGTACGGCAGATACACCATAGACGAGGGCACCATGCGCTACTCCCTCATGGCCATCCCACTTAACGACTTCAAGATAGCAAGCGGCAGCTACGTGGAGTTTGTGGGCGACATCATGAATCCACGCCTAAATATCGCTGCCAGCGAACGTGTCAAGGCAAGCGTAACGGAGAACAATACGCCCCGGAACGTGGCATTCGACGTAGGTCTGAAGATTACCCAGACGCTGGACGACATGGGACTGAAGTTCACGCTGGATGCCCCTGAGGATATGACGGTACAGAACGAGCTTTCTGCCATGTCCGAGGAAGAGCGTGGACGTATAGCCATCACCATGCTCGTAACCGGTATGTATCTCAATGACAACAGCGATATGCAGGGAGGATTCAATGCTTCCAACACGATGAATGCCTACCTTCAGGGCGCTATCAATAATCTGGCAGGTCAGGCCTTGAGCAATTCGGTAGATCTGAACTTTGGTATCGAGAACAGTACTCATCAGGGCGGAGACCAGACTACAGACTATAGCTTCAGCTTCAGAAAACGTTTCTGGGGCAACAGGGTAAGCATCATCATAGGCGGAAAGATAAGTACCGGAAAGAATGCCGTAAATACAGGCCAGACAATTATTGACAATGTGGCTATGGAATACAGGCTGGACAAGAACTCATCCCGATACGTGAAACTCTTCTACGACAGAAACTATGAGTCTCTACTGGAAGGCGAACTTACGGAGATGGGTGCCGGACTTGTGCTGAGGAAACGTGCAGAGCACCTGAGGGACTTGTTCATTTTCCGTAACAAGAAGAAAGAGAAGAAGAAATGAAAAAACTCTTTATATTCATATCTGTATCATTCTTACTGACAGCTTGTTATACAACCAAGAATTTGCCAGAGGACGAGGTATTGTACAGAGGTATCAAGCATCTGGACTATGACGCTCAGACCAAGAAGAAGCCCGCTCAGGAGCAGGGCGTCATCACCGCATTGGCAGATGCATACAGTACGGTAGAGGGTCTGCTCTCAGGAGATGCCAGCGTGCTGAAAACCGATGAGGCTAATAAAGAGGCTATCAAGGACAGCCTGAAGAAAGCGGACAAACAGGACGCAGCCAACTACGAGACTGCCAAGGAGGAAATAAAGGCTGCACTTGCCTATTCGCCCAACGGAGCCATCATGGGCAGCAGCTACTACACTCACCCCTTCCCCATAAGACTATGGATATACAACAGGTATGTCAACAGCAAGAGTAAGTTCGGACGCTGGATGATGAACCACTTTGCCGCCACCCCCGTATATGTGAGCACGGTGAACCCCAAGGTAAGAAGTTCCGTTGCACACAATGCGCTGAGAAACTACGGATATTTCCGCAACAAGGTATCGTACGACACCATCCCTATGCCCAACCCTCGGAAGGCAAAGATATCCTATCACGTAAATCCAGGCCCCGTATTCCATCTGGACACTGTCAGCTACATGCCCTTCTATCCGCAGGCAGACAGCATCATCCGTGCCAACATAAATGCCAGCCTGCTCAAACAGGGAGAGCCCTTCAGCGTACAGAAACTGGATGCCGAGCGCAGCAGGCTGCTGAAGGAGTTCCGCAACAACGGATACTTCTACTACAGACCCAGTTACATATCCTTCAGGGCAGATACCATCATGGTGCCCCAGAAGGTGCAGATACAGGTTTGTCCTCTGCCCGAGACACCGGCACAGGCCAAGCATCCCTACTATCTGGGGAACACACGCATAAACATCTACAAGTACAATATGTACCAGCTCACGGACAGCATAAAACTCGGTGGGCTGACCTACGCCTATAGCAATACGAATGAGAAGCGTCCGCTGAAGTTCCGAGCCATCATGCCCAACATCTTTGCACGTAAGGGCGACCTGTACCAGCAGGCCAACCACGACCTGACGCTACAGAAGCTTACGGACATGGATATCTTCTCTTCGGTACGCCTGAATTACGTACCCCGTGATACCACGCTGAGCAACGACACGCTGGACGTCGTTATTTCCGCCATGCTGGACAAGCCCTACGATGCCGAGTTCGAGGGGAAGATTACCAACAAGAGCAACAACTACGTTGGCCCCGGTATCAGCTTCGGCATGAAAAAGCGCAACGCCTTCCGAGGCGCAGAGACGCTGGGTCTGAACGTATGGGGCTCCTACGAATGGCAGACAGGAGCGCACATGGAGGAGAACGGACCGCTCATCAACTCGTTCGAGTACGGAGCCACGGCATCTCTCTCCTACCCCAGACTCCTCTTCTTCGGCTTGGGAAAGAAGCTCTGGCGCAAGTGCATCTCCAGCACCAACTTCGAGCTGAACGCACGCTGGGTGAACCGTGCACAGTATTTCAGCCGCGTATCGCTGGGCGCCTCCGTCTCCTATACCTTGCAGAGAGGCAAGAACATCAAGCACGAGTTTACGCCCTTCAGCCTGAACTACGACCTGCTGCTGAACAGTACGGACAAGTTCCAGAACATCATCAATGAGAATCCCGCCCTGTACATCTCCATGCGAGACCAGTTCATCCCCAGCATGGAATATACCTTTACGTGGACAAAGCAGAAGAACAGGCAGCAACAGACGCTCAAGCTCAACGTCAAGGAGTCTGGAAACGTGACGTCGGGCATCTACGCCATCTTTGGCAAGGGATTCAACGAGCAGGGCAAGGAACTCTTCGGCGTGCCCTTTGCGCAGTTTATCAAGGCGTCGGCACAATATACGCGCCTCTTCCCGCTCACCACACGTACCAGCCTAGCTACGCGCGTCTTTGCAGGTATCGTATATAGCTACGGCAACGCCACCACGGCACCTTACAACGACCTCTTCTCCATCGGTGGAGCCAACAGCATCAGGGCATTCGCCATCCGAAGCATAGGCCCCGGAATGTACCACCCCGCCAGAAGCACCTATTCGTACATCGATGAGACAGGAGACCTGAAACTGGAGGCCAACATAGAATACCGTTTCCCTATTATAGCCAATCTCTACGGAGCAGCCTTCGTAGATGCGGGAAACGTATGGCTCATACGTGAGAACGAGAATCAGCCAGGCGGTAAGCTCCGCATGTCGGACTTCGGCAAGACCATAGCCTTGGGTACAGGTGTAGGACTGCGGTACGACCTAGACTTCCTCGTACTCCGATTCGATTTAGGAATAGGTATCCACGCCCCCTATGATACGGGAAAATCAGGCTACTACAACATGCCGAGTTTCGGGAAATCCTTAGGCTATCATTTTGCCATAGGATATCCCTTCTAAGCGAAAAAATCGACAGAAATAAACATTTTTTCACAGAAAGAAGCCAAATCTCGCAGAATTATTGTACATTTGCGAGACGTAAGAAACGTGAGAATTTTTCAACAATAACAATTTATACACATAAGATAGACTAATAATGAAACCTACATTGTTTCTTTTGGCTGCCGGTATGGGTAGCCGTTACGGTGGACTAAAACAGTTAGACACATTAGGTCCTCAGGGACAGAGTATCATGGATTACAGCATCTACGATGCCATTCAGGCTGGATTTGGTAAGATTGTCTGGGTTATCCGCAAGGATTTCGAGGAGCAGTTCCGCACTCAGATCCTCTCTAAATACGAGGGACACGTACCCTGCGAACTCTGCTTCCAGAGCCTCGACGCACTGCCCGAAGGATTCACCGTTCCCGAAGGCCGCCAGAAGCCTTGGGGTACCAACCACGCCGTACTCATGGGTAAGGATATCATCAAGGAGCCATTTGCCGTTCTCAACTGCGACGACTTCTATGATCGTGACGCCTTCATGGTAATGGGCAAGTTCCTCTCTGAGCTTCCCGAGGGCAGCAAGGGCAAGTATGCCATGGTGGGCTTCAGCGTAAGCAACACCCTGAGCGAGAGCGGTACCGTAAGCCGCGGTATCTGCGAGAACGACGAGAAGACCCACTTCCTCACCAGCGTAGTAGAGCGCACCAAGATAGAGCGCCGCAACGGTGTGGTACAGTATCTCGACGAGAACGACCAGTGGGTTTCTATCCCCGACAACTCACCCTGCAGCATGAACTTCTGGGGCTTCACACCCGACTACTTCCAGTATAGCGAGGAGTATTTCAAGGAGTTCCTCTCAGACCCCAAGAATCAGGAGAACCTGAAGTCTGAGTTCTTCATCCCCCTGATGGTGGACAGCCTGATTAAGCAGGGCAAGGCTACCTGCGAGGTATTGCCTACCACCAGCAAGTGGTTTGGCGTTACATACCCCGAGGACCGTCCCGAGGTAGTAGCTAAGCTGGCCAAGCTTCACGCCGACGGCCAGTACCCCGACCAGATGTTCTAAGACAACTGACTAAACGAACATAACAGGAGTGAGAGAGAGGATAAGCAACATCGTTTGCCACCCTCTCTTTTTCATTCCTGTCCACAAGTTACTTTCTCACTTTCTCACTTAGTCGATGCTATCTACACGCTTCACGTACTCGCCGCGCTTAATGCGATCTATAACGCCATCGTCAAGCAGGCGGTTCAGCGTCTTCTGGGCTGAATTCTGATTGGCATACCCGAAGACACTTACAAAGACTTCTGTAGTGAAAGTTTCGGGCAGCAGGCTGAAACAGCGTGAGAACTTGCTCGTCCTACGTCGGAAGTTTGTTGCCTCCTTCAACTGCTCATCAAAGTATTTATGCGCCAGTTCGCCGAAGTAATGGTGCTGCGTGCGATATACTATGTCGAGCACCAAATCCAGCAGCGCCTTGTCCTTATCGTCGGGCTCATAGGTGCCATTCTTCTCACGCTCGTCCCAATGCCGCATGTCCACGAACGGAGCCACGATGGCCAGTGCATTGGCAGGGCATCTCTTCAGTAGGAGTTCATCAGCCTTGTCATTGTTGAAGGCGGCAATGCTCATCCTGCGGTCTGCCCAGTGCCAAGCGTGCTCCACCAGAGGCCACAGAGGCAGCTCACCACTGCGTTTATCCATGCGGTATGCCCATTGGCGAAGGGTCTCTTCCGTCTCCAGAGATTTCTTGCTCTGACGCCTTAGCGCCAGCATCTTGAACCCTGTTCCGGGCACTGGGATAGCTATCACACGCGTAGGCCATCCTGTGCCGAAGGTACGGTCATTGGCCATCATCTTCAGGGCTGGAGGCGTACAGGTTCGTACCTGATTCCAATAGACCTTGAAGAAGCCCGTCACAGAGTCCAGATTGGCATATTGCTGCGAATCCTTCTCGTTGCTCCACGATTTAATCTCCAGCACCTGACGGTCTATCCACGAGCCTCCCTTCTGCATCTTTATGCTGTTCAGGGCTTCCGTATCTATGGTAAGCATGTGCATCTGCATACGCTCCCCGTTCACCTCGGTCCATGAATTCACCATATCGTTGATGAAGACATTGTTGGACGTTCTGGCACCGTGCAGACGTATGACACCCTTTGGCTTTGCCGCCTTGTCCTTGTTGGCACCCTTGGAGAGCTGAGCCTCCTTCCAGTCGTTCATGGCCTCGTTAGCCAGTTGGTCAGCCACCTCCACCGGCTCTGTCAGCAGGGATGCCAGCCACTCCAGCGCGCCTTTTCCCGAGGCTGGGTCTCCGATGCCGAGGACGTTGTAATTGAGGCGACGGGGCTTGTTGGGATTGTCGTAGAAGTAGTACCACGTAAGCGTAGCACAGGTACCCAGCATGGCACCGCCTGCAAACAGGAGGAAAGGCCAGAGGCGTGCAGGATGCTGCTCACAGATTTCCTTCACGCAGGGATAGGTATCGAACAGCCCGAGTATCATACTCGTCCATTCTTCGAAGGGAAGGTCTTCCTCTTCCTTGACGACAGGAACACCCGCCTTCACACCCGCATCTATGCCTGCCTTCGAGAGCAAATCCTGCAGCTCCTTAGGCGTACATTTCAGCATCATCTTGCTGGCAGCCGTCTGAATCAGGTTTTCCACCTCGTTGGGCTGAGGTTGCCAGTCCTTCACGTAGTCCAGTTGGTACGCCATGGCTATGGCCACCTGAGGCTTATTATCCGCCAGCCAGCACAACCAGTGCGAGGTCTGCTGACAGAATGTAGGATGCTTCTGCCCCTCGCCCAGGGACTTGCCGTAGTAGCCGTTCAGTGCCTTCACAATGGCCTTCTGACGCTCCGTAAGCTCCACGTTCTGTGATGCAGGGGCTGGGGGATGTGATGCAGGGGCAGAGGGATGAAGAGCTTCCTTGGCACACGTTCTGGATACCTTGCGCTGGCGTTCCAGCTCCTGCCATCTGGGCTGTGTAGGCTCCGAGTGTCCGCTTCGGTAAGCCTCGCCAAACTTCTTTTCATATGCTGGGTTCTCGTATTCGAAGAGTTCCTGCCAGTCTATGTGGCGGATGTCGCACAGACGGGGGATGAAGTGGGTATGATCTGCGTTCTTGCATTGCGAGTCGGCATAGTCCAGCACACCCAACTTCTCTGCCAGCGTGTAGTAGTTGTCTGCCAGATTGCCCCACTCCTCACGAGCCTTGAACACCACCTTTATCCCTTCGCCGCTCGGGGTAATGAATATCCATACGATGCCCAGCTCCCGAAAATCCTTGCGCATCAACCAGTCTCTGACCACTGCCTCGGGGTTCGGTACATGGTCTGCATCCAGCACGCAGAAGCCCGTCAGATAGCCGTGGTCCTGTACTCGCCACAGCCCGCGGCGTCCCCATCTGTCCGTACTCTCCGTGAATGTGGCGGTGGGAATCACGGCAGGCAGGCTGCTCTTCATAGTGCTGATGTAGAGCTTCACACGCTTCACGCTGTCCTCGGGAATCCTTTTCTTGCTCCTGCGTTCGCTCTTTTTCATTTCCTGCGAGAGCCAGTCCCTGTAGCCCTGCTCTTCCGTCACCTTCAGGGTGAAATCCTCTACTGTCCCCTTCTCCTCTGCTTCTGCCAACAGGCGTTTTAGCCTGCGGTAGTTGGCTATGAGTGTGTTGACGGATGCGCTGTCTGTAATCTCTCTAAGTACCTGCTCTGTGAGTTCCTGAGTGGGTTGGTCAATGTTTGTTTGATATACGATTTTCATTTTAGTAGTCCTTTCTTTAGTTTTGTGATAAGTTGTGTAAATTTCTTCTCTGCGGGCAATGTACGCATGATGGTCTGCAGCTGGCGCATCACCTCGCTCTGCCAGTTGAGGCTCTTGTTTAGGTTGATGCAGCCCTGATAG
>Ga0310786_10009144_pt1 | contig 12622 bp, 8 predicted proteins | sample AusTroGonzalo_MG_FD_203881 | JGI IMG/M metagenome (GOLD analysis project Ga0310786, IMG submission 203881) | Bovine rumen microbial communities from tropical cattle in Woodstock, Queensland, Australia - Gonzalo_03 (v2) (version 2) | ecosystem: Host-associated > Mammals > Digestive system >...
GGCACTCCAAAAATCTCCACTGGACACTGGAACTCGCGACTGCAAATACGCTCCAGACCGTGATGCAGGGAAGCCCCTCCGCTCAGCCACATCTTCGTGAAGGACGCAGGAGATTTCACCTGGACTTCGCCCTCACCGCCGTCCGCCGCCGCCAGCAGCGCATTCAGGTTCTGCTGCATCTCGCCGAGAAAATCGCGCAGCGCCTGGTTGCCAGGAGAGTCAGGTTGCAGCCAATCCTGGTCTTCCTCGCGTTTGCGTCGCTCCGCAACTGCCTCGGAACAATGCCATTTTGCGGCCAGCGCCTGCGTCAGAGTAAAGCCTCCCAAGGGGATTGACGAAAAGCGGATGGGGACTCCGTCCTGCCAGATGACGATGACCGTTTCCTCCTGGCCGACGTCGAGAATCGCCTGGAGTCCCTCGGCAGCGGCAGCCTCGGGCCGCAGGTCGAAGAAGGCATTGGCCAGGGCCTGCGCATTGTCCGCAATGCCATCGACCATGATGCCGAGTTTCTGGTAGAACCGGAGATTGCGCGTGGCAATGGCTTCTCGGCAGACGGAAATCGCCTGGAGGCTCCAGGAGGGATTTTCGGCGCAGGGGCCAAAGTCCTGGTTGTCGTAGCAGAACGGCTCATCGGACAGGCCGTGAAGTCTCTTCGCCTCGTAGTCGGCCAGCTGCTGCAACGAGCCGCCGTTGCGGTCGCCCTGGGGGAAACGGCGCATCACCGTAGAGGTTACGCGCGGCGAAATCCCGCAGCAGCTCTGGACTTCCAGCAGGCGGTTGACGGCCAGCCATTCCTGCAAGGCGTCGAGCAGCTCGTTCTCGTCCAGAAGCCCCTCGGCATAGCGATTCAGGCAGACGGTCTGCAGGAACCGCTGGCCGCCCTTCTTCTGCTGGAGATAGACGGCCTTGGCGCCGCCGCTGCCGATGTCTATGCCCAGGCTATGTACGTTGGTGAATGACATGCCTTACTCGGAAACAATCACGTATTCGCCCTTTTCATTGATGACTGTGGCGGTCACGAAAATCAGCAGGTTGGACGGCTCCATTTCCTCGACCTTGTGGCGGAACAGGAAGCCCAGCAGGGGGATGTCTCCCAGCAAGGGGATTTTCTTGACGCTCGTGCGGTGGACATTCTCGACCATGCCGCCGAGAATGACTGTCTCGCCGCTGTTGATGGACACGGAAGCAGCGATGGTCTGCTCATGCGTCCGAGGCAGTTTGACCTGTGTCTGGTACGTCGTGGTTGTCTTGTCAACAGTCTGGGTTTCCGACGAGGTGTAATCCTCCCATTCCTCGAAGGTGATGATTTCCGGCTTGAGCCCCAGGAGGATTGTCTTGCCGTCGTTACCCACGCTGGGCTTGACATCGAAGGTAATTCCCAGGGGCAGATTGGCTGGTTTGCCGAAAGGCACTAGCCTCTGATCCTTGCCGCGGTTTTCGCCGAGGTCGATGGTCTGGAGGTTGTACTGCTCGAAATAATAGCGCCTGTCGCCCTTGCGGATGCGCGCCGTCCGGTTGTTGAGGGTGGTTATGCGGGGGGCGCTGATGGTGACTGTGGAGGTCTTGTTTTCGATGGCACTGAGGACAACATCGAAACTGCGGTTGCCGAGGATGCCGCTGATGGTCAGGCTGCCGATGCCGTCAGGGTTGCCAGCCTGGATGGCCCCGAGTTCGGTCAGGAAATTGCCGAAGGTCAGTTTGTTGGTCTTGAGGTCATCCTTCGTGACAGTTTCGGCGGTTGAGGAGCCGGATGCGTCCGTAAAATTCTTCAGTTCGACGCCTACATCATGGAGGTCCTTCTGGCTGACGGTCATGAACCTGGCCTCAATAAGCACCTGGTACGGTGGCTTTTCGAGGCTTTTCACCAGTTCCTCAATCCTGTGGATGTTGGCGCGGGTGTCGTTGACCAGCAGCATATTGCGGGTATGGAACAACTTGTAGCTGCCACCGGTCTTGTTTTTCTCGTAGAAGAGCTTGAGGGCGCTCTCCAGGTCATCGTCATCCTCGGTGGCCGTGGCAAAGGCGGTCTGGCCACTGACGCCGATGCCCTCCGGAACCTTGGGGATGATTCCCTGGCGCAGGGGGATTATTCGCGTCTCGAGGGGCACAGAGGAATCCTCGTTGGGAGCGGCAGTTACCCAAATCAGATTGTCAACGACATTGAAATCGACCTTCAGATTGCGGGAGATATAGGCGAAAATCTCCTTGAGGGCGACGTCCTTGAAATTGGCGGAGAAGGTCTTGCTCTTCATCGCCTCGTTGCTGAAGATGACATTGAGGGGGTCTGCGATGTTCAGTCCGTCGAGCGTACCGAGCTGCATGGCGAACTCCTCCAGCGGCATGTCGGAGATGTGCATGGAAACCTTCTGGTTCAGCAACAGTTCCAGATTCGATTGGGGAGTATCTGGCATGGACGGCGGCTCGACCGTGACATACGAGTCATACTTGCTTGGCAGTTTCATCTCCTCGGTGGCTTCCTGGAGCATCAACTGCCTGTCGATGGCCAGTTCCGTGGTGTCCGTGGAGAGTTTGCGGGCCAATTCGATAAGTTCCTGCAGGCTTTTGATGTCTTCGCTGTAGGCTGTCAGGCTCCGCATCTCCGCCAGACTCTCCTCAGCCTTGTCCAGTTTCCGCTCGGAAATCAGCTTCCGAATGTAGCTGAACCGTTTCATGACTTCGCTACGCAGCTCGCGTTCCTCGGACTCCTGCTCCAGAGTCTCTAGCAAAGGCGCATTTTTCTCGTCAAGCTCCGCCTCCAGATGTTTTCCGTATTCCAGGCGACGGCAGCCGCATAAGACGCAGACCAGTACAAGCATCAGGAAAAAGTTGATCTTCTGCATTTTCGCTCTATGGTTCGTCTGAAGTTGAAGATTTCGTCCACGGTCGCGCGTCGCTCGCGCGCGTAAAAGGCAACGCCTTTATCATGGTCAAAAAGGCGAGTCAGGAAACTTCAAAAAAAACCCCGACTGAATTTGGGAGGGGGGGGAGAAAGTGGGGAAAATTCAGCCGGGGCAAGTAATTTTGCCTTGGCCGGGCTGGGAAGAGGAGAAGGAGGAGGGAGGGAATATAACCCGGCCAAGGCAAATCTTAAGGAGCATTTTGAACGCACATTTCTGTACTCTAGTAATAAAATAATCCAGTTTTCTGCCCTGTCAAGTCTTTTTGCTCAACTTTTGCGCAGGGCAGAGCCTGCGCATCTCCGTGTTCTTTAGCCTGCACATCTCCACGCCTTGCGGTATCTTCATGCGCTAGCGCACAAAAAGCCAGCAGGGACGAGAGGGGGGTATCAGGTGCCTGTCTGGGGGGATCACGGGACCTGTTTCCGTGAGAGGCAGGCAGGAAATTGTCTCTGGCAGCCTGCGTGGCCAGGGTGAGGCGTTGAGATGCCAGCCAGGCGTGGCTGGCAATGGCGGCAGGCATTCAGCGCGCCAGCCGTGAACATCGAATTGGCATTCCTCTGCGCTCCAGACGAACCAGGCCTCGCCTGTCTGCCAGGGCTGTCCAGAGCGCAGTTTCTGGCCTGTCCAGGACATGATGATGGCCAAAGCCATGTCATCCGGGATGACAGCCGTCTCCAGGGCAGCACAGAAGTTCCAGCCTGGAGACAGGGTCACGGTGCGTGATGCGGTGGTTGACGCCGGCAGCCAGAGGAAACGGTGCGACATTTCCAGCTGGCCGACCGTCTCCCAGCCAAGCACGACAAGATTATCGTCAAACAGTCCCTCCTGCTCTGGTTGCAACTGCATAGGAGGCAAGTATTCGTCTGTCTTGGTGGTATCGCCGTCAAGGCAGCAGAGATACTCTTTGAGACGCCCATGTTGGCGTGAGGCGCGCAGAATTGTCGAGGGCCAGGTCGTAATCTCCCAACCTGACGGTAGTTGTAGAGAGATGAGAAAATCACGCGGCAGTTCAGAGCGGGAAGATGACAGATTCAGACTGGCACCCATAGGCGGCAGGTAACGTTGAGGCTGCCTGCTGGCTTGCAGGGACAAATCGGCGGTTGCCTCGAGCGCAAATTGTTCCGTGGTGGTTGCCGCATCAATGGCCAACGGTGCGTAGCCGGGAGCAGAGACAGTGGCAGTTGCTCCCTGTCCATCCGGCAGGTGACAGAAAAAGAAGCCGTTGTCATCGGTTGCCAGCAACTGCCCGTTTCCCCTGTCAATCACGGCCTGGAGCGGACGCCCGCTGGCCATATCGACGACAGAGCCGGCAAGTCCCTTGGCGGCCTCCACGAGAAAGGCCGTGAGACTGTCGCGGTTCTGCTGCCAGATGGCCTCCAGGGCAGCAATGCTGGACGGCTGCTTGTTGTCGGAGATTTCGACGGTCAGGGGCAAGGTGCCGAGCACCCGGTACTGCCAGTCGGCAAGTTCCCCGATGACGGGATACATTTCGCAGGCATTGCAGATTCGCGAGATGGCGGAGTTATTGTCGGCGTATGCCCGAGCCAGATGACGCAGTAGGGCGTCATGCGGAGTGAGATTGGCGGTATAGTCGCCTTGTGCATTATTGCCGTAAGGGAAGCAGATGAGCCGCGTTCCCGTATGGAGATGGACGGCAGCGGCAAAGCGATGCTGGCAGAGCCAGGTCATCAGTGCCTGCTGTTCCGGCTGGAGATTAGCGGTATCCGTGAGGTGGAGATTGCCGGCGGCGGCCAGCGGCTCCAGCGTGGTCAGGATGCCGTCGGGGAAATTGCGGTTCAAGTCATAGTTAGCGGCATTGGTACGAGTGTTGTTGACATGCCCGTCGGGATTGCAGACAGGCAGCAGATAGACGGCGACGCGGCGCAGCAAGTCTTCAAGTTCAGGCTGATTCTGATAATCGGCCAACCACGACGCATAGCGCAGAACCACATCGGTCCCGGGCTTTTCGTCGCCGTGAATTCCGCCTGCCAGCAGCAATTCTGGATACAACCCTGATTCCGGCGCCAGCGAAAAACGCAGGGCCAGCATGTCGCGCCCCTGACCCGACTGGCCGACATAGCAGAGACGGCAGACCTCAGGATGCTCCACGGCAAGTGTCTGCAAACGTTCCTGGATGGCATCATAATCCAAGTACGGCGAATTTCCCCGCGTCGGCTCCGCCACGGCCAGGGGCGACAATTCTCGCAAATCGAGGCCGTCGAGCGTCAGGGCGTCCCGTTGTTCAGCCGTGAGCAGGACCTGCAAGCTGCCGTCCTCGAGCCGCCTGTCGATGATGACATCTTCAGCCAACAGGAGTTTCAGGCTGTCGGCGCCGACGGCGGCCTGGAAGGCCAGCGGAGCACGGGAGGAGTGATATCCCTGCCTGTCTTCCAGTATGTGTCGGCTCATTTCCTGTCCGCCTGTAGGCGGCGAGGCCTCCCAGGCCCGCAAGGCGGCAGCGCGCAGGGGCTTGTTGGGTGAAACATCCTGTCGCCATTCCTGTAGCCAGCGGAGGATTTCCTGATTGCTGATGGTGCCATCACCGTCTGCGTCGAGTTGTCTGGGGAACAGAGAAATCTGTGTGGTGCAGACGGGAGCGAAGGAGGCGGCGGCACGAACGGTAATCTGCCCGTTGAGGATCTGGTCATCCAAAGCCAAACTGAACGTCGCCTCGCCCTTGGCGTCCGTCCATTTCCGTGTGACCTGACCATCTGGCAAGGTCGCGGTAACGACTACATTCGGCAGAAGGATGCCGGTATCCCGCCGGGAAACGGTCAGTTTGAGCAGGCATTGTCCAGCGTCAAATGACAGTTCCGACTGCATTGCCAGCGGATGTCTGACACCGATGAGCGGAATTTGCGAACAGTCGCCCAGCAGATGTGTGATTTTGACATTGAACTCCGGCGTGTTGTTGCTGCTGATGCAGGCAGCGTTGCCGGCTAGCAAAGAAGCGAGCGTCAGTGCCCCCAGGTCAGGCGGCTGAGCGGCATCCTGGTCGCCGCATTGCAGGAGGTCGGCGATTTTGTGCAGGGAGACCACTGGCGGATACCAGTAGACCGTCGAGGTCGTCCCCCAATATGCGGAGGCTCCGCTGGCTCCGTCTTCCGGCAGGAGCATGGCCTCGCCCAGGCAGGGCTCCGAGGCGGCGAAATTGGCGGTATGGCAAATAAGTCCGAAAAAGAACGGCAGGCGACCGGCGTTGGTCAGCCGACGAGCCTGGGTGGACGAGAAATTATTCAAGGTCAGCGAGGCGACTTTGCCATGCCCCAGCGTGGCGCAGAAGGATGCGCCTTGGTTCCACGCAGAGACAAACTGCTCGTTCAGTTCCTGCTTCTCTCGTGTGTTCATGGATGTCGAGGCTTTCTTGGCATAGGTGCTTACCGGCTGCGGACAGACATTGCCCGTCTGCAAGGACTCGGCGATGTTATCCATTACCTGACAGTCCGTAGGTCCAGTGCTGTAGCCAAGCTGCCTGACGGCGTCAGGCAGGGAACTTGTATCCTTGTCCTGCCCGGCGAGATAGATTGCCCGCTCCGCCCAGTCACCGTCGGCAGGACCGCCTGTGGCCTCGAACTCCTGCAACCTGTCCAAAACCCCCCGCAAGGTTTCCGCATCCTGGACGGGGATTCGCGAGAGGAAGAAATCGGGGGCATAGTCGGTAGTTCCGTCGGCATTGGGACAGAGGCAATACGGGATATCCGACGTGTATTTGCTGGTGCTGGCCTTGCCGTTGTCTTTGGTGAAAGGCGGGATCTGGTCGCTGTCGCCCAGAATGACGGCATGGGACAGTTGCTGGGTGGCATAAAGTTCGTGCAGATAAGCGGACAACTTGTCCGTCGTTGCCTCCGTGTCGGCAGGATAAGAGGCAGTCAGAACGGTAAAGCCGAGTGCACGTTTCCAGGCGGCAAAGTCACCCACGGCCTCGTTCCAGCCGTCAGGAAACAGCAAAAGCAAAACTCCCTTGTCGGAACGCTCGACCGCCCGCGTCAACTGCCCAGAATTGAGGAAGGTTGCGGTCTGGACTGCTGCAAAACTGGGATTCGTGTCCAGACTCGGCAAGGACGGTTCCCCGCTCCGCGTGGATAGCGTCACTTCCAGACGGCGGCAGACGCGCAACGCCCCCGAGGCGGGCAAATACTGGAACGGCCTGACCTGAAGCGCCACACCGCGAAGACCGCGCAGTACATACTCTCCTGTCAAGGCGGCGAGTTCGGTCGGCCAGGGCACCGATGCCTCGTAGACGGCGGGATTCGGGGAAGTTTTCGGCGGTGGCGAACCGGCCAGCCGCGCCCCGCCTGAAGGCAGTGGAGGAAGGCATGGCTGCTCTGCTTCCTCCAGGACGCGGCAGGTCAGAACGCAGCGGCTGTCGTCTGGCACGGCACAATCGGCATGGACATACGGCAATGCCGGACTGCCCGCCTCCTGGCAAGGCAAAGACCCTGGCAGATCGACGACGGAATACTCCTGGCCGTCTTGCACGACCGTCCGCACGGTAAATTCAGGCAAGTCGAAGGCGAGACGCAAGGTCTGCGGGGAATTTTCTAGGATGAGGAATGGTGACGAGGATACGTCTGATGCGCGGGAGGGCGCGGCTCCGTCCGCAACGTTGTGCCCGTGGGAAATCGCGCGGGGAGACGCGGCTCCGTCCGCGACGTTGTGCCCGTGGGAAATCGTGCGGGAGGGCGCGGTTCCGTCCGCGCCAAGGACAAAAAACCTTGCTATGCCCAACCAGAACAACAGGGGCAGGATAAGCACTAATCCCAGCAGGATTTTTCGCCTATGTCCTGTCATGCGTTTCATGCTTGTTTATGATTTGATAGTTTTTCTTAACAATTTGCCTTGAGAACTATATGACAAAAACTCCACTGTTGTCCATGTCAGTCATTCTGCTTTCTGCTCAAATCGGCGGCGGATGATTTGCCAGCGGAAATCATTCTGGTGCTGCTGGAGGAAAACCTGCATGGCCTCTGGTGTGCGGCAGCGGCTGAGGGCGTGGATTTCCGCATCTGTGCAACGGAAAAGGACGGCCTGGCAATTATCCTCGGGGAAGGCGAACTGGAGATTGGCGAGTGCGCTTTGCAATTCACGCATGTCCTTGAGGTGTCGCAGCAGGAGGAAGGCGCAGATGGCCAAAAACACGGTCCAGAAGGGCCAGATAAGCAGGCCAGGCAGAAGGAATGTCCGCAGGAGTTGCCCAGCCAGTTGCAGGAAAGTTCCGCCGAGGAACAGCAGGGAATCGGTGGTGGAGCGGAAGATTCCGCCCAGCCAGCGCCGGAACGCGGTGGTCGCGGTCTGATAGGCGAAAATCTCCTCGAAATCCTGTGAGACGAGGCCAATGCGGGCAATATGGCACAATTCGTGGGCGAGGAGTTCCTGCCGTTGGTAGAACAGCCAGCGCCGCTTCTGCTGAAAACTGGCCCGGATGATGAACAGGGCGAAGAAATCTGGGTAAAAATAATACGCGCAACCGCCAAAGAGCAGACTGCAATTCGGATCTATGAAAAATCCCGGCACCCAGTCGTTGCTGAAGGCGAATTTGCCTTCCGTGACGGCGGACGCCTCGGCCAGCAACTCTGCGGGAATCCTGGCCCCTCGGGAAACGGTCACGTCTTCAACGGTGAACTCTCCCTGCGCCTGCAACGATTCCTCCATCTTCGCCATATTGGCATTGAAGGTCCGCAGCCGACCGGCAAACTCCGCCGGCGTCTCCTCTGCGCCAGGCAGGATTCCGCGTCCATCAAGCACCACGGCGGCCTCCAGGTCGCCGGCTGCCAGCCGGTCGATCAGTTCTGTGGTCAGAGGAAGATGCAAGGCGAAATCACCCTTGTTTTTTAGTGATTGGTGCTACGGGAGCCCCGGAAAGGCGCGGGAAGGCCGAGCGCTGCTCGGCCAATGCGACCATGAAAAAACGACATGTACTTACTCCACCGATGACGGCTCCGGGGCGAGCATCTCCGCCGGTGCGCTCGCCTGGTCGGCGGCAAGATCCTCATCGTCGGCAGGCTCGTTCTGGGGCGGCCAGGGTGGATTGACATTGTCGGGATGGCGTTTCAACATCACTGTCATGCCCTGCTCCTCAATCTGCAATTCCGTCAGATTGTGGCGGGACATGACTTCCGCCAGTCGGGAAATGGTCCGGACTTCCATGATTGCTCTCCGCTGCTTCAGGCAATGGCCGTGGTGAATGTGCCATCGGCGTTGGCGACGGCGCAGGCCGCCGACACGGGGCGCTCAAAATCGGCGAAGACGCCGCCTCCCAGGATGAAGGCGCAGGCTTCCTCGGCCGTCTCGGCGGTGAAATGGCCATCCGTCTGAGCCAGGCAAGGCTCGTTGCGCTCGTAGGTGCAGACATAGAAGGCCTGTCCGGGCTTCAGGGCATATTCGCGAACCAGCAGGGCGTCTTTGCGGACGATGGCGAGCCAGCCCTTGTCTCCCTGGGGACTCACGATGCCTGTGATACGGGGCGTGTCGAGGGAATCATGCTCGTAGTCCATGGCCAGCATGACAGAGGCCAGGGCGTCACGCGGGGGGATTCCCGCCGCGATTTTCTCGGTCACAGGGTCGGTCTGGGAGCCATTGCTGACGATGGCATAGCCATTGGCCAGGCGCAGGCAGTTGTAGGCGATATAGGGATTCTTCTGGATGTCGCTCTCGAAGCCTGGTTTAGGCACGATGGCGATGCTGTTGGGAAGCACCACGGACTGGCGGTTGGGGAAGGAACGGGACGAAACGCGGTAAAGGGCGGCGCCTTTGCCTGAGGGGGTGCAGCCGACTGCAACAATGCGACCTACGTACATGGTTGTTTTTCCTTTGTGTTGATGGTGGATAGAGGCAAGGGATGGAAAATCAACAAAATTCGAAAACTGCCAGCAGGGCCCCGGCCAGAAACAGGGCCAAGCCGCAGCAGTATCGTCTCTGAAGCGGCAGGCTACCTTCTGGCGGCTTGGTCAGGGGCGTCTCCTGCCAGAAATGGCGGTAACGGACGTATGCCCCCCAGGCCGTTAACACGGTACAGAGAGCGGCGGCACCGAAGCCAAGCGGAACGGTGTACTGCGCGACAAAGACATGGTTCGCAAAAAACAGCACGCCGAAAGTGAAGACCACGCCCAACAGCAGTTCCGTCAGAGGTTGCCAGGAGGCCTGACGCAGGAGGTCGGCGGAGAGTTCCTGCTTCTGGTAAAGGGCGCGTTGGGACGCAGCGGCATTCGCCATCAGGAAAAAACCGCAGGCGACCAAAAGGATTGCGCCTACTCGTCCAGCCATAGTTCCTCATCGTCCTGTTGCGAACGCTGGTTCTGACGGCGCTTGGCCAGCAGGCGGCGCAAGGCTCCCTCGTCTTCCGGCGGCAGGTCATCGAGCATCTGCCGAAGTTTGAGCACCAGGCCAGCGGTATTTTCGCCAAGTTCCGCGCAGATGTCCAGAATCGGGATTTGCGGTTCAGCCTGGCGCAGGCGTTCGAGATTTGGCGCCGCCTCCGGCATGTCCATCTTGTTGGCGGCGATGATCGCGGGGCGCTTGCTGAGCCCCGGCTCGTAGCAGTCGAGTTCCTCGCGCAGCTTGGCCAGGTCATCCAGGGGATCGCGTCCGTCTGTCCCCGCCATGTCCAGCACGTAGCAGAACAGGCGACAGCGCTCGATGTGGCGTAGGAAATCGTGGCCGAGGCCAACATTGTCGTGGGCGCCTTCGATAAGGCCGGGTATGTCGGCTATGGTGAAACGACGGTAGTCATCCGTCTCAATGACGCCGATGTTCGGGATGAGGGTCGTGAAGGGGTAAGGAGCCGTCTTGGGACGCGCGGCAGAAACGGCGGTCAGCAGCGTTGACTTGCCGGCATTGGGGAAGCCGACCAGGCCGACGTCGGCCACCGTCTTCAGTTCCAGTTCCAGGGTCTTCGCCTCGCCGTCCGTGCCAGGCTGGAATTTGCGTGGCGCACGGTTGACGGAACTGACGAAATGCGTATTCCCCAGGCCCCCCATACCGCCCTTGGCGGCGAGGAAAACCTGTCCGTCTTCCTTGAGGTCGCAGAGCAGTTCGTCAGTCTCGGTGTCGAAGACCAGGGTACCGACGGGGACCTTGATCCGACAGTCCGCGCCGTTGGCGCCGTGCTGCCGTCGTCCTGCTCCGTCGCCGCCGCGCCCCGCCTTCCAGTTGGGCTGGAATTTCAGGTCCACGAGGCTCTGTTCGCTGCTGGTGGCGACAAGATAGACCGAGCCACCATGGCCGCCGTCACCGCCGTCCGGACCGCCCATGGGAACGTATTTTTCCCGGCGGAAACTGGCACTGCCCTTGCCGCCGTGCCCCGCTTCCACCTGTATGATTAACTTATCGACGAACATCAGGCACCAAATTCCTTGCGCAGTTGCTGTTTTGCCCGTTCCTTGCGTTCCTCCAGCGAGCGCAGTTCCACGGTCAGGTCATCCTGGATTTGCTGGAGTTTTTCGACATCGCCCTCGGCCTTGGCCAGACGTGCCTGATTCTCGAAACGCGCCTGGGCGATTTTCGCCGCAAAATCCCGGTCAACGGCGGCAAGGCGTTCTTTCTGTTCGGGAGTGAACTCGTGCGTAGTCGCCCCCAGGCGTTCCATGGCTAGTTCAAAGGCGCTTTTCATCTTGAAATTTCCTGTTTCATCAATGACGTTGCTGGATAGTAATTTTGCACTAATATAATTTGCTTTCCGCAGTTTGAAAATCCTGTCACGGGAAAATATTGCCCACGCGAGAGGTTATGGCAAGCCTCATCGCATATTGAACATGATTTCCGTCTCAAACATACGGGCGGTCGATCTTGACGACGGCGATGGTGTTGCTCCAGAGTTGGCGCACTATGTCTTTGATGGCTGCTTCGGCCTTGGCCTTGTCCGGCTCCACATCGTAAGGAACCACACAGTCGAAGATGGCCGTGGAGCCCGTGATGCCGGTGACGAGGCGCAGGTCGTGAACCCTCACGTCCTTGCCGTATTTCTGGACGGCAGCCTGGAGTTCCTCGCGCATTTTGGCGATATGCTTGTCGTCAGTGCAGATGGGATCCATGTGTATGACGCTTTCGCAGCCGATGGCGTCGTCGAGTTCGAGCATGATGTGGTCCATGGCCTCGTGCAGTTCAAAGATATTGCGGTCTCCGGGGACTTCGCAATGGACGGAGACGTGAAGCCGCCCGGGGCCGTAGTCGTGAACCACGAGGTCGTGGATGCCCATGACGGCTTCATGGTCCATGCAGATATCGGTGATCTTTTTGATGAGCTCCGGCGACGGCTTCGTGCCCAGCAACTGGAACAGCGTGCCTTTGGCCGATTCGATGCCCGCCTTCAGGATGATGACGCTGACAAACAGTCCCAGCCAGCCATCGAGATTCCAGTGGTTAGGGGAGAACTGGAACAGCAGGAGGCCAAATAAGGTTGCAAAGGTAGAGATGGTGTCGGACATGCTGTCGATGCTGGTGGCGTGCAGGGCCTCGGAACCGATTTTCTTCGAGGTCGAAAGCATGAAGAAACTCATGTAGAATTTGACGCCTATGGAGACTGCGAGCACGGCAACGGTCAGCCAGGAGAAAGATAGGCTGGAGGGCGTCAGGATATGCCGGATGGCATCGCGCCCTGTCTCGACGCCGCAGACGATGATAAGCACGGCGACGATGAAGCCGACCACGTATTCGATTCTGCCGTGTCCGAACGGGCGGTCCGGCCTTGGACGCATGCCCGCGAAGAAGAAGGCCAGCAGGAGCAG